>Ga0207433_10001569_pt1 | contig 48810 bp, 45 predicted proteins | sample YelNatPaOPGAMG01_FD_187559 | JGI IMG/M metagenome (GOLD analysis project Ga0207433, IMG submission 187559) | Hot spring thermophilic microbial communities from Obsidian Pool, Yellowstone National Park, USA - OP-RAMG-01 (SPAdes) (version 3) | ecosystem: Environmental > Aquatic > Thermal springs...
CTACTCGCCGAGTATGAGCGCAGAAGCGACAGTTGGATGGTCGGCGAGCTCCAACGAGTGCTTTTTCAGCTCGAGGAGCTGATTGGTCCGCCGTCGGCTTCGGTGTAGCTCACGGTTTGTCGCAATTAGCGTGCTTGCCCAACATGGGGCCCCTGCCCGCGTTGCGGTTACGCTACTCGCTGTAAGCAGTGGCCCATACGCTGTCTCTGCAACCCAGTACGAACCAAACCATCGCACGCCGGAGCCCTGCCGCACCGGCCCGGATTCTGACGGGAAGTCGACGTGCCTGACACATGCTCGGACTCCTGCGCACGAGTACATCGAGGAGATTCCGGCGGAGCAGGAGCAGAAGAACGCCGCACTGCGTACGCGAGTGCTGACGAATGTCCCGCGCCTGCGGATAGCCGACCGGTACGCGGCGGGCGTAAGCATGCCTGAGGTGGATATGGCCAGGTTGCGCGAGTCTGCGCCAAGTTGAAATCTGCGCCAAGTTGAAAACTGTGTCCATCCCGGCCGGCCTCGCGCTGACCGGCCTGATGCTGCTTTTCGGTGATGTCGGTGTTGCCATGGCTGACGTACCAATCGGACCAGGTCCCACCAACTACACCGAGCAGCCGCAGCCGCCGTCAGGAACATGCCGTTACCGCACCGCCGCCAACGGGGAAACCCTGCCCGACCCGACTTGCACCCCTGGTGCGATCAGCCCGAAGGTCACCCCAGACACGCTCGATACCACGATCTGCAGGACCGGCTACACCAAGTCAATCCGCCCGCCCGCCTTCATCACCGCAGCCGAAAAGCGCGCCAACGCAGCGTCATACGGCTACACGGGCTCGCTGAAAGGCGTTGAGTACGACCATCTCGTCCCACTTGAACTCGGCGGGGACCCGAACGATCCCCGCAACCTGTGGATCGAACCCGGTGCATCCCCAAACCCGAAAGACGGCGTCGAATCCAGGCTGCATGAGCTTGTCTGTGAAGGTAGGGTGCCAGTTGCTGCAGCGCAGGAGGCCATCGCCACCGATTGGACTACGGCACTTGATACGGTCCGTTGAAGTGACGTCTCGGCGCCCTGAGCGAGGCCGCGGTGATGCCAAGCCCAGTCCGCCGTACTCGGCGGCGATCACGAGGTCCCGGCGGCGGGTTGTGCTGGAAAAATGTTGGCTGCCAAGCTTTTTGACGCAAGCCCGGGCGTGCGGCGGGGGAGTCCCGCCGTGCGCCGTCGGTCAGGCGAAAGCGGCGGCCGGCGGGGCTTCCCAGCTACTCACCGCAAGCGGCAGCGACAGGGTCTCGCCACCGCCGGTCACCTCCACGACCCAACGACCGTCGACCGGCAGCGTGACCCCGATGTCGAAGAACGCGAATCCCGGATATTCGCCGACTGCGGCTTCCGGGGCCTCGAAGGACATGCGCAGCGGCTCGCCGAGCGTCGGCGGCACGATCTTCACGTCGACCCGGCGATCGGAATCCTCGCCGTCGGCCCGTGTCAGCACCACGAGCACGAACCGGGCCGCGCGGTTGGGCCCGAGCGCAAACCGCGACAGCACGCCGCCCGACACGTCGAGCTTGCTGTTAACCGTCCTGGCATCCTCGGCCAGGAACGCTCCGGTGAGTATCACAGGAACAACCTATCGTCCGGTGGGGCATGGCGTGGCGGCGAAATTTACGTTCGAAGTTACTACCCCGGGGCGCGATACTGAGGGGGTGCCTCATCGTAACGTGCTGGGCGGCCCGCTCGAACCCTGCGGCTCCGACCCGCTCACCGGCTTCTACCGCGACGGGTGCTGCGCGACCGGGCCCGAGGACCCGGGCCGGCACACGATCTGCGCGGTGATGACCACCGAGTTCCTCGAGCACCAGCGTTCCATCGGCAACGACCTGCTGACACCGATCCCCGAATACCGCTTCCCGGGCCTGCTGCCCGGCGACCGCTGGTGCGTCACCGCCGTGAACTGGCTGCGGGCCCACGACGACGGTCATGCCGCTCCCGTGGTGCTGGCATCCACCCACCAGCGCACCCTCGAGGTGGTGCCGCTCGAAACGCTGATCGAGCACATGGTCGACGTTCCCGACGACCTGGCTAACCTGTAGCCGCGGTCGCCAGCGCCCGGATTCGTGCGGCGGCGGCGCGGACCTGCCCGCCCAACCGCTCGACCCCGGCCGCGGAGAGGTCGGCGAACGGTGCCGCGCCGACCGACATCGTGACCAGCCCGTCCTCGTCGGCGATCGGTGCGGACACGGTGGCGATGCTGTGCGTGCCGGCTCCGGCGAGTTCCGCGGGCAGCACGTCGATCACCGTGAGGTCGGCGAACGCCCGCGCCAGGCGTTGGGTGATCGCGTCGGGCTCGCCGTCCCCGCCGAGCGCGCTGAGCGCGGCGTACACCCGCAGGTATTCGCGGCTGAGCCGCTCCACCACGTAGCCGCGCTCACGAATCTCTGCGAATACGGCGGTGATGCGCCGGGACAGCGCCGCGGACGGTTTGCCGAGGCCCTCCAGCCAGGCCCGCCGTGGCCCGGAGGCGCCCCATGCGAGGTAGTCGCGGCCGAAGGGCGCGACGAGGGGGATGCGCGTTCCACGGTCGACGCGCATCCCGGTGGCGGAGTCCCCCGCGCTGTCCACGACGACGACGGTGTTGCCGGCGCGGCGAGCCAGAAACGCCTGGGTGCCGGTCGATTCGGCGAGCTCGCGCAGGATGCCGTGGTAGACGCGGTCGCCGTCGCGGCTCAGCGCGGCAAGGGCCGGTCCGCAGCAGTAGGCGGCGGTCGCCGGGTCGCGCACCACCCAGTGGTGAGCGGCGAGCGTCGCCAGGATGGCGTGCCCGGTGGCGCGGCTGATGCCCAGCTCCCGGGTGATCGCGGCGAGGGAGAACATTCGCGCGGGCTGCGCGCCGAGCAGCCCCATGATCGCCACCACCCGCTCGGTCGGCGGGGAGGCCGGTTGACGGCGCATCCCGGGCGCGGCTACCGTCTGTGTCATATTTCGAATGGTACGTCGATTATCCGACGCCAGCTCGAGGAGGCGGTCGCATGGGCTCTGCCGGCCCCGACGTCGCCGACATCGAAATCGACTTCGACGACCTGACGGCCCCCAGGCTGACCGACGTGCAGCGCCAGATCGTGGAGTTCACCGAGGCCAGGCCCGTGGACCTCGATGTGGGCCGGATGCGCGCCGAGGCCCTCGAGCAGGCGGGCGGACCCGAGGACCTGGACGAGGCCGACGGCTTCGCCGACCGGCTGGCCGCGCACGTCGCCGCGATCGGCGCCGACGAGGGCCTGCGCCAGCTCACCCGCGGCTCGCTGCGGCAACGGGTGGTTCGCCTGCTGCGCAACCGGTTGTCGTTGACCGAGTTGCTCCGGCGCTACCCCGAGATCGAGTCGATCCCCATCGAGAATCCGTTCGTCGTCGTCGGCATGCCGCGGTCCGGCACCACCCATCTGGTCAACCTCATCGCGGCCGACCCGCGCCGGCGCGCGCTGCCGTACTGGGAGAGCCAGGAACCCATCCCCGCGCGCGGCCAGGGCCCCGACGTCTTCGGGGTCGACCCCCGCTACGCCCGGGCCAAGGCCGAGCACGACGCGCTCATGGCCAGCGCCCCCGTCGTCGCGGCGATGCACGACCGGTTCCCCGGGGCGATCGAGGAGGAGGTCGAGCTGCTCGACCTCGACCTGGCCGCCTACGTGCTGGAATGGCATGCGCGCGTGCCCGATTGGCGTGACTATTACCTGGGGTTGGACCACACGCGGCACTACGCGTACCTGAAAAGGGTGCTGCAGGCGCTGACCTTCCTGCGCGGACCGCGGACCTGGGTCCTCAAGAGCCCGCAGCACGCCGAGCAACTCGGCCCGCTGATGGCGACCTTCCCCGACGCCACGGTGGCGTTCACGCACCGCGACCCGGTCGCCGTGATCCAGTCGGCGATCACGATGATGGCCTACTCCGACCGGCTGCGCCGGACCAGCATCGACCCGGTCTGGCTGCTGGACTATTGGAGCGACCGGGTGCACCGGCTGCTCAGCGCCTGCGTGCGGGACCGCGACCTGGTGCCGGCCGAACGCAGCATCGACATCGGCTTCCACCAGCTGGGCGGCAACGAGATGGCGTTGCTCGACGAGCTCTACCGGCGCGGCGGGGTCGAGCTGACACCGAAGGTGCGGGCCGGCTTCCAGCAGTACCTGGACGGCAACCCGCGCGGCAAACACGGCCGCGTCCGTTACGACCTGCAACGCCACTTTGGCGTCTCCGCCGACGAACTGCGCGGGCGTTTCGGCTTCTACTTCGACCGGTTCGACGTGCGCGATGAGTAGCTTCGAGCCGGTCTACCGGACCCGGCCCGGCGCGGAGGCCATGCGCCCGGCGGCCGCCGAAAGGGCCGAACCGGTCGCCCCGGGGCTGTGGTGCTCGCCGGGCCTGTCCAACTCCTACCTGTTGACCACCGGCGACGGTCGGGTGATCGTCAACACCGGCATGGGCTTCGAGGGCCCGGTGCACCGCGCCAACTTCGACGCCGTCGACCCCTCCCCGGTGCGCTACGTGATCATCACGCAGGGTCACGTGGACCATGTCGGCGGCCTGGACAGCGTCCGCGACCCCGGCACAACCGTTGTTGCGCAGGCGAATTGGACCATGTGGCGCGACGACAACGAACGGCTCATGCCCTACCGCGCCAAGCGCAGCGCGTTCGCCTTCAGTGACACGCTGGCGTCGGGCATCCGGGCGATCCAGCGGCGCCTGGGCACCACGGGGCTGCCCGGCCAGAGCGTTCCGGCCGTCGACCTCGACTTCGAGGACACCCTTGCCCTGGAGGTGGGCGGCCGGCGCCTGGAGCTGATCTCCGTGCCTGGCGGCGAGACCACCGACTCTCTGGTGGTGTGGCTGCCGGACGAGCGGATCTGCTTGTGCGGTAACACGTTCGGCGCGCTGTTCGGGCACATCCCCAACCTGGTCACCATGCGCGGCGATCGCTACCGCGACGCCCTGACCGTCATCGCCTCGGTCGAGCGGGTGCGCGATCTGCAGCCCGAGCTGCTGGTCACCGGTCACTTCGAACCGATCGCGGGTGCCGAGCGCATCCACGCCGAGTTGACCCGGCTGCGCGACGCCGTCCGCCACGTCCACGACCGGACGGTGGCCGGCATGAACGCCGGCAAGGACGTCGCGACCCTGATGCGCGAGATCACCCTGCCCGCGGAATGCGAAGTGGGACAGGGCTACGGCAAGGTGGCCTGGGACGTGCGGGCGGTGTGGGAGAACTACTCGGGGTGGTTTCACCACCGGTCGACCACCGAGCTGTACCCGGTCGGCTTCGACGCCGTGGCCGCCGACGTGGTCGAGCTGGCCGGCGCCGAGGCCCTGGTCGAGCGGGCACGCGCGCATCTGGACGCCGACCGCCCGCTGCACGCCATCCACCTGGCCGAGCTGGTTCCCCCGGACCACGCGGGTGCGCGCGGCGTGCTGCGGCGCGCGCACGAGATACTGCTGGCCGACAGCACGAATTTTTGGGAAACCGCTTGGTTGAAAAAGAAATTGGCGACGAACCCATGACTTTGACGCTGCGGCCGGAAGACTTCTACCACACCGGCATCGTCGTGCCCGACCTCGACGCCGCGATGGCGCGGCTGAGCGCGCTGGCCGGTTACACCTGGATCACGCCGATGAGCTACCGGCTGCCGTTGCGCACCGCCGGCGGGACCCGTGAGCTCGCCTCGACGTTCGTCTACTCCCTGCAGAGCCCGCACCTCGAACTGATCCGCGAGGTTCCCGGCAGCCCGTGGACGGCACCGCCCGGCAACGCCGTTCATCACCTCGGCTACTTCACCGACGACCTCGCCGCGGCGGCCCGCACCCTGGAGGACAACGGCTTCGCGTTGGAAGCGACCGCCGACTTCGCCCCACCCGGGCTCGCCCTGTTCGCCTACTACGTCGACGCGTCCGGCACCCGCATCGAGATCGTCGACCGGTCGCTGTTCCCGGATTTTCCCGCATTCCTGCGGTCCGCGGCACCCTCGGCGCGGGACTGAGCGCGGACATGCCGCTCACCGTGCTGCGCTTCAACTTCGCTTCGCCACAGGGTGATCCGCGCACCCAGGGCGAGCTGGTCCGCGTCGCGCTGGAGATGGCGCAGTGGGGCGAGGCGCACGGCATCACCTCGGTGAGCGTCGACGAGCACCACGTGACCGGCCACGGGTGGAGCTGCAACCCGATCATGGCGGCGGCGATGTTCCTGGCCCGGACGACGACGCTGATTGCGGGCGTGGACTGTGCGCTCGGGCCGCTGTGGCACCCGGTCCGGCTGGCCGAAGATATCGCGCTGGTGGACAACATGAGCCGGGGCAGGCTGCACACCACCGTGGGCCTGGGCTACCGCACCGTCGAATACGACGCGCTGGGTGCCGATTTCGGCAGGCGGGGCGAGCTGATGGATGACCTGATCACGCGGATGCTGGCGGTGTGGGCCGGCACCGACCACAAAGGGGCGGTCTGCACCGGGACCTGGAGCCGCCCGCACCCGCCGCTGTACGTGGGCGGCGGCGTGCGCGCCACGGCGCGGCGTGCGGCGCGGTTCGGCCTGCCGCTCAGCCTGTCCGACCACCTGCCCGACGTCGCCGCGCACTACCGCCGGCTCTGTGCGGACGCCGGCGTCAAACCGCGGGTGGTCATGCCCGGCGCGGTCAATCGGGGGATGGTCTTCCTGCACGAGGATCCGGACCGGGCGTGGGCGCAACTCGGCGAGCACATCCTGTGGGAGGCGGTCACCTACGGGGGCTGGTCCACGCAGGAACGCTCCCTGATGCACCTGCCCGGGGTACGGACCCTGGCGGAGGTCAGGGCGTCGGGGCGCTACCGGTTCCTGACACCCGCGGAACTCGTCGCCGAAATCCGGGATACCGCCGACTACGGACCGTTGGTGATGCACCCACTGGTCGGCGGCATGCCGGTCGACGAGGCGTGGAAGTCGGTCCAGTTGCTGGCCGACGAAGTTGTGCCCGCGTGCACCTGACATGTGTCGAACGCCGGGATTGGGCAACCCCCTGACCGGGTACAGGCCGGGGAGGGCAAGACCAAGGGAACCGAGGAATCGATGAGATACGAGATACGCAACGCCGTCGTGGTGTTGGGCGGCGCCGCGGCGCTGGCCCTGGTGGTCGGTGTCGGCGCGTCGGCGCCCGCCGCGCCCGCCGCGACCGCCGCCCCGGCCGCACCGCAGGCGCCCAACCCGAGTCCGGCACCGCCGCCGCCACCACCCGCCGAGGGGCCCGGGCAACCGGCGCCGCCGCCGCTGATCTACGGCGGCGGCGGAACCGCGGGCGAGGGCGGCGGTGGCGGCGCCCCCGGTGGCGGTGGCGCCGGAGGCGGTGGGGGCGGCGGCTGAGCCCCGCATCGCCCGTCAGGGCACCGTCGTCGAATACAGCCACGCCTCCCACAATGGCCGCAGCTGGTCGGAGTAACCTGCGGCCAGCCCGGTGAAGTCGTCGGTGACCACCGCGCCATGGCGGTGCCGGGTCGCCCAATCCCGCAGCAGGGCAAAGAAGTTCGCATCGCCGAGCCGGCCGCGCAGCGCATGCAGGGTCAGCGCCCCGCGCGTGTACACGCGGTCGTCGAACATGTGCCGCGGCCCGGGGTCGGCCAACAACAGGTCCTGCGGCTTCGCACGCAGCTGTTCGTGGTGCAGGCGGGCCAGTTCGTCGGCGTCGGGTCCGCCGCTGCGCTCCGACCACAACCACTCGGCGTAGCAGGCGAATCCCTCGTGCAGCCAGATGTCGCGCCACCGTCGCACGGTCACCGAGTTACCGAACCACTGGTGCGCCAGTTCGTGGGCGATCAACCGCTCGGCGGCCCGCGAGCCGTCGCAGTGGTTGGCGCCGAAGATCGAAATCCCTTGAGCTTCAAGGGGGATATCCAGGTCGTCGTCGGTGACCACGACCGTGTATCCACTGCCCAGCGGGTAGGGCCCGAACAGCTCGACGAACAGCGACATCATCTCGGGCTGGCGCGCGAAGTCGTGCTCGAACTCGCCGCGCAGCCGCGCGGGCAGCGCCGCCTGGATGGGGACCGGCGTCCGGGCCAGCCGCACCGCCTCATAGACGCCGATCTGCAACGTGATCAGGTAGGTCGATGTCGGCTCGGGTTGTTCGTAGGTCCACACCGTCTGCGACGCCCGGGTCCGGCGCGCCACCAGTTTCCCGTTGGCGACGACGCGGTAGCGGCTTTCGGTGCTCACCTGGATGCGGAAGGCGGCCTTGTCGCCCGGGTGGTCGTTGCAGGGGAACCACGACGGGGCGCCGTTGGGCTGACCGGCGACCAACACCCCGTCGGTCAGCTCCTCGAATCCGACGTCGCCCCATAACGAGCGGATCGGTTGGGGGGCACCGCCGTAGCGCACCACCATCGCCATCGCCGCCCCGGCCGCAAGTTTGGACGCCAGCCGGATGCGCAACTTGCCGCCGCGGCAGGAGAATTGGGCCACGCGTTGGCCGTTCACCGACACCTTGGACACCGACAACGAGGCGGACAGGTCCAGGGTGAACTGCTGCAGCTCGACGAGCGTGACCGCGGTGATCGTCGCGGTGCCGGAGAGCCGGTTGATCGCGACCCGGTACTCGAGGTCGAGCTCGTAGCGCGACACCCGGTAGCCGGGGTCGCCGCTTCTCGGCAGGTAGTCGTCGATGACCGGCGCGCACTTCTCAGCCGGAACTTTCACGCCGCGGCGCCCCGCTTCGCCGAATTCCTGGCCCCGCCCCTCTTGCGTCCCGGCGCCCACGGCTTGATCGGATTACCTTGCCAGCGTGTCGATCCCGGCACCTTGTCCCCACGCACCACCAGCGACGCCGGGCCGACGGTCGCGCCGGCACCCAGCCGGGCGGCCGGCAGGGCCACGCAATGCGGCCCGAGGGTGGCGCCGGGCTCGAGGACGACGCTGTCCATGCTCATGATCCGGTCGTGGAACAGGTGCGTCTGCACCACGCAGCCCCGGTTGACCGTGCAGCCGGAGCCCAGCGTGACCAGATCGGCCTCCGGGAGCCAATAGCTTTCGCACCACGTGCCCCGCCCGACGCGGGCGCCCAGCGCCCGCAGCCACGCGTTCAGCAGCGGGGTGCCGCCGGCCGCGCGCGCGAACCACGGCGCCGCGACGGTCTCGACGAAGGTGTCGCAGACCTCGTTCCGCCAGACGAACGACGACCACAGCGGGTACTCGCTGGCCCTGATCCGTCCCACCACCAGCCATTTGGCGGCGACCGTGACGGTCCCCGCGACCGCGCCCGCGCCCAGCAGCACCAGACCGCCGCACAACGCCGCCGCCCAGATGCCGAAGATCCGCGCCAGCGCCTGTAACCCACCCAGCACCGCCAGCCCGATTCCGAACGTCACCACCACGGGCAGCAGCCGGCAGGCCTCCACCATCCCCCGCTTGGCCTTGAGCCGCGCGGGTGGGTCGTAGGTGGTCGCCGCGTCGGCCTCGGTGGGGCGCCGGCGCAGCCGCATCGGGGGGCTGCCCAGCCACGACGAGCCGCGCTTGGCCTTGGGCGGTGCGGCCGACAGCACCGCGACCAGCCCGTCGTCGGGCACCCGGCGGCCCGGCTGGGTGATGCCGGAGTTGCCGAGGAACGCGCGCCGGCCCACGGTGGTCGTGGCCGCGTGGATCCAGCCGCCGCCGAGCTCGTAGGAGGCGACCATGGTGTCGTCGGCCAAAAACGCGCCGTCCTCGATCACGGTGAACTTCGGGATCGGCAATACCGTGGAGATCTCGGTGCCGCGGCCGACCTTGGCGCCGAGCAACCGCAGCCACACCGGTGTCAGCATGCTGGCGTACAGCGGGAAGAGATAGTTGCGCGCGGCGTCCATGAGCCGTTCGGTCGCCCACAGCTGCCAGCCGGCCCGGCTGCGCACCGGGTGGTAGCCCTCGGTCAGCCCGAGCGACAGGGCCCGCACCGCCGCCACGGTCAGCAGCGCGTACACCGCCATGGCGGCCAGCGCCGCGGCCGGCGTCCACAGCAGCGCCGGCAGCACCGCCTCCGAGAGCCGGCGGGTGTGGCGCACCGCCGCGGCGATCACGGCGACACCGCTCGCCGCGGCGAGCAGCGGCAGGGAGCCGAGCAGCACCGATGTGAGCCCGTACATGGCGACCCACCGGGTGCGGCGCGGCGGCCGCTCGTCGGGCCACGGGTGCTTGACCCTGCCCGACTTCACCGCGGGCGAGCCCTTCCAGTACTGCCCGTTCTTGATCTTGTCGACCACTCCGGAGCCCGGTGCCACGTCGGCGTTCTTGCCGACGACCGCGCCGGGCAGCAGCGTGGTCCGGGCGCCGACCGTCGCGTCGTCGCCGACCGTGATGGCGCCGACGTGGAACTCGTCGCCGTCGACCCAGTGCCCGCACAGGTCCACCTCGGGTTCGACCGCACTGCGGTGCCCGAGCGTCAGCAACCCGGTGACCGGGGGCAGCGAGTGCAGGTCCACCCCTTTGCCGACGTTGGCGCCGAGCGCGCGGGCGTAGTACACCAGCCACGGCGCGCCCGCCAGGTTGTGCGCCCCGCAGGCCTCGGCCACCCGCTCGGCCAGCCACACCCGCAGGTGCACCGACCCGCCGCGGCGGTAGGTGCCCGGCCGCACCCCCGACAGCAGCAGGCGCGCGCACAGCACCGCGATGCCCATCCGGCCGACCGGCGTGACGAACACGACGAACGCCACCGCGACGAGCCACCAGTTGACCGCGACGGTCCACGGCACCACGTGGCTCGCGCGGGCGACTCCGTTGCCCAGCGCGGTCCACGTCACCCACGGCAGCGCCGCCAGCGTCGCCAACGGCACCGACAGCGCGGTCTGCGCGGCCTGGGTCAGGCGCGGCGTCGGGCGCACCACCCGCTCGGTGACCCGCGGCGGCGGCTCCAGCTCGTCGAGGAACCCGGCCAGCGAGCCCAGCCGGGGATGGTCGTACAGGTCTGCGACGGTGACCTGCGGGAACCGGCGCCGCAGGGCGGCGACGAGCTGCGCGGCGGCCAGCGAGCCACCGCCGAGCGCGAAGAAGTCGGCCTCCGGGCCGTCCACCGCCGAGCCGAGCAGGTCGCGCCACAGGCCGGCCAGCCAGCCCGTCGTGCCGCCCAGCTCGGCGTCGGCGCTCGCATCGCCGCCGGCCACGGGCGCGGAGCCGCCGGGCGGCGGCCACGGCAGCGCGTCGCGGTCGACCTTGCCCGAGGTCCGGGTGGGCAGCTCCTCGATCCGCACCAGCCGGGGCACCAGCGCGGCGGGCAGCTGTTCGGCGAGCCGCCGGCGTGCCGCATGCAGGTCGAACGACGGATCGGCGCTGACCAGGTAACCGACCAGCACCGGCGTTCCCGTCGCGGTCTGGCGGACCGCCGCCGCCGCGCCGCCGACCCCCGGCAGGCCGACCAGCGCGGCGTCGACCTCGCCCAGCTCGATGCGGCGGCCCCCCACCTTGACCTGGTCGTCGCCGCGCCCGCAGAAATAGAGCCCTTCGGGCTCCAGCCGCACCAGGTCACCGCTGCGGTAGGCGCGCGCCCAGCCCAGTGTGGGCAGCGGGGCGTACTTCTCGGCGTCCTTGTCCTGGTCCAGGTAGCGGGCCAGGCCCACCCCGCCGATCACCAGCTCACCGACCTCGCCGTAGCCGACCGGGCAGCCGTCGCCGTCGACGACGGCCAGATCGGTGCCCGGCAACGGCAGCCCGATGCTGATCGGGCCGCCACCGTCGAGCCTGGCCGCGCAGGCGACCACCGTCGCCTCGGTCGGGCCGTAGGTGTTCCACACCTCCCGCCCGTCGACCGCGAGGCGCCCGGCCAGCTCCGCGGGGCAGGCCTCGCCGCCGAAGATCAGCAGCCGCACCGCCTCCAGCGCCTCGGCGGGCCACAGCGCGGCCAGCGCGGGCACCGTCGACACCACGGTCACGTCGCGGGTGACCAGCCACGGACCCAGGTCCATCCCGCTGCGCACCAGCGACCGCGGCGCGGGGACCAGGCAGGCGCCGTGCCGCCAGGCCAGCCACATCTCCTCGCAGGACGCGTCGAAGGCCACCGACAGCCCGCCCAGCACCCGGTCCCCGGGCCCGATCGGTCCGTCCCGCAGGAACGTCTGCGCCTCGGCGTCGACGAACGCGGCGGCGCTGCGGTGCGTGACGGCCACGCCCTTCGGGGTGCCGGTCGATCCGGAGGTGAAGATGATCCACGCGTCGTCGCGGGTCATGGGCGCCGTCGCGCGCCAGCCCCGCGACGAGCCGGGGCCCCGCAGCAGGCCCGCCTCGGTGATCACCGCGACCACGTTGGCCGCGCCGAACACCGACGCGGCCCGCTCGTCGGGGTCGTCGGCGTCGACCGGCACGTAGGCCGCGCCGGCGGCCAGGGTCGCCAGGATCGCCGCGTACAGCGCGTAGCTGCCCGAGGGCATGCGGATGCCGATGCGGTCGCCCCGGCCGATGCCCCGGGCGGCCAGCCACTCGACGCTGGCCTCCATGTCGCCGATCAGCTCGCCGTAGGTCAGCTGCACGGTGCCGTCGTCGATCGCGGGGGCGTCCGGGTAACGCGCGGCGGTCGCGTAGACGATGTCGATCAGGGTGCGCGGGCTGGGCGCGGCGGACGACAGCAGGTACTGAGCCGGAACGTCCGCCGGGGCTCGTGCCGGTGCTGGTCCTGTCGCCACGCTACGAAAATACTCACTCCGGGCCAGATCACGAGGACCTCGACACCCGGCACGCCGTCGTGGTCACCGGCTCACCCCCGCCGCGCTACGGCCCGCTGGTGCGCCATCCGGCTCGCCTCCAGTGCGGGCCCGTGACCGCATCCAGCGCCTCGGTGACGTGGCGGTCCAGCGGCTTGTCGGCGTGGCGGACCCACAGCTGGAAGGCGAAATCGGCGGCCGCGAAGGCGAGGTGGACCAGCAGTCCCGGGCGCAGGTCGACGTCGGGATCGGCGCCCATGCGTTCGGCGACCAGCCTGACTGCGCGCTCCTTGTCGGCCGGCTGGTGGATGCTGACCTTGCCGAGCAGCCCGGGTGCCACCAGCAGCGCTGCGCGCCACTCCGCGCAGTCGTCGCGGTCGAACGAGCGGGTCCGGGTGATGATCGCGTTGCTCAGCGCGACGTCGGGCGCCTCGCTGGCGGGCCGCTGCTGGAGCAGGTTGACGATCGCGGCGCCGCCGTGGCGGACCGGCGCCAGCAGCAGTTCCTCCTTCGTCGGCACGTACCGGAAGAAGGTGCGCGGCGAAACGCCCGCCGCCGTGGCGATCTCCTCGGTGGTGACCGCGTCGTACCCGCGCTCGACGAACAGCCGGAACGCCGCCCGCCTGATGTCGGCCCGGATCTGCGCACGCTGCCGGTCGCGCAGCGACCCCGGCTGGGTCACCGGAAGCAGCCGATCCCGCCGTCGACGTGGATGGTCTGCGCGGTGATGAACGACGCGTCGGTGCCGAGCAGGAACGCGACGAGCGCGCCGACGTCGGTGCGGACGTCGCCGATGCGCCGCATGGGGACGCGCCGCACGGCCTTCGCGTAGTCGTCGGGGGCGAACTGCTTCCACAGCTTGACCCCGTCGGACTCGGCGAACGGGCAGATGACGTTGACCCGGATATTGTCGCGCCCCCATTCCAGGGCCGCGACCTTCGACAGGCCGCGAATGGCCTCCTTGGCGGCGGCATAACCGCCCCACTTGGCTTCGCCGCCGGTGCCCGTGCCGGAGCCGAGGTTCACGATCGACCCGCCGCCCGCCTCGACCATCACCGGGTGCACCGCCTGCATGAGCAGAAAGCTCGCCCGCGGGCCCACGTCGTGACCGAGCGCCAGATCCTCGAGGGTGACGTCCACGAACCGCTTGGGCTCGTTGGTGGCGATGGCGTTGTTGACCAGGCCGTGGACCGTCCCGAACGCGTCGACCGCGGCCGCCACGATCCGCCGCGCGCTGTCGGGGTCGCGCAGGTCGGCGACCAGCTGCTCGACCCGCCCGGCCGCCCGCAGCTCGGCGGTGGCGCTCGCCAGCTTGTCACCCTGGATGTCGACCAGGAAGACCGCGGCGCCGCGTTCCAGCAGCGCGGCGGCGACGCCCTTGCCGACGCCCTGGGCGGCGCCGGTGACGATCGCGACGTGGCCGCGCATCGAGTCGGGGTGGGAGTAGGTCACTGCGCCAGGTGGGGGGCCGGGCGCCCGGCGAGCAACGGCAAGTCCAGGTACGTCTTGATGCCGGGCCCGGCGGCGCAGACGTCGGGGATGGCGTTGACGCAGTGGTTGGCGGTCGCCACGACCCCCGGATTCTTCTGCAGCCCTGCGGCGATGGTCTCCGGCTGCAGCCCCTTGAACGTCAGGCTCACCGTGGGATCGCCGGTGATCTCGACCTCGAAGCGCTCGCCGCGCCCGCCGAAATTCCAGCCCGGCTCCAGGTTGTCCTCGCCCATCAGCCAGTTGACCGCCGCCGTGATGACCGGTTGCCCGTCGACCAGCGCCTCCCAGCGGAAGCGGCGCGCGGCGACGGCCCCCGGGGCGATCGGGAAGGGGCCGTAGTCGATGTCGGCGCTCGCCACGGCGATCTCCTGGATGGTCCTGATCTCCGGGTCGATACGAAAACCCATGTGGTCGGCCACCATTCGCACTGACATCTTGAACCCCGCCTCGAGCAGCCCGGCCATCGGCCCCTGCATCGCCTCCTCGGGGGTGCCGCCGAACCCCATGATGTGGCGCACCACATCGGGCGCGTTGTAGGTGCGGATGTCGGAGAACTCCTCGGCGCGCACGTGGGTCACGGCCGACGAGAGCGAGGACACCATCAGCGGGAAGCGCTCTGTGATGCCGCCGGGATGGATGCCGGACCCGTGCAGGGTCACCCCAGCCTCCAGCGCGGCGTCGGCGATGGCCCGGACGCGGGGATTGGCCGCGTCGGGGTACACCCAGCCGACCGGCGTGACGACGTTCTTGCCGGACCGCAGGATCGCGATGACCTCTTCGTCGGCGGGGATCAACGGGCTGTACATCACGCAGTCGGCGTCGGTGGCCAGCACCTCCTCGATGCTGCTGGTGGCGGTCACGCCGAGCGGGTCGGTGCCCAGGATCTCGCCGACGTCGCGGCCGTCCTTGTCCGCGCTGTGCACCCAGCACCCGGCCAGCTCCAGTTGGGGGTGGTTGCGCACGCACGCGATGGCGGCCTTGCCGACACCCCCGGTGGCCCACTGGATGACGCGGAGCTTGGACGGGTCACCCATCTACCGACCTCCCGAATCGAACGCCCGGACTCGCCTTTCGGCGGCCTTTGCAGGCTCGAGCCTGAACTGGCACAGTATGACTGGCTGGCAGTGACTGTCAATCTCGATCCGCCCGTGACCGTGCCGATGGCGACGCCGCACCGGCGAGTCGCGTCGTGTCGTTCACCGTCGACCGCGGCGACCCGATCGCGACGTCGGCGTGGTCCACTTCGGGCTGAGCCCGCAGCGAGCCCGGGACTTTCGGCCACTAGGAAGGCGGCGTCCGGGGCGGCTAGCGTGGCTCATGCGCGAATTCAGCCTCCCGGCGAGCTTCACCGTCTGCGAGAACGACAACGTCGTGGGCAGCGTGTACTCCCACGAGCGCGACGATCCCGACCAGGTGATCTTCCAGCGCCTGCTCGACGGAGCGTGGTCGGACGTGACCTGCGCCCAGGCCGCTCAGCAGATCCGCGCCACCGCGCTCGGCCTGATTGCCGCGGGGGTGAACGCCGGTGACCGGGTGGCGATTTTGTCGGCCACCCGCTACGAGTGGGTGATCCTGGACTACGCGATCCTGTCGGTCGGCGGGGTCACCGTCCCGATCTACGACACGTCCTCTCCCGAGCAGGTGCGCTGGGTGCTGGAGGACTCCGGCGCGGTCATGGTGATCGCCGAGACGGCCGCGCACGGCCAACTGGTCAAGGAACTCAGCGACGAGCTGCCGGGCCTGCGCACGATCCTGCATCTCGAGTCCCACGGCCCGCCGGCGCTCGACGAGCTGGCCGAGGCCGGGAAGTCGGTCGACATCGGGCAACTCGACGAGCGGTTGGCGGGACTGCGGGCCGCCGACGCGGCGACGCTGATCTACACGTCGGGCACGACCGGACGTCCGAAGGGCTGCCAGCTGACGCACTCGAACCTGCTGTACGAAATGCGCGGCGCCGCAGTATGTTTCCCGACGCTGCTGCGCAAGGGGGAGCGGCTGCTGGTCTTTCTGCCGCTGGCCCACGTGCTGGCCCGGTCGCTGTCGATGGCGGCGTTCGCCAACAAGGTCACCATCGGCTACACCGGCGACATCAGGAACCTGGTGGCCACGCTTGCCGTCTTCAAGCCCACGGTCGTGGTGTCGGTGCCGCGGGTGTTCGAAAAGGTCTACAACGCGGCCGAATTGAAGGCCCAGGACAGCGGCCGGGGCAGCATCTTCCGACTCGCCGCCCGCGCGGCCATCGAGTGGAGCGCCGCCCAGGACACCGGCGGTGCGAGCCGGCGGTTGCGGGCCGCGCACGCGCTGTTCGACCGATTGGTCTACGGCAAGCTGCGCAGCGCCCTGGGCGGGAACTGCCACGCCGCGGTCTCCGGCGGTGCCCCGCTGGGCAAGCGGCTGTGCCACTTCTACCGCGGCGTCGGGCTGACGGTCTACGAGGGCTACGGCCTAACCGAGACCAGCGCCGCGATCACCATCAATCGGATCGGCGAGGAGCGGGTCGGCACGGTGGGAAAGCTGTTGCCGGGCAACAGCATGGCGATCGCCAACGACGGCGAGGTGCTGGTGCGCGGCGGCGTGGTGTTCAGCGGTTACTGGCACAACGAGAAGGCCACCGACGAGGCCGTCGTCAACGGCTGGTTCCACACCGGCGACCTCGGCTCGGTGGACGACGATGGCTTCCTGTCGATCATCGGCCGCAAGAAGGAGATCATCGTCACCGCGGGCGGCAAGAACGTCGCACCGGCGGTGCTCGAAGACCAATTGCGGGCTCACCCGCTGATCAGCCAGGCGATGGTGGTGGGCGACGACAGGCCCTACGTGGCCGCGCTCATCGCGATCGACCCCGAAGGATTCGAGGCGTGGAAGCAGCACCAAGGCAAGCCGGCCAGCGCCGCGGTGGCGGACCTGACCGACGACCCCGACCTGGTGGCCGAGATCGACCAGGCGGTCACCGCGGCCAACCAGACCGTCTCCCATGCGGAGTCGATCCGGAAATTCCGCATCCTGCCGGCCGACTTCACGGTGCTCACCGGCGAGCTGACCCCAACCCTCAAGGTGAAGCGCAACGTGGTCGCCGCCCGGTTCGCCGCCGAGATCGAGGCGCTCTACGGCAAGCGCTGAAACTCAGCGCTGGAAACCGCTGGCGCGCAGCAAGTCGCGCCAATCGGCCCACCCCGCACGCAAGAAGATCACGAAACCGCACCAGCCGGGGCCCCGGACGCCTCGCAGCAGGCCGGCCCGAACCGCAGCGCGGCCTCACCCCGGCCAGGGGCTGCCCTACCTGAGGGTTCGCCGCGAAGTCGCGGAGTTCGCGCGTCGGAACGGCGTCGATAAGGGTCTAATTGGCATGATGGAACTGATGATGCCCACCGACGCGATCTTCCTGTTGGGCGAATCGCGCGAGCACCCCATGCATGTCGGTGGCCTGCAACTGTACGAGCCGCCGCCGGATGCCGGGCGCGGCTACGTGCGGGAATTCTACGACCGTCTGATCGCCCAGCGCGATGTCCAGCCCACCTTCCTCAAGCGTCCGGCGACGTTCTGGGGCGGGTTCCCGAACCTGGGCTGGGCTTACGACAGGGACCTCGACCTCGACTACCACGTGCGCCGTTCCGCGCTGCCGTCGCCCGGACGGGTCCGTGAGCTGCTCGAGCTGACCTCGCGCTGGCACAGCAGCTTGCTCGACCGGCACCGCCCGCTGTGGGAGGTGCACGTCATCGAGGGGCTCAAAGACGGCCGATTCGCGGTCTACACCAAGATGCACCATGCGTTGATCGACGGTGTCTCGGGGCTGAAGCTGATGCAGCGCGCGTTGTCGGACGACCCCGGCGACCGCGAGATCCGGGCGCCGTGGACCCTGCCGAAACCCAAGCGGGGGTCGAGCCCGGCGTCCCCCGTGCGTTCGCTGATGCGTACGGCGGGATCCGTTGCCGCCCTTGCGCCCTCGGCGGTGACGCTGGCCCGCGCGGCGCTGCTCGAGCAGCAGCTGACGTTGCCGTTCGGGGCGCCGCGCACGATGCTGAACGTCAAGATCGGCGGCGCCCGCCGGTGCGCCGCGCAGTCGTGGTCGCTGGACCGCATCAAAGCCGTCAAGAAGGCCGCGGGGGTGACCGTCAACGACGTCGTGCTGGCGATGTGCTCGGGCGCGCTGCGCTACTACCTGCTCGAGCACGACGCGCTGCCGGACACCTCGCTGCTGGCGATGGTGCCGGTGAGTCTGCGCCGCGAGGACGAGGCGGACGTCGGCGGCAACCTCGTCGGGGCCATCCTCTGCAACCTCGCCACCGACACCGACGACCCGGCCCGGCGGCTGCGGACCGTCAGCGAGTCGATGGGCGACAACAAGAAGGTGTTCTCCCAGCTGCCGCGTCTGCAGGCGCTGGCGCTGTCGGCCGCGAACATGGCGGCGTTGAGCCTGGCCGCGGTGCCGGGGTGGGTGTCCTCGACGCGGCCGCCGTTCAACATCGTCATCTCGAACGTGCCCGGGCCGACCCGGCCGATGTATTACGGGGGCGCCCGGCTCGACGGCAACTATCCGTTCTCGATCGTGCTGGACGGGCAGGCGCTCAACATCACCCTGACCAACAACGCCGACACGATCGACTTCGGTCTGGTGGGCTGCCGTCGCAGCGTGCCGCACCTGCAGCGCCTGCTCGCGCACCTGGAGTCGTCGCTCAAAGACCTGGAACGCGCGGTCGGGGCCTGAGGTTCGTGCCCAAGCTCAGTGCGGGTGTGCTCCTGTACCGCGTTCGCGACGGCGTCGTCGACGTCCTGATCGCCCACCCCGGCGGCCCGTTCTGGGCGCGCAGGGACGACGGGGTCTGGTCGGTGCCGAAGGGCGAGTACCCCGACGGCGAGGATCCCTGGGCGGCCGCGCAGCGGGAGTTCGCCGAGGAAGTCGGGCTGCCGCTGCCGGCCGGCCCCCCCGTCGACCTCGGCCGGGCGCGGCAACCCGGCGGCAAGGTGGTCAGCGTCTTCGCCGTGCACGGCGACCTCGACGTCACCGACGCGCGCAGCAACACCTTCGAGCTGGAGTGGCCGAAGGGCTCGGGCAGGCTGCTGGGTGTCCCCGAGGTCGACCGGGTCGCCTGGTTTACCGTGGCGCAGGCGCGCACCAAGCTGTTGAGGGGCCAGCGTGAGTTTCTCGATCGGTTGATGGCGCGGCCGGCGTTGGCGGGACTACAGGAAGGAACGTGAGATGCAGACATTGCGCACACCCGATGACCGGTTCGACGATGTTCCCGACTTTCCTTACGCCCCAAGCTATTGCGAAGTGCCCGACGACGAGGGCGGCAGCCTGCGGGTCGCCTGGGTTGAGGACGGCCCGCGCGAGGCCGACCCGGTTCTGCTGCTGCACGGCGAGCCGACCTGGTCCTATCTGTACCGCAAGATGATCCCGGTCCTGGTCGAGGCCGGGCACCGCGTCATCTGCCCCGACCTGGTCGGGTTCGGTCGCTCCGACAAGCCGACCCGCATCGAGGACCACAGCTACGCGCGCCACGTCGAATGGATGCGGGCGCTGGCCTTCGATGTCCTCGACCTGCGCGACGTGACCCTGGTCGGCCAGGACTGGGGCGGGCTGATCGGGCTGCGGCTGGCCGCCGAGCACCCCGAGCGGTTCGCCCGGCTGGTCGTGGCCAACACCGGGCTGCCCAACGGCGAGCAGCCCATGGCCAAGGTCTGGTGGCAGTTCCGCGAGGCGATCCAGACGATGCCGGACCTGCGCGTCAGCCTGTTCGTGCAGGGCGCCGCCCGGCAGCAGGTGAGCGAGGAGGTGCTGGCGGGCTACGACGCGCCGTTCCCCGGCGACGAGTACTGCGCCGGGCCGCGCGCCATGCCCGGTTTGGTGCCGACCTCGCCGGACGATCCCGCGGCGGCGGCCAACAAGGCGGCGTGGTCGAAGCTGGCGGTGAGCCCGACGCCCATGCTCGTCGCGTTCAGCGACGCCGACCCGATCACCGGGCCGATGGCGGAGGTCTTCCGGCGCGAGATGCGCGGCGCGCAGGGGATCGAGCACCCGATCATCCGCGGCGCCGGGCACTTCCTGCAGGAAGATGCCGGCGAGGAGCTGGCGCGTCATATCGTGGAGTTCCTGCGCCGCTGAGCCGGCCGCAGAGGACGACCGGGCCCGTGTCCCCGGGCCTGCTGCTGAAGGTGCCGGCGCGACGTGCGGCTGCCACCGGCGGCCGGGTGACGGCGTTAGCCGTCTCGGGTAAGCAGAGCGAAAAGCCGGCCATCATCATCGAACGCAGGACGCGCGGCGATTCCGACGAGGACGCCGCGCACGGGCCCACCGCCGTCAACAGGGACGTCACCGCCGCGTCGCGCAGTATCACCGGCAGCAGTTCGCCCGCTTGGACGCCTGAGCACGGCGCCGGCCTATCGGGCCGCGCCGAGGCCGGGCACGATGTCGTCGAGCCGGAAGGTCAACGGCTGTTCGAGTTGCCCATAGGTGCACGAGCGCGGGTCGCGGTCGGGGCGCCACCGGTTGAACTGGGCGGTGTGACGGAACCGCCGTCCCTCCATGTGGTCGTAGCGGACCTCGACCACCAGTTCGGGCCGCAGCGGGACGAACGACAGGTCCTTGCCGGCGTTCCAGCGGGAGAACTCGTTCTTGCGGGGGGTGCGTTCGCCGGCCTCGTGGGCGGCCCAGTTCCACGGGTGGCCGTCGAAGGAAGTGACCAGCGGCTGCAGCTCGGCGAACAGCCGGCGCCGCTGGGCCATCGGGAAGGCGCCGATGACGCCGACCGACGCGAGCTGCCCGTCCTCCTGGTAGAGCCCCAGCAGCAGCGAGCCGATCGCGTCTCCGCCGGACTTGTGCACCCGGTAGCCGGCGACCACGCAGTCGGCGGTGCGTTCGTGCTTGATCTTGAACATGACACGCTTGTCCGGCTGATAGGTCAGCGTTAGCGGCTTGGCGATGACGCCGTCGAGGCCGGCCCCCTCGAACTCGTCGAACCACCGTTGCGCGGTGCCCAGATCGGTGGTCGCCGGTGTCACATGAAAGGACGGCCCGGAGCCCAGCGCGGCGACGAGGGCGGCGCGCCGCTCGCTGAACGGCCGCCGCGTGTAGTCGTCGTCGCCGAGGGCGAGCAGGTCGAACGCGATGAAGGACGCCGGCGTCGCCCCGGCCAGCATCCGCACCCGCGACTCGGCCGGGTGGATGCGCTGTTGCAGCGCCTCGAAATCCAGGCCGTGGCCGGTGGCGATGACGATCTCCCCGTCGATCACGCAGCGCCGCGGCAGTTCCGCGGTGACCGCCGCCGCCAGCTCGGGGAAGTAGCGGGTCATCGGCCGCTCGTTGCGGCTGCCCAGCTCCACCCGGTCGCCGTCGCGGAAGCAGATCGACCTGAACCCATCCCACTTGGGCTCGTAGGACGCATCCGGCGGGATCGACCGGACCGGCTTGGCCAGCATCGGCGCAACCGGCGGCATGACGGGCAACTCCATAGGCCGATTGTGCTGGAATCCTGACATGGCTGCGGCAGCGGAGGAACTCGACGTCGACGGCATCGCCGTGCGGCTGACGAGCCCGGACAAGGTGTATTTCCCCGGGCTGGGGTCGCAGGGCACCAAACGCCGGGTCGTCGAGTACTACCACGCCGTGGCCGGCGGCCCGATGCTCGGCGCGCTCCGCGACCGGCCCACCCACCTGCAGCGTTTCCCCGACGGCATCGACGGCGAGGAGATCTACCAGAAGCGGGTGCCCGCCCACCACCCCGACTACCTGCAGACCTGCCGGGTGACGTTCCCCTCGGGCCGCACGGCCGACGCGCTGCGGGTCACCCACCCCGCGTCGATCGTGTGGGCGGCGCAGATGGGGACGATCACGCTGCATCCCTGGCAGGTGCGCTGCCCCGACACCGACCATCCCGACGAACTGCGCGTCGACCTGGACCCGCAGCCGGGCGTCGGCTTCGCGCAGACCCGCGCGGTGGCCGTCGACGTGCTGCGGCCCCTGCTGGCCGAACTCGGGCTGCTCGGCTACCCGAAGACGTCGGGCGGGCGGGGCATCCACGTGTTCCTGCGCATCGCCACCGACTGGGATTTCGTCGAGGTGCGGCGGGCGGGCATCGCGCTGGCCCGCGAAATCGAGCGCCGCGCGCCCGACGCGGTGACCACCGCATGGTGGAAGGAGCAGCGCGGTGAACGCGTCTTCGTCGACTTCAACCAGAACGCCCGCGACCGCACCATGGCGTCGGCCTACTCGCTGCGGCCCACGCCGACCGCGACGGTGTCGATGCCGCTGACCTGGGACGAGCTGGCCGGCGCCGAGCCGGGCGACTACACCATGGCGACCGTTCCCGACCTGGTGCGGCGCCGCGACGACCCGTGGGCGGCGATGGACGGCGTGGCCCAGTCGATCGCCCCGCTGCTGCGGCTGGCCGAGGCCGACGCGGAGCGTGGCCTGGGCGACCTGCCGTACCCGCCGAACTACCCGAAGATGCCGGGCGAACCGAAACGGGTGCAGCCATCCCGGGATACGGATCTGAACAACCGGGAATAGGCGCGGACTGCGCTAGTCGAAGCCGTGGTCTGCGGTGACGGTTTTGGAGGCCCTTCCCCATTCCGGATCATCGGTGACGGGTGCACGGATCACGATGTGCGGCAACGGGATCGGCCCGAAGGGGGTGTGCATCTGGCGGGGAATGGCGATCAGCTGTTCGTCGCGGGCCTGGGCCAGCATGCCGTCGCGGCCCAGGGCATCGCCGTGACCGGTGCTGATCTCGGTCATGTTGTGCAGCGCCTCGCCGCCCACGTCGTAGTAGTGCGAATGGTCGTCGAACCAGGGCACGGCGCTGTGGGAGCCCGCGACCTCGGCCCGAAAGCGCACCGACCCGAAGCCGTCGTGCGCGGGGTCGGCGCCCAGGCCGGCCGACGGCCCGAGCGGCCCGCCGAGGACGACGTTGAGCGCATTGGGGACGACGCTGCCCGATTCACCGATCCAGCTGACCGCGTCGGTCGAGGCCGCACCGACGTAGAGCCTGCCGCCGCGCAACCGGAAGTCGGCGGCGTTGTGCGCCAGATCGGTTCCGGGACAACCGATCAGCACGGCATCGTCGGCGCGCATGCCGCTGCCGGCGAACGCGTCGGCCACCGTCGTCGACCCGTAGGAATGACCGATGACCGTCACGTGGGCCGGGACCGGTCCGGCATGGGTGACCGCCAGGCTGTTGACGTCGGCGGCCAGCAGCCCGCCGCCCCGGCGCGCCAGCCAGGGCGTGCCGACCTCGCGCAGCGTCGAGGGGGCCAGGTCGGGAGCGTCGTAGCCCATCCACGCGAGCACGGCGGTGGAGCGGGCGCGGTCGGCTTTCAGGGACTGGTCGTAGAGGTTGACGGCGTCGTTGTGCCCGTCGTAGAGCCAGCCTCCCCGCACGCTGCTGTCGGTGCCGGGCACGACGACGGCGGTGTTCTGCGCCGTGTCCGGGTCGCCGACCGCGATCACCGCCCTGCCCTTGCCGCCGAATGCCGCCGGGTCGTAGGCCCACAGCAGGACGGGCCGCGGATGGTCTTCGCCGGGCCCCTCGTCGTGCGCGACACCCCGGTTGGTCTGCACCGCGTTGCGGTACCGGGTGACGTCGGCGGCCGAGAGCCCGTACTCGTCGGGGTGGGCGAGCAGATCGTGGTCCCGATCGCGCAGCACGGCGTCGCGCAGGCTCTCGGGTGAGATGCCGCGCGGGCGGGCCGCCCCCTCGACCCTGCTCAGGTCGTCGCGCAGCACCGCCCTGTTCACGGCGTCGCGCACCGCGGCCGGAACGCCGTCGAGGTTGCCCAGCGCCCGCGGGTGGGCCGCGATCGACCGGTCCCTGTCGTCCACGCCGAGCGAGTCCCACCATGCGCGCACCTCTTCGGACGTGGTGGGAGGCGGCGACGCGTCGTGGCCGTCGGCGCGCACCGTGCCCAGCGACTGCCACAGGTGGCCGCAGTAGCCGTCGCGCAGGGACCGCAGCACGGCCAGGGCGGCCCGGGTGTCGTCGATCGCGTCGTCCTCGCAGGCGGCGATCACGGCCTCGAGATCGGTTCTGCCGGACGAACTCAGGCCGGGGTCACGTTCGAGTTCGACCGCCCGCCCGATGAGGTCGTCGAGCTGTGGCAGCCGGGCTTCGAGGGCGGCGATCTGCCCGGCCGCGGTGCGCTGCGCCTCGGCCAGCGCGGCGGCGACGTTCTCCAGCTCGACGCCGATCGCGGGCAGCCGCAGCGACTGCGCGCCCAGCGCCGCGGCCACCCGCCGGACCGCGGCCGATGCGTCGATGGGGCTGTCGCCGTCGCCGTGGTTCCAGGCCGCGTCGAAGCGGCGGCGGGCCCGCGCGAACGCGGTGTCGGCCTCGGCGATGCACCGGCCGGCGGCGTGGAACGCCTCCGCCAGACCGGAGATCTGCGCCGGGCTACCGGCCTGCAGGCTCCGATCGATCGCCCACGGGTCGCCCCCCGCTTCGGCGACCAGCGCGGGGACGCTTATGTAGCGGAGCCGCATCGCCGAGCTCCCCGCTGCCGCACACCACCGCCGACGGACATGCCACCCCTTTTGACCCGGCCCAACCGTACTACCGGGCGGCCCCGCGCCGGCCGCGGAAGCGCTACCGGCTGTGGGTAACTGCCTTTGCGGCCAGGCCGGCGCACAGCGCGACCACCAGTCCCGCGACCGGCGGCGTCAGCGACGGCCCGGACAGCACGCAGACGCCGAACACCGCACCGACGGCCAGCAGTGCCACGCGCGGGTGCGTCCAGCGCGTCATCGACGGCAGTCGCGCCGACAGGCCCATGCCCAGCAGCAGCGCGACGACGTGGCCGATACCGGTGAAACCCGCGGCCGGGGCCGCCGCCACCGCCGTGCCGATCCACCAACCGGCCCAGGCCGGCCGCCAGTGCGGCGGTATCGCCGCCGTCAGCGCGCCGAGAACGCCCACGGCGCCGTAGCTGATTCCCACGTCGCTGGCATGCGCCACCGAGGCCGGCAGCCACCGCGTCTCGACCGCGGCGACCAGGCCCGCCGCGACGATCAGGGTGGCACCGACATGGCCGACCGCGAACGCGAGCAGCATGCCCCGGCCGCGCCAGGCGAGTTCGCCGAGCGCGAGCAGGCAGACCAGCCCCGGCAGCCAGGCCGCGACGGCATCACCGCCGTCGACGAACGCGCTGCCGACCAACGTGGTCACCCGGCCGTGCGCCAGGTTGTGCAGGTTGGTGCTCATGCGGCTCACCGCGACCTCGCGCGCCTGCCGACCGAGCGCGCTCAGGGTGAGCGACACCCCGATCAGCGCGACGGCGTAGGCCAGCGTGACGCGCACCGCGCCCGCGCCGGAGAGCAGGCGCGCCGCCACCGCCGCCGGAGAGCCCATGGATTCACCCTGGCGGTGCGCCGCCCGATTGGCGAGGTTCTTAACGAATCCTTCACGCCCGGGTCGGCATTCTTCACACCCGGGCGCCCGGTGACAACGGCGCGCAGGCGGTCACCGGTGGCCCGCGGCGAAGTCGGCGGCCCGGTTGACCATTGGAGATGCTCAGTGGGTGGCGCGGCGATTATTTCTTGAAGGCATCCTTCACTTTTTCACCCGCGTCCTTCAGGCTCGACTTGGCCTGATCCGCCCGGCCCTCGTTGCGGGTGTCCTCGTCCCCGGTCGCCTTGCCGATGGCCTCCTTGGCCCGGCCGCCCAGATCCTCGATCTTGTTCTTGATTTTGTCTTCAGCACTCATGAGGCCGTTTACCCCGTCGCGGGTGATGTTGAAACCCGATCCGGCCTGTCACCATGGACTTCGTGAGCACCGCAGCCGTCGTGGCCCTGGCCGGCGTGATACTGCTCGCCTTCGGCATGGTGGCCAACCAGTTGCTCCGGCTGCGGAAGTGGTTGAACAACCCGCCCGCGGCCCCGCCCGCGCCCGAAGAACCGCCGGACGAACGCCGGTGACCGCGTCGTCGCTCCTGGTGACCGCCGACGGCCTGCCCCGGGGCGTATCGGGTGCCGCCGACCCGCATTTCGGCAACGTCGCCAAACTGTTCGCCCAGCTCTTCTTCGGCCGCCGGTTCGGCGGGGGCGCCGTGTGCGTCTACATCGACGGCGTGCCCGTGGTCGACGTCTGGACGGGGTGGTCGGACCGGGACGGCACCCGGCGCTGGACCGCCGACACCGGAGCCATGGTGTTCTCGGCCACCAAGGGCGTCGCCTCGACGGTCATCCACCGGCTGGCCGACCGGGGGCTGCTGTCCTACGACGAACCCGTCGCCGCGTACTGGCCCGCGTTCGGGGCGAACGGCAAGGGCGACATCACCGTTCGTGACGTCCTGCGGCACCGGTCCGGGTTGTCGCACCTGCGCGGGGTCACCAAGACGGAGTTGATGAACCATCTTCTGATGGAGGAGCGCCTGGCCGCGGCGCCCGTCGACCACCTGCGCGGTGTGCAGGCCTATCACGCGCTGACCTACGGGTGGCTGCTGTCCGGGCTGGCGCGGGCGGTGACGGGCAAGGGTATGCGGGAGCTGATCCGCCAGGAGGTGGCGCGTCCGCTCGACACCGACGGCGTGCACCTCGGCCGCCCGCCGCAGGGGGCGCCGACCACGGTGGCCCAGATCCTGATGCCGCAGGGCAAGCTGCGCACCCCGGTCGTCGACTTCCTCGCGCCGCGGGTGGCCGGCCTGAAGTTCTCGGGCGCGCTCGGCGCGATGTACTTCCCGGGCGTCATCTCGCTGGTCAAGGGCGAGACGCCGTTCCTGGACGGCGAGGTGCCCGCGGCCAACGGCGTGGTGACCGGCCGCGGCCTGGCCAAGATGTATGCCGCGCTGGCCAACGACGGCCGCATCGACGGCAAGCAGTACCTGTCCGAGGAGTTGGCGCGCGGGCTGACCGGGCAGTCCCGCGTCAAATGGCCCGACGCGAACATGATGGTGCCCATGCCTTTTCACCTCGGCTACCACGAGTCGCCAATTCCCGGGCTGCTCAGCGGTTTCGGGCATGTCGGCCTGGGCGGGACGCTCGGCTGGGCCGACCCGGCGACCGGCAGCGCGTTCGGTTTCGTGCACAACCGGCTGCTGACGCCGTTGCTGTTCGACATGGGGTCGTTCGCGGGGCTGGCCGGCCCGTTGCGCAACGCCGTCGAGGCGGCCCGCCACCACGGACCGCTCGAGGCGCCGCGGCTGGGCGCCGGCTACACCGAAACCTTGGGCACGTTGCCGCGTGGCAGCGTCAGCGGCAGGTCGGTGTAGGTGGCGATCCCCGGCGCCGCGGCGACGACCGCGGGGATCGCGTTGACGGCGGGCATCGCCGTCATGATGTGACCGAGGTCCATGAACTCCTCGATCGTCGTGGCCTCGAAATACGGCGGCGGCAGGAAGCCGACCTTGGTGGTCACCGTCGGCTGCCCGTCGATCTGGATGACCCAGCCGTCCTGGTCGATCTTCCAGTCGGGCTCGAGCGTCTGACCCTTGCGCCACCGCACGTTCAGGTCGATCACGGCGTTGTCGCCGACGATGCCCTGCCAGCTGATGTACACCCCCGCAACGCATCCCGCGGGGATGGTCCAGGACGCCATCTCCAGGTCCGCGGTGGTCCGGGCGAACTCGGCCACGCACCGCACCTCGTCGAGTTCGATGCCGAGCGCGTCGCCGACCAGCCGGACGGCCTCGCCGAAGACGGCCGTTCCCTTCGCGGCCATCGCCGGCAGGTCCGGGTGGTCGATCGGGCGGCCGAAGCCGACCGGCTTCTCGGTCTCCGGGGAGTCGTAGAACGTGGTGTCGGCGGCCTCGTTGACGGTGACCTTGTCGATCCGGTTGCACACCATGGCCGACACGATCGCCAGCAGTTCGGCGAAGCCGGGGCTGACGCCCGACCCGAAGATCGTCGAGGCTCCCGTCCGGCAGGCCGCGAGGACCCGGTCGCGGCCCGCGCCGAGGTTGCCGCCGGTGATGAACGACGCCGTCGTCACCACATTGACTCCCGCGGACAGGATGCGGACCAGCTCGTCGACGTCGATCCACATGGGGTTGTAGACGACGCAGTCGGGTTTCAGCGCGAGCAGTGCGTCGCTGTCGTTGGTGGCGGTCACGCCCAACGGCTCGATGCCGACCAGTTCGCCGGCGTCGCGGCCGGCCTTCTCCCGGGACCACGCATAGCAGCCGACCAGCTCCAGCATGGGATTGGTGACGATCGATTTCAGCGAGCTCTTGCCGACGTTTCCGGTGTTCCACTGGACGACGCGATAGGTGTTTGGCACTCGCTCAGCATAGGGAATCGCCGCCGCCCGGGCGATAGTGAATCCAGCGACGTCACCACGGCGTGTCGCGTCGCCGGATTCACGCTCGGCGGCCCGGAGGCCCAACCCGCTAGGCTGCGTCGAGGTCGGCACCACGAGCGGAGACACCCGATGCCGAGCGTGAAATGGCTGGAAAAGCCCGAAGCCCATGACGTCCCGGCGGCGGACCCGGCCAAGATCAAGAAGGGCCGGCCGCTGTCGCCGATCCTGCTGGTGCGCGGCGACCCGGCGACGAGCGTTGCGTTGCATATCGCCGACGGCTACCACCGCGGGTGCGCCGGCTACCACACCGACGAGACACCGACATTCCGGTTGTCCTCGCTCGCCGGCCCCATGCTTGAGTGGACGTCGTGATCGAGATTCACGCCGTGGAATCGGTGCGGGTGCTGACCCTGTCGTCGGGAAGCGTCAACGCCCTCGACGTCGACCTGTTGGAAGAGGTGGCCCTCGCGGTCAACGACCTGGCGCGTTCCGACGACGCCGGTGCGCTCGTCGTCACCGGCGCCGGCCGCGCCTTCAGCGCCGGGGTGGACCTCAAACGCGTGGTGGCTGAGGGCGCCGACTACACCGACCGGCTGGTCCCCGCCCTCTCGGACGCGTTTGAGGCGCTGTTCTCCTATCCCGGTCCGACGGTGGCCGCGGTCAACGGTGCGGCCATCGCGGGCGGGTGCGTGCTGGCCTGCTCGTGCGACCGGCGCCTGATCACCCCGCAGGCGCAGATCGGGGTGACCGAGGTGCGGGTCGGGGTGCCGTTACCCGCCGCCGCGCTCGAGGTCGTGCGCTACGCGTGCGGCAACCACGCCGACGGGGTGCTGCTCGGCGGGCGTACCTACCGCGGGGCCGAGACGATCGGCACCGGGCTCGCCCACCGGGTCGTCGACGGCGACCTCATGCAGGCGGCGGTGGCCGAGGCCACCGAGCTCGCCGGCATCCCGGCGGACGTCTATCGCCACACCAAAGGCCAGTTGCGCACCCCGACCATGGCGCGGATTCGCGAGTTCGCCGGCATCGACGACGAGGTGCGCCGGATATGGGGCGCGGCCGAGACGCGGCACCGCCTCGCCGCCTACGTGGAGCGCCTGCGGCGCCGCGACTGAGTCCGCGCGCTACTCGTCGACCGCGACCCCGCCGCCGCTGCGCCGGCGCCGCATCCGGTGCGAGCCCTTGCCGGTCGGGCGGCGGTTGCGCAACCCGCCCGGGGAGTCGTCGGGCTGCTCGTCCTCTTCGCTGATCCCTTCGGTGGCCTCTTCGGTGGCCTCTTGGGTGGCTTCGACGGTCGGGGCTTCCTGCGTCTCGTCGGCCTCGACTTCCTCGGTTTCCTCGGTTTCCGGGACGTCAGCCTCGGTCTCGGCCGTGTCGGCCTCCGCGCCCTTCACGCGCCGGAGGCGGCGCTTCCTGGGCTGGCGCGCCTTGATCGGTTTCGGTGGCGGCGGCGGCAACTCGGCGACGAACGCCAGGTAGAACGCGAAGACACCGAGCAGGGCGATCGCGGCGGCCGCGCCGTAAATCCCGAACAGGTACCGCCCGGCGGCGTCCAGGCTGAGCCAGATCTCGCTGATCGCGGTCCCGATGATCAGCACGCCGGCCAGCAGGTGGGCCACGATCGACCACACCCTGATGCGCAGGGCGAGCTGCGGGGTTCCCAGCTCGGGCCTGCGGCTGCGCAGCAGGACGAACACCACCGGAAGCGCGGCCAGGCCGATCAGCGCGCCCGACGCGATCCGGCCGGCCATCCCCAGCGCCCGCGGCATGTCGCCCATCAGCTCATACCAGCGGGGCAACACGCAGTAGAAGTAGAGGACACCGGCGGCAATCGCGGACAACGCGTGCCACAGCACGAACCACTTCCGGCCCATACGCCTCCTCAGGCTGGTGAGTTCACGCCAGTCCAGGGGCGACCAGAACCCACGTCGTGTTCGTCCGCGCCTTGCATAAGGTGCGCTCCGTATGGCGGAGGATGCGGGATTTGAACCCGCGAGGGCTGTTAACCCAACCCGCGTTCCAGGCGAGCGCCATAGGCCACTAGGCGAATCCTCCGTGGGCCATGGTAACTGCTGAGTCCAGTCAGCAGGCCCGCGGCCGTGCGGAGCGCCCCGGCGCAGGTACTACACTCGCCCAAGGACCCCGCGCGGCGTCTATCCTGTGAACTCCCCCAGGGCCGGAAGGCAGCAAGGGTCAATGGGCTCTGTCGGGTGCGCGGGGTCCCCCATGTTCGGGGCGCCGCACCGGATCGACGAAAGGCTCATTGGTGTCGTTCGACTTCCTCAGCCCTGACGAGCTGACCGCGCTGCACGCCCGTCACCAGCAGGACTATGCGCAGCTGCAGTCCAAGAAGCTGTCGTTGGACCTGACCCGCGGCAAACCCGCCCCGGAACAGCTCGACCTGTCCAACCGCCTGCTGAGCCTGCCCGGGAACGACTACCGCGACCCCGAGGGCACCGACACCCGCAACTACGGCGGCCTGCACGGCCTGCCCGGGCTGCGGGCCATCTTCTCCGAGTTGCTCGGCATTCCAGTGCCCAACCTGATCGCGGGCAACAACTCCAGCCTGGAGCTGATGCACGACATCGTCGCCTTCTCGATGTTGTACGGCGGCGTGGACTCGCAGCGGCCCTGGATCAAGGAGCCGGTCGTCAAGTTCCTCTGCCCGGTCCCGGGCTACGACCGGCACTTCGCCATCACCGAGGCGATGGGCGTCGAGATGATCGGTGTCCCGATGCTCGGGGACGGCCCGGACGTCGACCTGATCGAGGAGCTGGTGGCCGTCGACCCGGCGATCAAGGGGATGTGGTCGGTGCCGGTGTTCGGCAACCCCACCGGCGTCACCTACTCCTGGGAGACGGTCCGCCGACTCGTCCAGATGCGCACGGCGGCGCCCGATTTCCGGCTGTTCTGGGACAACGCCTACGCGGTGCACACCCTGACGCACGACTTCGTCAGCCAGGTCGACGTGCTCGGGCTGGCCGCCACGGCCGGCAACCCCCACCGGCCGTACGTCTTCGCGTCCACCTCGAAGATCACGTTCGCCGGCGCCGGCGTCAGCTTCCTGGGCGGATCGCTGGGCAACATCGCCTGGTACCTGCAGCACGCCGGCAAGAAGTCGATCGGCCCGGACAAGGTCAACCAGCTGCGGCACCTGCGGTTCTTCGGCGACGCCGACGGGGTGCGCCTGCACATGCTGCGCCACCAGCAGATCCTCGCGCCGAAGTTCGCGCTCGCGCTCGAGATCCTCGAGCAGCGGCTCGGCGATTCGAAGATCGCCTCGTGGACCGACCCCAAGGGCGGCTACTTCATCAGCCTCGACGTGCTGCCCGGCACGGCCAAGCGGACGGTCGCCCTGGCCAAGGACGCCGGCATCGCGCTGACCGAGGCCGGCGCGTCGTTCCCGTACCGCAACGACCCCGACGACAAGAACATCCGGATCGCGCCCACCTTCCCGTCGCTGCCGGACCTGCGCGACGCGGTCGACGGGCTGGCGACGTGTGCGCTGCTGGCCGCGTCGGAGTTCGTGCTGGCCTCCTCCGCGTCGAGGGTGAGTTGAGGGCGACGACACGCCGACGGGTCCCGCCGCCGGTTCACACCGAAAGCCGCTGATTCACACTCGATGCCGGGCGGGCCGAAGTCACCGCTCTGGCGCCGATTGCCCGCCTCCTCAGCCGACCCTCCGGGTCGGCATCGTCACCGGGCCGAAGTAGCCTGCTGAGCGTGGCTCTCTACCGCAAGTACCGGCCGGCAACCTTCGCCGAGGTGGTGGGGCAGGAGCACGTCACCGAGCCGCTGTCCGTCGCCCTGGAAGCCGGCCGGATCAACCACGCCTACCTGTTCTCCGGGCCGCGCGGGTGCGGGAAGACGTCGTCGGCGCGCATCCTGGCGCGGTCGCTGAACTGTGTGCGGGGCCCGACCGCCAACCCGTGCGGGGTGTGCGATTCGTGCACGGCGCTGGCGCCCAACGCGCCCGGCAGCATCGACGTGGTCGAACTCGACGCCGCCAGCCACGGCGGCGTGGACGACACCCGCGAGCTGCGGGACCGCGCGTTCTACGCGCCGGCGCAGTCGCGCTACCGGGTGTTCATCATCGACGAGGCGCACATGGTGACCACCGCGGGGTTCAACGCGCTGCTCAAGATCGTCGAGGAGCCGCCCGAACACCTCATCTTCATCTTCGCCACCACCGAACCGGAGAAGGTGCTGCCGACGATCCGGTCGCGCACCCATCACTACCCGTTCCGGCTGCTGCCGCCGAAGACCATGCGGACGTTGGTCGAGCGGATCTGCGCGCAGGAGGACGTCGTCGTCGACGACGCGGTCTATCCGTTGGTGATCCGCGCCGGCGGCGGCTCGCCGCGCGACACGCTCTCGGTGCTGGACCAGCTGGTGGCCGGGGCCGAGAACTCCCATGTCACCTACCAGCGGGCGCTCGGCCTGCTGGGCGCCACCGATGTCGCGCTGATCGACGACGCCGTCGACGCCCTGGCCGCCGGCGACGCCGCCGCGCTGTTCGGCGCCGTCGAGTCGGTGATCGACGCGGGCCACGACCCGCGCCGGTTCGGCACCGATCTGCTGGAACGGTTCCGCGACCTCATCATCATGCAGGCGGTCCCCGACGCGGTGAGCCGCGGCGTGGTGGACGCGCCGGAAGACGTGCTGGACCGCATGCGCGAACAGGCCGTCCGCATCGGGCCGGCGACCCTGACCCGCTACGCCGAGGTGGTGCAGGCCGGGCTGGGGGAGATGCGGGGCGCGACGGCGCCGCGGCTGCTGCTCGAAGTGGTCTGCGCCCGGCTGTTGCTGCCGTCGGCCAGCGACGCCGAGTCGGCGCTGCTGCAGCGCGTCGAGCGCATCGAGACCCGGCTCGACATGTCGATCCCGGCTTCGGACACCGCCCCGCCGGCCACGCGGGCCGCCCCGCCCGCGCCCCCGCGCCGGGCTGCCCCGGCCCCCGGGCCCGAACCCGAGCCCGCACCCGAGCGGGTGCTCGCCCCGGCCCGCGAACCGGCGCCCGAACCGGCCCCGCCGGCGGCTCCTGCGCCGGCGCCCGCCGCCGGTGAGCCCAGCGCGGCCGCGGTGCGGACCATGTGGCCGACGGTGCGCGACAAGGTACGCCAGCGCAGCCGCACCACCGAGGTGATGCTGGCGGGCGCGACCGTGCGCGCCGTGGAGGGCAACACGCTGGTGCTGACCCACGAGTCGGAGCCGCTGGCCAGGCGGCTGTCCGAGCAGCGGAACGCCGACGTCATCGCCGAAGCGCTCAAGGACGCCCTGGGGGTGAACTGGCGGGTGCGCTGCGAGACCGCCGCCCCCGCCCCCGCGGCGACGGCGGTGCCCGAAGCGCGACCGCCAGAGCCCGACCCGGCCCCGGATCAGCGGGACGAGGAGGAGCACATGCTCGCCGAAGCCGGTCGCGACGAGTCGTCGGCGCCGCGGCGCGATCCCGAGGAGGCCGCGCTGGAGTTGCTGCAGAACGAGCTGGGCGCCCGGCGGATCGACGGCGGCTAGCCGGCTCGCTAGGCCTGCCACCAGGGCCGCAGCGGCAGGCCGTCGTCGCCCGACGCGTCGGCCCTGGTCGCCAGCACGTGATGCAGCTGAAGGTTGTTCTGTTCGAAGGCCACCCGTGAGGCCGCCATGTACAGGCCCCACACCCTGGCGGTCGGCAGGCCGACCTCGGCGACCGCGTCGTCCCAGTTCTCGACCAGGTTGCGGCACCAGTCCCGCAGGGTCATCGCATAGTGGTGCCGGAGGTTCTCCGAGTGCAGCACCTCCAAGCCGGCGTCCTGGATCTCGGTGGTGATGCGCCCGGAACCGGTCAGCTCCCCGTCCGGGAAGACGTAGCGGTCGGTGAATCCCCCCGCCAACGACGTCGACCGGTTGTCGCGACGGGTGATGCAGTGATTGAGCAGCAGCCCGCCGGTGCGCAGCTTGGACCGCAGGAAGCCGAAATAGGCCGGGTAGTTGCGGACGCCGATGTGCTCGGTCAGCCCGATCGAGGAGACGGCGTCGAACCCGGCCTCGGCCACGTCGCGGTAGTCGGCGTGGCGCACCTCGGCCAGTCCGGCAAGCCCCTGGTCCGCGATCGCCCGCTGCGCCCAGCTCGCCTGCTCGGCCGACAGGGTGGCGCCGATGGCGCGCACACCGCGACGCGCCGCGTAGCGCACCATGCCGCCCCACCCGCAACCGACGTCGAGCAGCCGGTCACCCGGCCTCAGCCGCAGCTTGTCGAAGACGAGCCGGTACTTGTTCTCCTGAGCCTCTTCCAGCGTCGCGTCGGCGTGCGGATACACCGCGCAGGTATAGGTCATCGACGGGCCCAGCACCCACTCGTAGAAGGTGTTGGAGACGTCGTAGTGGTGGTGGATGGCCTCGGCGTCGCGGGTCTTGCTGTGCATCAGGCCGTCGGCGACCCGGCGCCAGCGGGGCGGCGTCTCCTGCGGCGGCGGCGGCACCGGCCGCAGGTGCTCGACGCCGAGCGAGCGCACGACGTTGGCCATCACCCGCGCCGACGGTCGCTTGAACTGGACCCGGTCGGTCAGCGTCTTGAGCAGCTCGTAGGGGTCGCCGGGATGGACACCGTAGAGCTGCAGGTCGCCCGACACGTACGCGCGGGCCAGGCCGAGCTCGCCGGGGGCCGTGGCCAGGTAGGTGGCGCCGCGGGGTGTCCGCAGGTCCAAGCCGAGCACCGCGTCGGCGTTGCCGGCGGTGCTGCCGTCGTAGGCGGTGAACTTCAGCGGATGGCGTCCCGTCGCGGCGAAGATCTCCAGGATCTCGGCCATGCTGAGTTTGCCCGAGGCGGTGTGGTGGGGTTCCCTGATCTGCCGAATCGCTGTCATCGTCGTTGCACCGCCTTCGCGTAGAGATCGAGTAGACGGGAGTCGGGGTCGTAGGCCTTCTTGACGGTCTGGTAGGCCGCGCCGCCGTAGCGGGCGTCGAACTCCTCGCGGGTGTAGTAGGAGTCCGAATACAGCGACTTGTGCCCGTCGAGTTCGCTCACCTTCGCCTCGATCATCCGGTTCGTTGCGCCCACCGGGTCCGCCCCGTTTCCGGCGGCCCCGGCCGGCACCGAGGACCAGAACCCGATGTTGACATAGGTGTGGTCCGGCCGCATCGGATACAGCGGCCAGCCGTCGTGATCGCGCAGCCGCAGCGGGCAGAACCAGATCGGGGCGATCGGCACGGTGTGCAGGAACCACTCCAGGAACTCGGCGGCGCGTTCGATCGGCACCTCGACGTCCTGCACCACCCGCTCCCGCGCCGGGCGGCCGTGACGTTTGTCGATCCGGTCCGATATCGCAAAGCGCTGGTCCATCGCCACCAGCTTCGTGTAGACGCTGCTGCGCCGGTAGCGGCGTGGCCACCACCGCCGCAGCCGCGGATCCTGCACGCCGAACGCGCGGGAGCACCAGAACCAGTCCGTGTCCCAGCGCCAGAAATAGTCGTGGATGGTCAGCCGGTCGTCCTTGGCGGCGTCCGGGCCCGCGGCGTCGTGCTGGATCGACCGGTAGTAGATGTCCTTGCCGGTGTAGTCGCTGACCGGACCCGGGGTCGAGGTCCGCCGGCCGATGCTCAGGTAGCTCTCGTCCGGGCCGAACACCACGCCGTCGAGATAGTCGACGGGAGCCCCGCCGTGCCCGCCGGTGTCGACGATGCGTTCGGCCGCCGCCACCATCTCCGTCAGCGAGTGGAATCGGATGTGCCGCAGCGCCACAAAGGGCGACACCGGCTCCAGCTCGATTCGTAGTCGGGTCGAATAGCCAAGGGTGCCATAGGAATTCGGAAATGCACGGAAGAGGTCGGGGTGCCGGCTGCGCGAGGTGGTGAGCAATTCGCCGCCGCCGGTGAGGATGTCCATCTCCAGCACCGATTCGTGGGGCAGCCCGTTGCGGAACGACGCCGACTCGATCCCCAGCCCGCTGACCGCACCTCCCAGGGTGATCGTCTTCAATTGCGGGACCACCAGTGGCGAAAGGCCGTAGCGCAGCGTCGCCGCGACCAGGTCCTCGTACGTGCACATGCCGGCGACGTCGGCGGTGCGGCTCTCGGGATCGACCCCGAGGACGCCGGTCAGCCCGGAGGTGTCCAGCCCGGGCGCATCGTGTTTGATGCGGGCGCGGAACAGGTTTGAGGTCGGTTTGGCGAGCCGGATGACGGACGTCGGCGGGATGGACCGATAACTGGCCAGCAACCGGTCGACGCCCGCGGTGTGGGCGGATCCAGGGATTGGCACCACATATACCCTAGTCTTCGGCAACTGCCCGTGCACCCGGGTGCGGGCGGCGACACGCAGAACACGATCATGAGGGGAAGTTGCCGTGGCACAGGTAAGCGCAGTCAGCACGATCTTGGTCGACGCCGAGCCCGCGGCCACCCTCGCCGCGGTCGCGGACTATCAGAAGGTCCGCCCGAAAATCCTTTCTCCGCAGTACAGCCAGTATCAGGTGCTGCAGGGCGGGCAGGGCGCGGGCACCGTCGCCAAGTGGAGACTGCAGGCGACCAGGTCGCGGGTTCGCGAGGTGCAGGTCGACGTCGACGTCGCCGGCCACACCGTCATCGAAAAGGACGCGAACTCGTCGATGGTCATCAACTGGACCGTCGCTCCCGCCGGGCCCGGCTCCAGCGTCACCGTGAAGACCACCTGGACCGGCGCCGGCGGCGTCAAAGGGTTCTTCGAGAAGACCTTCGCGCCCTTGGGGCTGAAAAGGATTCAGGGCGAGGTGCTGGCCAACCTGAAAAAGGAACTGGAAGGCTAGCGCGCCTGGCCCTGGGTGGCCAGGTACCCCGCGACGCCCCGCACCATCGCGTCGGCGTATTTCTGCCTGCCCTCGGCGGACTGCATCAGCGCCGAGTCGGCGGGGTTTTTCATGTTGCCGCACTCGACCAGGATCGCGGGGTACTGCGCCAGGTTCAGGCCGGTCAAATCCGAGCGACCGTAGAGCCCGTTCTGGCCGATGTAGTTGGCGGGCGGGATGCCCGACGCCTGCAACTGGTCGCGCATGACCCGGGCGTACTGGACCGACGGCCCGGCCTGCACCTGGTTCAGCGGCGGTGCCGAGTAGTTGACGTGGAACCCGCGGCCGGACGGGGGGCCGCCGTCGGCGTGGATGCTCAGGATCGCGTTGGGGTGCAATGAATTGGCCACGTTGACGCGCTCATCGACGCACGGCCCCAACGCGTTGTCGTTGCCGCGCGACAGGGCGGTCCGGACGCCCAGCGCGTTCAGTTCGGCCCGGACCCGCAGCGCGGTGTCCCAGGTGAACGTGTGCTCCGGGTAGCCGGTGTTGGTCGACGTCCCGCTGGCCTGGCAGTCCTTGGTGCCGCCGCGGCCGGTCGGCACCTGGCGTCCGATCGAGGCGTCGTTGGCGCCGTTGTGGCCGGGATCGATGAAGACGACCATGCCGGCGATGTTGGCGGGAGCCCCCCACGCAACCGGGGCCGGGACGATCGCGGCCGCCGTGGCCACCAGCGCCGCGACCGCCATTTTGAGCCCGACACACCCGCTCACTCGTAGGTCCACCACGCCACGGTAACTGCGGGCGGTCTACGCTGGGGTTCTCAAATCGCCCGACACCCATAGGCGAAACCAACTCGATACCGAGATGCGAGGGGATTGTCATGCAACCCGGAGGCGATATGTCCGCACTGCTCGCCCAGGCGCAGCAGATGCAGCAGAAGCTACTGGCAGCCCAGCAACAACTCGCCAACGCCGAGGTGCACGGCCAAGCCGGCGAAGGCCTGGTCAAGGTGGTCGTCAAGGGCAGCGGGCAGGTGGTGGCGGTGCAACTCGACCCCAAGGTCGTCGACCCCTCGGACATCGAGACCCTGCAGGACTTGATCGTCGGCGCCATGGCCGACGCGTCCCGGCAGGTCACCAAGATGGCGCAGGAACGGCTGGGGGCGCTCGCCGGCGGCATGGGCGGCCCCCCGCCGGGTGCCCCGCCGGCCCCGCCGGGTGCCCCGCCGACCCGGATGCCGGAGCTGTAGACCCCACACCGACATGTTCGAGGGACCCGTCCAGGATCTGATCGACGAGCTGGGCAAGCTGCCGGGTATCGGCCCCAAGAGCGCCCAGCGGATCGCCTTTCACCTGCTGTCGGTGGAACCGCCCGACATCGACCGCCTGACCGCGGTGCTCACCCGGGTGCGCGACGGCGTCCGATTCTGCGCGGTGTGCGGCAACGTCTCCGCCGACGAGCGCTGCAGGATCTGTTCCGACCCCCGCCGGGACGGGTCGCAGGTGTGTGTCGTCGAGGAGTCCAAGGACGTCCAGGCCGTCGAGCGCACCCGCGAATTCCGGGGCCGTTACCACGTTCTGGGCGGCGCGCTGGATCCGCTGTCCGGGGTGGGGCCCGACCAGCTGCGCATCCGCGAGCTGCTGAGCCGCATCGGTGAACGCGTCGACGGCGTCGACATCACCGAGGTGATCATCGCGACCGACCCCAACACCGAGGGCGAGGCGACGGCCACCTACCTGGTCAGGATGCTGCGCGACATTCCCGGCCTGAGCGTCACCCGGATCGCGTCCGGGCTGCCGATGGGCGGCGACCTGGAGTTCGCCGACGAGCTCACCCTGGGCCGCGCGCTCGTCGGCCGCCGGGCGATGGTCTGACACGGTTGCCCTAACGCGCCGCCAGCCGTTCGCGGCGCAGCAACTCGACCTCGGGTAGCTCCAGCGGCGCCAGCTCGCCCACCACCCGGCTCAGCAGCAGGTCGGCGAGCTCGGGGTTGCGGGCCAGGCACGGCCCGTGCATGTAGGTCGCGACGACGCTGCCCTGCACCGCGCCGTCGAAGCCGTCGCCGCGCCGGTTGCCGGCGCCCCTGACCACCGCGCCCAGCGGCGACGCCGCGGGACCCAGCACGGTGCCGCCCCGGTGGTTCTCGAAACCGGTCAGCGGCTGCACCAGCCCGGCCGGCAGCGGCGTGCTCACCAGTTCGCCGATGGTGCGCGCCGCCTGGGGCGAGGTGCTCGCATCCAGCAGGCCCACCCCGTCGACCCGCTCGCCGGCCGACGTCTCGTACCACCGCCCGAGCACCTGCACGGCCGCGCAGATGGCCAGCACCGGCGCGCCCCGCTCCGCCGCGCGCTGCAGCCCCGGGTAGCGCAGCAGATGCCGGGTCGCCAGCCGCTGCGCGTAGTCTTCCGCCCCGCCCAGGGTGTACAGGTCCAGTGACTCCGGCACCGGGTCGGCCAGCGTCACCTCGACGATCTCGGCGGCGACGCCCCGCAGCCGCAGGCGCTGCCGCAGCACCACCGCGTTGCCGCCGTCGCCGTAGGTGCCCATGACGTCGGGCAGCACCAGCCCGATCCGCACGCTCGAGTCAGCCATGGCGCGCCCATGCCCGCTGCAACTGCAGGAACGCGGTGTAGTTGGCGACGACCTCGACGCGCCCGGGCGGGCAGGACGCGATGGCGGCCATGGTGTCGTGCACCAGCGTGTGCTCGACGCCGGCGTACCCGAGGCGCACGGCCAGGTCGGTGCCCCGCTCGCCGGCGGCGACGACGGCGGTTTCCTCGAAGTGCTCGAACCGGACGTCCCACAGCCACGACAGGTCCTCCCCGTCGGGCACCTGCCCGTTGACCGCGATGACGACCCCGGCGGCGTGCTTGTCCACCATCGACAGCGCCTCGGACCAGCCGGCGGGGTTCTTGGCCAGCAGGAGCCGCGCCTCGTGGCGGCCGACACGCACGGTCCGGTAGCGCCCGGCGACCTCGTCGACCCCCGACACCGCCGCCAACGCCCGCACGGGATCGGCGCCCAGCGTCACGGCGGCGGCCACCGCCTGGGCGGCGTTGCCGTGGTTCACCGCGCCCGGCAGCGCCAGCCGCATCGGCAGGGCCAGGCCGTCGGGACCGTAGAGGGTCTCGCCCTCTTCCGGGTCGAGCCACCACTGCGGGGTGGGCCGCTTGAAGTCCGCGCCGGTGGAATACCAGTGGCCCTTCTCGCGGACGATCACCTCGCCGCTGCGCGGGCAGCTGACCGAGTCGTTGGCCCACGCACCGCCGGCGCCCACCCACACGACGTTCGGGCTGTCGTAGGCGGCGGAGGTCATCAGCACGTCGTCGCAGTTGGCGACGACCACCGCCGCGGGGTGGCGGGCCAGGGCGGCCCGCAGCGCCCGTTCGATGACGTTGATCTCGCCGACGCGGTCCAACTGGTCGCGCGACAAATTGAGGAGGACGACGACGGCGGGCTCCACCGCATCCAGGACGTGGGGGACGTGCATCTCGTCGACCTCCAGCACGGCCAGTTCGGCGTCGCGGTCGGCGGCCAGCGCGGCCACCAGGCCGGCGTCCATGTTGGCGCCTTCGGCGTTGGTCGCCACCGACCCGACGGTGCCCAGCGCCGCCGCCGTCATCCGGGTCGTGGTCGACTTGCCGTTCGTCCCGGTGACGACGACCGTGCGGCGGCCCGCGCCGAGCTGGCGGAGCACCGAGCGGTCCAGCGTCATCGCGACGAGGCCGCCGATCATCGCCCCCGCCCCGCGGCCGGTGATCCGCGACGCCCAGCGCGCGCCGGCGCCCGCGGCGAGGGCCAGGCGCGCGCGGGTGGTGATCACCCCGGCAGTGTAAACGGGCAGTTTAAAGGCGACACGGCGGTGAGCGACCGGGCGATGTCGGCCCGACGTGCCATTCTGTCGTTCATGAACCGGGTGTCTTGGGGGCGGCCGGCCGGCGAGCCGGACGGCGGTTGGGCGGTCGTCGACGTCGAGACCTCCGGGTTTCGTCCGGGCCAGGCGCGCATCATCAGCCTGGCCGCGCTGGGCCTGGACGCCGACGGGCGGGTGGAGCGCTCGGTGGTGAGCCTGCTCAACCCGGGGGTGGACCCGGGCCCCACGCACGTGCACGGCCTGACGTCGGCGATGCTCGAGGACCAGCCGCAGTTCCGCGACATCGCCGGCGACGTGGCCGAGGTGCTGCGCGGCCGCACGCTGGTGGCGCACAACGTCGCGTTCGACTACGCGTTCCTCGCCGCCGAGGCCGAGCTCGCCCGAACCGAACTTCCCGTCGACACCGTGATGTGCACTGTCGAGTTGGCCCGCCGGCTGGACCTCGGCACCGGCAACCTGCGGCTCGAGACGCTGGCGGCGCACTGGGGCGTGACCCAGCAGCGCCCGCACGACGCGTTCGACGACGCCGTGGTGCTGACCGGCGTGCTGGCGTCGGCGCTGCGGCGGGCCCGCGAACGCGACGTGTGGCTGCCGGTGCGCCCGGTCACCCGGCGCCGGTGGCCCAACGGCCGCGTCACCCACGACGAGCTGCGGCCGCTCAAGGCGCTGGCCTCGCGGATGCCGTGCCCCTACCTCAACCCGGGGCCGTTCGTGCGGGGCAGGCCCCTGGTGCAGGGCATGCGGGTGGCGCTGGCCGCCGAGGTCGGGCGCACCCATGAGGAGCTCGTCGAGCGGATCCTGCACGCCGGGCTGGCCTACAGCGACACCGTGGACCGGGAAACCTCGCTGGTCGTCTGCAACGACGCGGCCCCCGAGCAGGGCAAGGGCTATCTGGCCCGGCAACTGGGGGTGCCGGTGGTGACCGATGCCCACTTCATGGACTGCGTCGGCGCCGTCGTCGGCGGCACGAACATGGAGCAGTTCACCGACGTCTCCGCGCTGGACGCGCAGCTCGCGCTGTTCTGACGGGCGTCAGTCCAGCGCCTTGCCCTTCAGCGTGTCGAACTCGTCCGGGGTGATCGTGCCGTCGTCCAGCAACTCCTTGGCGTGGGCGATCTCCTGAGCCGGCGATCGGCCGGTGACCTCGCGGAAATAAGCCTGGCTGCCCCGCTTGACCAGTGCCGCGGCCTCCCGCGCCCGCATCGTCATGTCCTCGCCGCGCACGATCAGGTAGACCAGCGCGGCCAGGTAGGGGAACAGCACCAGGAAGAACACCCACACGGCCTTGACCCAGCCGGTGGTGCTGTGGTCGCGCCAGAACAGGTCGGCCATGATGCTGAACAGAATCAGCAGGTAGGCGATGAACGCGAAGGCGACGATGACCGACCACACGAAGCCCCACGAGGTGTGCCACACGGTGATTGCTCCTTACGTCGTCGGCGCCTCGACGGTGCGGGAGGCGCGGTTGACCGCCGACACGACCGCGCGCAGCGAGGCGATGGTGATCGACGACGCGATCCCCACCCCCCACACCGGCCGCCCGCTCACGTGCCCCGATTCGTGCCGACCCGCTTCGCCCGGCTTCGCCGCGCTCGCGATCGTCACGTGCCCCGATTCGTGCCGACCCGCTTCGCCCGGCTTCGCCGCGCTCGCGATCGTCACGTGCCCCGATTCGTGCCGACCCGCTTCGCCCGGCTTCGCCGCGCTCGCGATCGTCACGGACGCTTCGACGTACGCCGCGGCCTGCGCGTCACCGCCGGCGCTCATCGCGTGCTCGGAGTAGTCGAGGACGGCCACCCGGAACCCGACGCCGGCCAGCGCGTCCACGAACGCCGCCAGCGGGCCGTTGCCGACGCCGCTGATCTCGGTCTCCACCCCGTCGATCTTGACGGTCGCGGTGATGCTGGTCGTCCCGCCGTCGTCCTCGGAGGCCTCCACCCGCTGCCGGATCCGCTCGAGGGGCCGTACCGGTGCGAGGTACTCCTCGGAGAAGGCCTCCCACATCGCCTTCGGCGAGACCTCGCCGCCCTCGCCGGCCGTGCCCTCCGCGATCTCCTGGATCACGCGGGAGAACTCGATCTGCAGCCGGCGCGGCAGCGCCAGGCCGTGGTCGGTCTTCATGATGTAGGCCACCCCGCCCTTGCCGGACTGCGAGTTGACGCGGATCACCGCCTCGTAGGTGCGCCCGACGTCCTTGGGGTCGATCGGCAGGTACGGCACCTGCCAGAGCATGTCCTCGACGTCGGAGTCCGCGGCGTCGGCGTCGACCTTCATCTGGTCCAGGCCCTTGTTGATGGCGTCCTGATGGCTGCCGGAGAACGCCGTGTAGACCAGGTCGCCGCCGTAGGGATGACGTTCGGGCACCGGCAGCTGGTTGCAGTACTCCACGGTGCGGCGCACCTCGTCGATGTTGGAGAAGTCGATCTGCGGGTCCACGCCGCGGGAGAACAGGTTGAGTCCCAGCGTCACCAGGCACACGTTGCCGGTGCGCTCGCCGTTGCCGAACAGGCAGCCCTCGATCCGGTCGGCGCCCGCCTGGTAGCCCAACTCGGCCGCGGCGACGGCGGTTCCGCGGTCGTTGTGCGGGTGCAGGCTCAGAATCACCGACTCCCGGTTGGCCAGGTTGCTGCTCATCCACTCGATGGAGTCGGCGTAGACGTTGGGCGTGGCCATCTCCACGGTGGCGGGCAGGTTGACGATGATCGGGTTGTCGGGGGTGGGCGCGATGATCTCCCCGACGGCGTCGCAGACCTCCCTGGCGTACTCCAGCTCCGTGCCGGTGTAGGACTCCGGCGAATACTCGAACCGCCACCGGGTGCCGGGATGTTTGGCGGCCTCCTCGACGCACTTGCGGGCGCCGTCGGTTGCGATCGCGCGCACCGCGGCCCGGTCGGCGCGGAACACCACGCGGCGCTGCAGGATCGACGTCGAGTTGTAGAAGTGCACGATCGCCCGCGGCGCGCCCTCGCACGCGACGAAGGTCCGCTCGATCAGCTCGGGCCGGCACTGCGTGAGCACCTGGATGGTGACGTCGTCGGGAATGGCGCCGTCGGTGATGATCTCGCGGACGAAGTCGAAGTCGGTCTGGCTGGCCGAGGGGAAGCCGACCTCGATCTCCTTGTAGCCCATGCGCACCAACAGGTCGAACATGCGCCGCTTGCGGGCCGGGCTCATCGGGTCGATCAGCGCCTGGTTGCCGTCGCGCAGGTCCACCGCGCACCACAGGGGGGCGCGGTCGATGACGCGGTCGGGCCAGGTGCGGTGGGTGAGCCGGACGGGCTCGACCTCCTCGGCGAACGGCCGGTACCGGTGGACCGGCATCGACGAGCCGCGCTGCGGATTCCAGGGGGCCTGGCCGGGTGCGGGCGGGCCCGCGGGCGTGACGATGGCGCGGGACGAGGTGTACGCGTCGGGATCCGACGGTTGGATGTTGGTCACGGTAGTTGCTCCGGGGGTGTCAGAAGGAACCTCAGACCGGCGCATCGCGAACGCCCGCGACGGGAAGCCGGTCTGGATCAGACCCCGCCGCGGCGTCCGAGGAGGAGCACCCGCTGCACGAGCGCAACTCTACCGCGCCGACCCCGTGTGCCAAAACCGCGATAAATATGCGGATGCGCGTGCACGTATTCTGTTGTGGACTCACACCGGGCGTGGACTTCGCTGGGCCGGAAGGGCAGGCAAAAAGCAGTGGCACTCGTCGTGCAGAAATACGGCGGATCGTCGGTCGCCGACGCCGACCGGATCCGTCGGGTCGCCGAGCGCATCGTCGAAACCAAGAAGCAGGGCAACGACGTGGTCGTGGTGGTCTCGGCGATGGGCGACACCACCGACGACCTGCTGGACCTGGCCCAGCAGGTGTGCCCCGTCCCGCCGCCCCGCGAGCTCGACATGCTGCTGACAGCCGGCGAGCGCATCTCCAACGCGCTGGTGGCCATGGCGATCGAATCGCTCGGCGCCCACGCCCGCTCGTTCACCGGCTCGCAGGCCGGCGTCATCACCACCAGCACCCACGGCAACGCCAAGATCATCGACGTCACGCCCAGTCGCGTGCAGTCCGCGCTCGACGAGGGCCGCATCGTGCTGGTCGCCGGGTTCCAGGGCGTCAGCCAGGACACCCGGGACGTCACCACGCTGGGCCGCGGCGGATCGGACACCACGGCCGTCGCCCTGGCCGCGGCGCTGGGCGCCGACGTCTGCGAGATCTACACCGACGTGGACGGCATCTTCAGCGCGGACCCCAGGATCGTGCACGACGCCCGCAAGCTCGACACGGTCACGTTCGAGGAGATGCTCGAAATGGCGGCCTGCGGGGCCAAGGTACTGATGCTGCGCTGCGTCGAATACGCCCGCCGCTACAACCTTCCGGTGCACGTGCGCTCGTCGTACTCGGACAAGCCGGGCACCGTCGTCGTCGGATCGATCAAGGACAAGCCAATGGAAGACCCCATCCTGACCGGAGTCGCGCACGACCGCAGCGAGGCGAAGGTGACTGTCGTCGGCATCCCCGACATCCCGGGCTACGCGGCCAGGGTGTTCCGCGCCGTCGCCGACGCCGAGGTGAACATCGACATGGTGCTGCAGAACGTCTCCAAGGTCGAGGACGGCAAGACCGACATCACCTTCACCTGCTCCCGCGACAGCTTGGGCATCGCGGTGGCCAAGCTGAACGCGCTCAAGGAGGAGATCGGGTTCACCCAGTTGCTCTACGACGACCACATCGGCAAGGTGTCGCTGATCGGCGCGGGCATGCGCAGCCATCCCGGCGTGACGGCGACGTTCTGTGAGGCGCTGGCCGAAGTGGGCGTCAACATCGAGCTGATCTCCACCTCCGAGATCCGGATCTCGGTGCTGTGCCGCGACACCGAGCTGGACAAGGCCGTGGTGGCGCTGCACGAGGCGTTCGGGCTCGGCGGCGAGGAGACCGCGACGGTCTATGCCGGGACGGGCCGGTAGATGGGCGCGACCGGTCTGTCGATCGGCGTCGTGGGTGCCACCGGCCAGGTGGGCCAGGTGATGCGCGCGCTGCTCGAGCAGCGCGACTTCCCGGCGAGCACGGTGCGGTTCTTCGCCTCGGCCCGCTCGCAGGGGCGCAAGCTGGAATTCCGCGGCCAGGAGATCGAGGTCGAGGACGCCGGGACGGCGGACCCGGCCGGCCTGGACATCGCGCTGTTCTCCGCCGGCAAGGCGATGTCGCTGGTGCAGGCGCCGCGGTTCGCCGCGGCCGGGGTGACGGTGATCGACAACTCCTCGGCGTGGCGCAAGGACCCCGACGTGCCGCTGGTGGTGTCCGAGGTGAATTTCGACAGGGATGCGCACCGTCGACCCAAGGGCATCATCGCCAACCCGAACTGCACCACGATGGCCGCGATGCCGGTGCTCAAGGTGCTGCACGACGAGGCCGGACTGACCCGGCTGGTGGTGTCGAGTTACCAGGCGGTCTCCGGTAGCGGCCTGGCCGGTGTGGAGGAGCTGGCCACCCAGGCGCGCGCGGTCATCGACGACGCCGAGCAACTGGTGCACGACGGCGGCGCGGTGAGGTTCCCGGCGCCGAAGACCTACGTCGCCCCGATCGCGTTCAACGTGGTGCCGCTGGCCGGATCGCTGGTGGACGACAACTCCGGGGAGTCCGACGAGGACCAGAAGCTGCGCCACGAGAGCCGCAAGATCCTCGGCATTCCCGATCTGGCGGTCAGCGGCACCTGCGTGCGGGTCCCGGTGTTCACCGGCCACTCGCTGTCGATCAACGCCGAGTTCGCCCGGCCGCTGTCGCCGGAGCGGGCCGTGGAGCTGCTGAGCGGCGCGCCGGGCGTCAAGGTGGTCGACGTGCCGACCCCGCTGGCGGCGGCGGGCGTCGACGAATCGCTGGTCGGCCGCATCAGGCGGGACCCGGGGGTGCCCGATGGCCGCGGCCTGGCGCTGTTCGTGTCGGGGGACAACCTGCGCAAGGGGGCGGCGTTGAACACGATCCAGATCGCCGAGCTGCTGGCCGCCGCGCGGTGACCCGCGGGTGAGCTCCGCCCACACCCGTCTGGTCGCGCGGTGCTCACCGATCTTTGCTTCCTTGCTCGTGCTGCAAGGGTATTGGGTTGCCCATGCGGACCCGCCGGCGCCGGCGCCCGAGCCGATCCTGCAGCCCCTGGCCCCGGGGCAGGTGCTGCGAATCGGTCCGACGGCCGGCACCGGGACCCCGACCGGCGACTACGGGATCGGCGCCACCGACCTGTGCGAGTTCGTCGAGTTCCCCAGCGAGCTGCTGCAGGTCTGCGGCGACAGCTTCGCCGGCCAGGGCGTCGGGTTCGGCGGCTGGTACTCCCCGGTTGCGCTGCACGTGGAGACCGCGTCCGTCGACGACCCCGGCGGGGTGCGCTATACGGGCGTGCTCGGGGTCGGCAGGCCGCTGCTGGCCGAGGCGGCCCCGCCCGGGGACTCGCAGCTGCCCGCCGGGGTGGTGCAGGTCAACCGGCGCAACTATCTGATGGTGACCACGGCCAGGGACCTGGAGCCGGTCAGTTCCCGGCTGGTGGCGGCCGAGCCGTCGCGCCCGGGCTGGCGGACGGTGCCGGGATCCCGGCGGGCCGCGTCCTACCGGGGCGGCTCGCAGACGCAGATCAGCGGCTACTACGACCCGATCCCCACCCCGGACTCGCCGCGCGGGTGGGTCTACATCGTGGCCGACAGCTTCACCCGTCGGGATCCGGTGCTGCTCTACCGGGCCACGCCGCAGACGTTCACCGACCGGTCCCGGTGGCAGGGCTGGGCGTCCGGGCCGGGCGGGGGCTGGAACAAGCCGCCGACACCGTTGTGGCCCGACAAGGTCGGCGAGATGTCCATCCGGCAGATCGACGGCAAGACCGTGCTGTCGTATTTCAACGCGGGCACCGAGAACATGGAGGTCCGGGTGGCCGACGACCCGACGTCGCTGGGCGATGCCCCGGTGACCACGGTGGTGCAGCACGACGACTGGCCCGAACCCGCGGACAGCCTGCCGCCGCCGTTCGACAACCGGCTCGCCCAGCCCTACGGCGGGTACATCTCGCCGGGTTCGACTCTCGACGAGTTGCGCATCTTCGTCAGCCAGTGGGACACCCGGGCGCGGGCGACCGCGCCGTACCGGGTGATCCAGTTCGCGGTCAACCCGTTCAAGCCCTGATCGGAGGCGATTTTTCAGCCTTCCGTCCGCAGTGCGTCCGCAGCAGATCCGAGCACCTGGTCGGCGAGCCCAGCTGCGGCCTTGCGCGTCCGGTCGTTCGCGTCAGGCCACAAATGGCTGTAGGTGTCCAACGTGACGGACGCCGACGAGTGGCCGAGGGCGCGCTGCAGGGCATCGTGCGGGACTTGACCCGCAAAACTCGGTACTCGATGTCGACTGCTGGCATGCCACCATGCCATCATGGTGGCATGGACACCACCGCCGCGCACACATCACAGGGAACCATCGCCCTTACACTGCGCCTGCCGGCCGAGCTGGCCGAAGCGGTCAAGAACTACGCGTTTCTCACGAACACTTCGGGCAACGAGGTGATCAAGCGTGCCGTCATCGAGTACATGAAGGCACATGCGCAAACCGACATGGTTCGCGCGGCCTTCGAGAAGGCGCTGGAACAGCACAAGGTTGCGTTCGACAAGTTGGCCGACCTCTGACGTTCGTCGACGGAAACAAGCGCACGGCGTGGGCGGCAACGTCTGTCCTGTACCACATCAACGGTGATGAGCTGTCGGTTGACGACGGCGCCGTTGTGGCCCTGGTGGTGGATGTCGCCTGAAGGCCTGGGTCCGACCGTTCCCGGTGTCCGACGACTGGATGGGCACGCCCGGCT
>Ga0207433_10001575_pt1 | contig 48708 bp, 59 predicted proteins | sample YelNatPaOPGAMG01_FD_187559 | JGI IMG/M metagenome (GOLD analysis project Ga0207433, IMG submission 187559) | Hot spring thermophilic microbial communities from Obsidian Pool, Yellowstone National Park, USA - OP-RAMG-01 (SPAdes) (version 3) | ecosystem: Environmental > Aquatic > Thermal springs...
TAATTAGAACTTTAGAAAATTGGTTGCCAATTATTAGTAAAAATTTAAAAGAAGATGATTTAAAAATTAAACAATTGGAGGTGAAATAGTTGTGGTTAATTAAGGGTGAAGAAGAAACTAACCCGAATTATGGAAAAAACCCTGAAGAAAGAAGTACGGAAGAAGCAATAAAAAATTCGATTATTATAATTGATAAACATTCGGGTCCAACCTCTCATCAAATTTCCTACTGGGTAAAAGAATTGTTTCAAGTAAAAAAAGCTGGCCACTGCGGGACTCTAGAATAATATAGGGAAATCCTGCAGTGACAGGAGTGCTTCCAGTAGCTCTAGAAAATGCAACAAAAGCCATGCCTGTCTTAATGGGATTGGAAAAAGAGTATGTTGGAGTGATGCATTTACACAAGCAAATAGATGAAAATTTGCTCAGGCAAACTTGCTTAGATTTTGTTGGGAAAATAGTTCAGGTGCCACCAGTGAAGTCGGCAGTAGCAAGAAGGCCTAGAGAAAGAGAAATAAAATTTTTTGATATCTTGGAAATTGAAGGAAAAGATGTTTTGTTCAAGGTTGGATGTGAAGCAGGAACTTACGTGAGGAAGCTCGTCCACGATTTTGGAAAAAAGCTTGGGATTGGTGCGCACATGACTGAGCTAAGAAGGACAAGAGCTGGAAATTTCACTGAAGATCAAGCTCATAGCTTGGTGGAGATAAAAGATGCTTATGAATTTTGGAAAGAGGGTGAAGAAAAATTTTTGAGAAAAATTTTGATTCCTGTGGAGCATGCAATCTTGCATGTGAAAAAAGTTTTTGTGAAAGATTCTGCCATAGATTCAATTTGTCATGGCTCACCAGTTTTTGTTTCTGGGATAAGTAGAATTCAAGAAGGTATAGTTAAAGGCGAAAATGTAGCGATTTATTCTTTAAAAGAAGAACTTGTAGCTTTAGGAATTGCTAAGATGACAAGCGAAGAGATGTATGAAAAGAAGAAAGGTCTTGCTATAAGAACAGATCGAGTTTTCATGGAAGTCGGAACTTATCCTTCAGTTAAAAAACAACATCAGTAAGATTTATGTAGAACGAAACAAAAAATTGCAATAATCTTGAAATTTTGAATTTTTTCCCATAGCCTCTTAAAAATTCCTCTTTTATTTCTTCACTTTTAAGAGTTGAGATAAAGGAGAGAACGTCGCAAAAAGCAAAGAAATTTTTTGATTTTGAAGATTTTCTGAAAAGTTCTAAGTCAGTTCTTATTATGTCTTTATTAAACATCCAGTTGCTTGCCCTGTTGTCTATGAAGTAAAAATTTTTATCGTTCAATTTTCTAGTAAGCTCTCCAATTTTTCTCACAGCTTCAAGGGCTTTCTTGGGATTTTTGACTTCCAAATCATCTATTGTAGAAGAATCAGCATCAAATTCTTCTTCTATAAACTTCTCTGAAAAAGAGAAAGATTTTATTTTAGTGGTTTTAATTCCAAGGGAAGAAAGGATTTTTCTTGCTTTTAGCTCGTTGGAAATTTTTCTTTTTGGTGAAATCGGTATAATTGCTCGAAAAAAGAGTAAAGAAAAAATCAAAAGGGATAAGTCATGAAGAAGGTAGCCATAGACTGAAGGGTAGAATTTTACCACTTTCTTTTTTATAAGAAACAATTTTCTGCTTGAAGCATGCCTAAGTTTTTCTTCTTCCATATAAAAAATTTGGTTTTTTTGGTAAAAAAATAACTGAAAGATAAAGTTAAATTTTAATACTCACTAAAAATAAAGGTGAGTTCATGAAGATAAAAGAGATAAAAAGTGGGATGAGCAACATCAGCGTGGAAGGCAAAATTACAGAAATTTCTGAAACTCGAGATGTTCAAACAAAATATGGGAGAAGGAGTGTTGCCGACGCAACTCTAGAAGATGAAACTGGAATTATAAAACTGAGTCTTTGGGAAGACCAAATTGATTCTGTTTCAGTCGGCGATAAGGTTTCAATTTCAGGTGCTTTTGTCACTCAATTCAGAGATAAGCTTCAGTTGAGCATACCACGCTCTGGTAAGATAGAAGTATTGAAAAGTTAATTTAAATCAAAACAAAATTAAAATTATGAAAAAATTTGTAGCTTTGATTTTCTTTTTAATCTTTCTCTCATCTTTCTCTACAGCTTTAGCTTCAATCTACACTTGTGATAGAAATGGAACAGAAAAAACAAGCTTTTATTTGAATGAATCTGTCTATGTTGCCAGCGATGTCAACATAACAAACGAATCTAAAACCATTAAGTTTTATGTTGCCAGCCATAGAACTTGGAGCTTTGGTACAAACTTGACACAAGCTTCTAATTTCTCTAAAAACATAAACACGAATAGCTCTGGTTATGTTCCTGTTAGCTTGCTTTGGAGTTCACCTTTAATTTTAGGCAATTATGATTTAATTGCTGATGTAAATGAAAATGGAACTTATGATTCTGGAGATTTGCTTTACAATGCTAGTGGGGATGGTTTTTCTGTTTTAGAAGAACCTGTGCCAAGCTTAACAGTCCTTAAAGGCGAAAATTCTCCTTCGGATCATAATTGGTATGAAGAAAACCAAAGCTTACAAAATTCAATGCTTCAAGTGGTTCTTAAAGCTGGAAGTTATGAAGGTGTAAATGTGAATAATTTTGTTATCACTGCATTGGGCACAGGAGATGATAGGACTGGCGTATATTATGTTGGTGTTTGTTTGGATAGTAATAAAGATGGTGAGTGTGGCTGGGGAGAAGAAATTGTTGGCACAGGCCAATACAGTAGGGATGATGGGATTTTAAGCATAGACACAAAAAATAAATTGAGCATTGCTCCAAATTCAAGCATTACTCTAGTTTTCTTTTACATGATGAGAAATTCTTCTGGAAGCTCTGAAGGGAAGACTTATAGCTTTCAGCTTGTGATGATAGATGCTTTTGGTGAAACCTCAGGAAATAAGGCAAAAGTTAGTGGTCTTCCCATATCTTCGGCTGTAAAGACAGTTTATTCTCAAGCCGCTGAGACCACAAGCACTAGCACTACAAGCACTTCCACTACCACAACAATACCAATCACAACCACAACAACAATTTCAAAAGAAGAGGAAGATAGGACAAACCTTTTTGTTGGATTGGCAGTAGCGACTTTTGCTGCCATAGCAATAATAACCATATTCTATTTCTTCTTTTTGAGGCCTCCTCCTCAGACTTATAGCTACAAACCATGAAATTTAAAAGTAAAATTATTGAAATCTTTATTATTATTAGCCGAGGTTTGACTCAAGGTCTGATTGAAAGATGATGAGTGCCGAGGTCGCATAACCAGGTAGTGCACCAGCCTTGAGTCTTTGGGAGAAAGCTGGCGCCCCTCGTGGGCATGTGGGTTCAAATCCCACCCTCGGCGTATATCAATCTCCCTACGCTCACAATCACATCATCAAAAGAAGTATATGTTGCTATCTTCTTTTCTTGCCCAATCCTAATTACATAAAAATACAAAAGCAAGAACTTTATTCAAACAGGCATGGTTATTGTAATAATGATTCTACAATATCCTCCTTCAGGATAGCAATAGAATGTAGAGTTTTCATCACATTTTGGATAACATTTACCATAACAGTTAATAAAGCCCGAAGGACACTCTTCACTTATTTTACAAATTTCCCCACCTTCATAGCAGTAGAATGTGTAACCTTCACTACAATATTCCCAGCACTTACTATTACAAAATATAGAATTCTTTGGACATCCAAAGGATGCATTGTATTCGCACACAAGTCCTTCAGGTGTACAATTGGCTATTTGATGTTCACCACAACCTTCCCAACACTCATCATTACACAAAATTTCATCTTCTGCACAACCTTTTATTCCAGGATAGCAGTCATAATCAGGCCTTACAATCAGCTTTAAAGTCTCTTTTATTTCTTTTGTGATTTTTTCTCTCAATTCTTGAGTAGAAAATCTACTATTTTCTTCATAAAGCCAACACATTATCGAATCTTTATTTCCGACATCTGCCAAATTTAGAATATGGCCAATTTCATGTAACGCAACCGCCAATTCCCCCATAGCTTGAGTAGAAAACACGATTTTCCCACCTGTAACAAAACTATAATTGCCACATCTGTGAATGTAAGGTATGGTATATGCTATGGTATAAATAACAGCTTCAGAACCAATTTTAGGTTTTGGCATTTCTGCCGACCATTCTACAATTAAAGAAGAATTTTTTGAGGAATTGACAAAAACGAAACTTATCAATTTAGTCTCTTCTTCCCATATTTTGAAAGCTTCTTTAACTGTTTCTATACTAGAGTTGTAAATTCCTTTGCTACCATCGGGATCAATTATTCTTAAAAAAGAATCGTTTATGTAAACAAAGAATCGATTTGTAAGGAAATATGTTTTATTTCGCCTTAAAACTGGTGTGGTAAAGTTCAAATCAACATTTTCAATTAGCTTAATTGGCACTGTAGTTGTTGTAGTAGATGTTGTAGTAGATGTAATTTCAATTGAAGTTATATTTATCTCTGCATTTTCTGCAGTTTTATTCAAACTATATAATATCAATATGAAAAGGAGAATTGCCATCACAATTATAAATTTAATTAAAATCTCCTTTCCAAAGTTTGCCAATTTAATTTTTGGCATCAGTTAATTTTTAATTTTGAAAAAATAAATAAAGGTTCAATGTATTTCAAGGTTTTAAAACAAATGAAAAAATCTAAGCTAATCGAAAAAAATAAATAATTATTTATTGATTCTATATGTGATGGAAAGTGCGATGGAAAGTTCATTCAATAAAGCAAGAGATTTTTTGAAGAATTTGTATGGTAAAATATGCTTAGTATCTGATTCTGATACCGATGGAATAGCTGGAGGTGTTGTAATTAGCAATATTGTTAAAAGCATCATAAAAGAATATCCCACCATCATACTAGATAACCATTTTATTCCATATCTTTGTGAGTACACGATAGAAATTTATAATGAAATAGAAAGAAATAATTTTGATTTTATAATTTTTGTAGACATGCCTGTCCACCAAGGAAAAGATTATATTTTTAATCTTGCTGACCGCTCAAAAATTCTTATCATAGACCATCATGTAACAGATTGTAATCTTGAAAAAGAACATCCAAACATTATTCATGTTAATCCTCATTTGAATGGCGAATTATCATCAATTCCACCTTCCAACTATCCTGCCAGTAAATTATCTTATGATATCTGCTACTCACTAAATTCTGACATCTCAAAAAATTCTTGGTTAACATGTGCGGGATTAATTAACGATTTCAGCTCATCTTATTTTAAAGATTTTTTTGACTATACATACAACATTTATCCTGAATTGAAAGAAGGTAATGATATTTATGGTTATGAATCAAAGATTGGAAAGATTACAAAATTCATTAATTCAGGCTTCTATAATTCTGGTAGAGAGGGTGCAAAGGAATCTTTTAACATCTGTCTGAATGCAGAATCATATAATGATGTATTAAATTCAGAAATTTTGAATAAATTTGTGAAAGAAAATGAAGAAGAATTTAAAGAGGTTTTTGAAAAATACAAATCTAATGCTAAAATTTATGAAAAAGAAGGTCTTGTAATCTATCTTGCAGACACGAATAAAAATTTCATTGGTCCAATAGCAAATAATATTGGCAAGTTGGAACTCGGAAAGACGATTGTAGTAGCAAAAAGAGAAGGAGACTTAATCTATATCTCTTTCAGAAACCCTAAGGGAGATGTTAATTGTGAAAAACTTGCCAAGATTACAGCAGGAGGTGGCGGTCATCCCAAAGCTGCTGGTGGTCAAATAAAAGCTCAAAAGTGGGAAGAATTCGAAAAACTTTTGTTGGAAAGATTACCAGAGTGTAAAATTAATTAACATCTCAAATAACAATCTCCAATAGGTAAGTTTAAATACTTGATTGAGGAATTATCAATTAACCAAGGAGGAAGGAAAGTAGAGTAACTCTACTTCTGACTCATGAGGTAAAATAAAATAAAGTAAAGGAGGTTTTTGAAATGCCTTTTAGAAGAGGTGGGGGCTTTAGAAAATTTGGCCCTAGAGTAGATATTCCAAAGCCTGTTAAAGTTGGCGAGGAATACGATGTGGAGATAAACGAGGTTGGCTCTAGAGGAGATGGCATAGCAAGGATAAAGAACTTTGTCGTCTTCATAGGAGGAGCCAAACAGGGAGAAAAGACAAGAATAAAAATAACAGAAGTTAGAAACAGGTTTGCGATAGGAGAAAAAGTTTCAGGTAAAGCTGAAGCTGAAGAAGAAGCAGAAGTTTCAGAAGAGGAGCCAGTAGAATCAGAAGAAGTCGAAGAAGCAGAAGAACCTGAAGAGGAGGAGTGATTCCTCCTTTTTTATTTTTCTTTTAACATGTTTGAAAATTCTAAAGCATTTTTGTACATCATGCTGTTGTTGAACATTACCCAAACTTCTTCCAATTTTTTCTCCAGACTTTTAACTTTTTCCTTCAATTCTTCAAGCTCGTGTTTACTGAAATTGTAATTGTACATGCTTATCAGACCAAAGCCGTGTAAGCGAAAATAAGCTATTTTCTCTTTTCCAAAGTAAACTGGCTCATTCCTGAAAGGATCTACACACTCAACCAAATCAAATTTCTTACAAATTTTCTTTATCAACTCAGGCTTTTTGTGCCATTCTCCCCTTGGCTCCCAAGCCAAGATTAGCTTCTCCCTTTTGATTTTGCTGAAAAATTCTTCCATCCTTTTTATGTTTTCCTCGCTAGGTTTGAAGCTTGAAGGAGATTGAAAAAGCAAAATTCTAGCTTTCAAAGCCTTGCAAATTTCTTTCATCGTTTCAAAAACATTAACAGAAGCTTTTGAGAATTTTATTTGATGTGTTATCAGCTGGCTACACTTCACGCTAAACTCAAAATCTTTATTGATTTCATCAACTTCTTTCCTCCATTTTTCTGCTGTAGTAATTTTTGGTATTCTGTAAAAGGTTGAGTTCACTTCAACGCAAGAATAAAGAGAAGAATAAGCTTGTAATATTGATTTGAATTTGTTAGCCTTATCTCCAAAGAAATCTTTCGGTCTCAAAAATCCCCAGCCACAGCAACCAATTTTTATCATTTCACCTTGAAACAAATTTATTATCTTTAATAAAAAACCTTAATTCTTGCTCCAAATCTCTGCTAACACCAATTCTTTTAGAGCAAGAAATCTCAAATTTTTCTTCAGAATCGAAAAAATTTATTTGGCTTTTCTCGCTTGTTGAATCAATTCCATTCAAGCTTTTATCTATAGCTAAAGCCTTTGTTAATTTGCCAGGACCATTTGTAAGATCAAAAATGTTTTTTGTTTTCCTATTCTTCTTCATCTCTTCTATTCCTTCTATCGGCTCAATGGCTCTTATCAAAACAGCTCCCACCTTTTTTTCTTCATGTGCAACCACATTCAGCAACCAGTTATTGTGCACATTATAAATCAAAATTTTTCCTGGCTTAGAATGCATTAACTTAACACAATGTTTAGGCCTTCCTAAGTAAGCTCGTGAAGCAGGATCTTCTTCACCAAAGTAAGCTTCATCTTCAACAATTCTTCCTGATAAAATTTTGTTTCCAAGCTTCCTAATCAAAATCTTGCCAAGCAATTCTCTTGCCACTGTTTCTGGATTTCTGGAGAAAAATTTTCTTTTCAGCATTTTCATAATCTTTTCACCAATTTCTTTAACTTCTTAAAATCTTTTTCCATGAGCTTTCTGATTTTTGGAAATCTCATCGCAGCAGCAGGATGAAAAGTTGGAAAATAAATTCTTCCTTCTTTTTTAATAATTTTGCCATGAATTTTTGAAAGTTTGAATTTTTCATTTGGAAATAAAGCCTTTAAAGCAACATTTCCGAGCATAACGATTAACTTTGGGTCGATTATTTCAATTTGTTTTGAAGTATGAATCATCCCGTGCCTAATTTCTTCATTTTTAGGTGCACGATTTCCAGGATAATACTTTACTGGAGAAGTCAAAAAAACTTCTTCTCTTTTAAGTCCTATTGAAAGCAAGAGCTTAGTCAAAAATTTTCCCGACCTTCCTATGAAGGGATGGCCAGTTTTACTTTCATTGAGGCCTGGAGCTTCTCCTAAAAATATTATTTTTGTATCTATTTTTCCTTCACCTGGAACTAACTGACCAATTTTGTATCTATTACAAATTTCACAATTTTTTATTTCATTTGTAATTTTTTGTAAGGTTTTTTTCTTTTCTTTATATCTACTTTCTCTCATCTAACCCCCTTGAATTATAAGCAACAAATCTACCATTTTTGTCACGTCTTACAATCCTTTTTTCTAAGAGAATTTTTTTCAATTTTCCGTGACATTTTGTAGAGCACAAAGGATTGGTATTATTTTTAAACCAATAGGCAGGTCTATAAATTTTCTTCCCACAGATAACACAATTTACAATTTTTCCTGTGTGTCGCCCGATAATAGCACAATGGAGAGAACAATATTTTTTATTACTCTTCTTAAATTTTTTGCCACATATTGGACATATTTTGACAGTTTTTCTGGGAGGTAATTTTATTCTAAATTTTTTAACCCATTCATAAATAGTACCTGGACTTACACCCAACTTTTCTGCAATTTTTGAGACTTTTAGTTTATCTTCGTATAGGCATTTCCTAAGAAATAATTTAATTGGCATATTAATTTTTCCTTTTAAATTTTTTATCGTATTTGTTTTTGTAACTTTTTTATAAATTTCTCTCGCTATTTTTTGTTTAATAAATTTTCTTTCAAGGTATAAATCATTTGAATCCAAAGTATCATAAAGAAATCTAATTATATTTAGTGCATTTTCAGAATACCAATCGATTTGATAAAGGACAGAAATTTTACCTTTTTTTGTTTTATATTTTCTAGGCCGAAGATTATTAACCGATAAATTTAATTTATCATTTATCCTCTTAACCAGCTTTTTCAAAAATTCATAGTCACAACTTACACAACCAATACAAATTTCTTTTCTATTTTTACGTACACTTATCCATCCGTCACCATCAAAAAAACCTCTAAGAAAAGAACTTAAAAATTCATCAGGGACGTCTGGGAATTTTCTCTTACTTTTTGTTCCTTTCAATCCCAAGTTTTTTAAATCTCTGATAATTACCGGATTCGAAATTCTTAACCTTACTGCATTTTTATTTGACTTGATAGGATAGGTGGAATTCATCGCAGTATTTATTTTTTGTAGCAATTCTCTATCCCCTTTTCTAATCTTTATGGATAAACTATTTTCACATAAACTACCATCTGCAAAACAAAACCCTAGGATATAACTCATTTGATTATCCCAAGTTTTGAAAAAATTCTCATTTATAGAATAGGTTGATTTTTTGTTCATTTTATCTATTAGTAAAATCGAAAAACATAAGCTTTAAAAATTACATATAATATGCGATTTCTATGATTCGCTACGTTGACATAAAAAAGCCTAAAGAAGATGAGAAAGTTTTAGCTTTGCTTAGGCCTTACGTTAGAGAATGGTTTAAGAGAAATTTTAAAGAATTGATAATCCATCAAAAATTTGCCGTTGAACTTATACATAAAGGAAAAAACACTTTGATAACAGCACCAACAGGAAGCGGTAAGACTTTAAGTTCTTTTCTTTCAATTCTAGACCACTTGTTCAGATTAGCAGAAGAAGGCAAGTTGGAAGATGCTGTTTATTGTATTTACATATCTCCACTCAAAGCTTTGGATAACGATATCCATCGCAACTTGTTAGTACCGCTTAAAGAAATAAGAGAAATTGCAAAAGAAATGGGAATTTATTTGCAAGAAGTAAGAATTGGTGTTAGAACTGGTGACACTTCAGCAAACGAAAAACAAAGGCAACTTAGAAAACCTCCCCACATTTTAGTCACAACTCCAGAAACAATAGCAATAGTGTTAAGCACGAGAAAATTTAAGGAAAAGTTTAGGAATGTGAAATGGCTTGTAGTTGATGAAATTCATGAGCTTGCAAACTCTAAGCGAGGTGTACATCTAAGCTTAAGCCTAGAGAGATTGCAAAATTTTGTCGGCAAGGAAATAGTTAGAATTGGTCTGGGTGCAACATTGCATCCTTTGGACGAAGTGGCAAGATTTTTAGTCGGATATGATGGTGAAAAAGAGAGAGATTGCACTGTTGTAGACGCAAGATTTGTTAAGCCAATGGACATAAAAGTTCTTTCTCCAGTTAAAGATATTGTTTACACACCAGGAGAAGAAATTACAAACGCTATGTATAAACTTTTGAATAGCATGATAGCAAAACATAAAACAACTTTGGTCTTCACGAACACAAGGAGTGGAACTGAAAGAGTTGTTCATCATCTTAAGCAAATGTTCCCTTCTGTCTATTCTGAAGAAGATATAGGAGCACATCATTCTTCTGTTTCAAGGGAAATAAGGCTTGAGCTTGAAGAAAAGCTTAAGAAAGGTTTGCTTAAAGCTATAATTTCTTCCACAAGCCTTGAGCTTGGGATTGATATTGGTTACATTGATCTTGTTGTTCAGCTTGGGTCACCAAAAAGCATTGCAAGAGGATTACAGAGAATTGGTAGAGCAGGTCATAAGCTGACAGAAACTTCTGTAGGCAGAATAATTTGTATGGATAGAGACGATTTGGTTGAAACTGCTGTCATGTTCAAAAAGGCTTACGAGTATTTTTTGGACAAAATTCAAATTCCTCGCAATTGTTTGGATGTTTTGGCTCAACACTTGATGGGGATGAGCTTGGAGAAAAAATGGAAAATAAAAGAAGCTTTCAATCTGATTAGAAATTCTTATTGTTATCGTGACTTAAAATGGCAAGATTTTCTTTCAGTCCTGGAATACCTTTCTGGAGCTTATCACAGCCTTGAAGATAAAAAAGTTTATGGTAAAATCTGGGTTGATTTTAAAGATATGATGTTCGGAAGGCGAGGCAAGTATGCTAGAGTCATTTACTGTTTGAACATCGGCACGATTCCTGATGAAGTTAAAATCAAAGTCAAAAGCTTGGATGGTCACTACATAGGAAGCATAGAAGAAGAATTTTTGCAAAGGCTTGTTCCAGGCGACATTTTTGTTCTGGCAGGAAAAACTTATCAATTTGTTAGAGCAAGACAAGCAAATGCTTTTGTTGTTCCTGTTAAAGAGAAAAGACCTACTGTGCCAAGCTGGTTTTCTGAGCAGTTGCCTTTAAGTTTTGAGCTGGCAATAGAAGTTGGTAAGTTTAGGGAAAAAATGTTTGAGTTGATGAAAGAAAAATCAAGAAAAGAAATAACTCAATGGCTTTTGGAAAATTATCCTGTGAATGAGTGGGCAGCAAAAGCCATAACAGATTATTTTTATTATCAAGAAAAATTCTTGGAGAAGATGAATTCAAAAAGCTTTCCTTCTCATGAAGTAATTTTAGTGGAAAATTACATAGATGAAAGACAAAATCAAAACATAATATTTCATTCTTTGTATGGAAGGAGAGTAAATGATGCACTTTCTAGAGCTTTTGCTTACGCTTTAACTAAAAAACTTGGAAAATCGATTGCTGTAACAATTAGCGATAACGGCTTTATGCTCACAATTCCGGCAGAAACTTTAGAGTCTGGATGGCTCTTCATTAAGAAAATAAAAGAAATAAAACCAAGCAGAATAAACCCAAAAGAAATCTTGAAACTTGTTAAGGCTAAAGATTTGGAAGAAATCTTGAAAAAAGCTTTGAGGCAAACAGAGCTAGTGAAAAGAAAGTTTAGGCATTCTGCTGTAAGGGCTTTGATGATATTGAGAAATTACAAGGGATATGAGATAAGAGTTGCTAAACAGCAACTTAATGCTGACAGGCTTATAAAAGCTTGCGAGAAAATTGAAAATTTTCCTGTTCTTAAAGAGACTTTTCGTGAAGTTTTAGAAGATTACATGGACATAAAACATGCAAAAGAAATCTTGGAAAAAATAGAGAAGAAGAAAATCAAGGTTGAATTTTTGCCAGAGAGCAACTTTCCAAGTCCTTTCTCACATTCACTAATAGTTCTTGGTGAGAGCGATGTTGTACTGATGGAAGATAGGAAAAAATTATTATTAGAGCTGCACAAAAAAGTTTTGGAGGGATTGAAAAGATGAAAGAGCTTATTGGAAAAAAAGTAAGGCTTATAGTAATGCTTGGCGATACTTCTGTTCCATTTGAAGGAATCTTAAAAGAAGCAGATCAATGGATTGTCCTTGAGACAAAAGGAAAGAAAAAAGTTATAAATAGAGATGCTGTTGTCTATGCAGAAGAAAAAGAGTGATTTGGAGATTTTCCCAGGAATAAATACAGTGAATAGCTATCATGCCATTTACATTGAAAAAATAGATTCGCTTGTGATATCTGACCTTCAGCTTGGAGAAGAGCTTTATCTTGCTGAGCAAGGGATTTTCGTGCCACAAGTACAGTTAAGGGAAATCATGAAAGATTTAAAAGGGATTTTCAGGATTGTGAAGCCAAAAAATGTGGTGATAAATGGTGATGTTAAGCATGAGTTTGGTGAAGCTTCCGCACAAGAATGGAGAGAAGTTAAAGAGCTTGTCAGCTACTTAAGAAAAAAAGTTGAAGAAATAATTTTGGTTAGAGGAAATCATGACAATTATCTTCTCAACATAGCAAGCAAGATTGGCTTAAAAGTTTTTGACCCCTATTATTTAGCTAGCGATATACTTTTCACACACGGCCATAAAAAAATCAAATTTCCAAAAGAAGCTAAGACCGTGATAATAGGACATGAACAGCCTGCAATTCTTTTGGTCAAAGGCTATGATAGGATAAAAGTTCCTTGCTTGCTTTATGGAAAGATGAAAGATGGAAAAAATTTCATTTGTATGCCAGCTTTTTCACCTTTGGCTTCAGGTGTTGCTGTGAACACAATAGAAAAAGGTGATTTGCTTTCTCCAATATTGAAAGAAGAGGTTGATTTGGAAGAGCTTTCTGTTATAGCTTTGGATAAAGAAGCAGGCGCTTTAGATTTTGGGAAAATTAAATTCCTTAAACAAGAAATTTAATTTTAATTTTGAATATTAAATTATGGTAAAACAAACAAAATACAAGACTTCTAGAATATCTTTCTTTTACAATTATCTTTTAGCTCTTCTTCTTGTTTTCTTCATATTTTTCGTCAAATCTCTTGGTTTAAATGCTACTATTCAAACTATCAGCCTTTTTGTTGCTCTTCCTTTAATCGTGATATTGATTTCAGAACCAGAGTTTGAAAGGAGTTACAGATATTATTTGCTAGAAGAAGATAATGTGATAATGGTGGAAGGAATTTTTTCAAAAAAAGAGCTCTCCATACCATATGACCAGATAGCTGGCACAACCATCTTAAAATCTGTGCTTGGAAGAATTTTAAAATTTGGCGATGTCAGAATTTCTGGGTTTAAAGATGAAATTGTGATGAAGGGAATGAAAAATCCAGACATGATTTATCAACAAATCCAAGAAAAAATAAAATCTAGCAAAAAGAAGAAAAAGTAGGTAAAATGGCTAAGGTTTATCTTTCAGTTTATGGATGTTCTGCTAATCTTGCAGACTTTGAAATAGCTTCTGGTCTTTTAAAAGAAGCTGGGTTTGAAATTGTAAAGAGTGCAGAAGAAGCAGACCTAAACATAATCTTCACTTGTGTTGTTAAACAACAAACTTTCAACAAGATGGTTCACAAAATCAAAGAACTTACAAGATTGAAAAAGCCTTTGATTGTTGCTGGTTGTCTGGCAAGAACAGATTTCAGGCTTGTGGAAAAGATAAACCCAAAGGCTTCAATTCTTTCTCCTGACAATACTCCAAGAATTGTTGAAGTTGCTAATTCTGCTCTGCAAGGAAAGAAGCTTGTGCTTGTGGAAGATTCAAAAACAATAAAATTGAATTTGCCTAGATGTAGAAAAAATCCTTTGATAGGAGTAATACAAATTGCTCGTGGCTGCACTTCAAATTGCAGCTATTGCTATGAGCCTTATAGGAGCAAACTTTTCAGCTATCCAATTGAAGAAATTGTGAAAGAAGTAAAAAAAGCAGTTTCAGAAGGATGTAAAGAGATTTGGCTAACAAGCCTTGATAATGGTTGCTATGGTTTTGATTTTGGAAGTAATTTGGCAAAGCTTCTTGAAGAAATCTGCAAAATAGAAGGAAAGTTTTTTGTTCGAGTTGGGATGATGAATCCTTTGCATGTTAAAAAGATTTTGGATGAGCTGATAAAAGCTTATGAGAATGAGAAAATTTTCAAGTTCTTGCATTTGCCTTTGCAATCTGGAAGCAATAGAATTTTAGGTTTGATGAAAAGAGGCTATAGCTCAGAAGATTTTTTGGAAATCGTTGAAAGATTTAGAAAAGCTTTTCCTGAAATGAGCTTAAGCACAGACATCATAGTAGGTTTTCCTTCTGAAACAGAAGAAGATTTTGAATTAACTTTAAAGCTTATAAAGAAGGTTAGGCCAAGTGTTGTAAACATTTCAAAATTTGGTGCTAGGCCAGGAACAGAAGCAAAAAAGATGAAGCAGCTTGATGCCAAAAAAATAAATGAAAGGAGTTTTTTACTTAGCAAAATTGTTAAGGAAATTTCTTTAAAAGAAAATGAAAAATGGATTGGTTGGAAAGGTGAAGTTTTGGTTGACGAAGTTGGAAAAAGGAATAGCTTTGTCGGAAGAAATTTTGCTTACAAGCCAATTGTTTTGAAAGCTGAAGAAAAAATTTTGGGGAATTTTGTTGAAGTTGAAGTGAAAGATGCAAGAGAAAATTTTCTTGTTGGTGAAAAAATTTAGTTATAAAATTTCAACAAATTTGTTTTTATACCAACCTCTTAAGGTTAGTGTAAAGTCTACCATTAACCTCTATAAAAAATTATAAATACTTATAGCTATTTATAATTAGTATGAAAACTACTATACAAGTTGAAGAAGAAGTGAAAAAAATGTTAGAAGAATTAAAAATACATCCTAAAGAATCGTACAATCTTGTAATAAAAAGATTAACAAAAAGTAAGATTGATGAAGAGCCATTGAGTAAAGAAACTGTGGAAGCTATAGAAAGAGGATTAAAAGATATTAAGGAAGGGAGATTTTATTCAACTGAAGAAGTCAAGAAGAGGCTAAACATAAATGAAGTATGAAGTAAGATGGACTGAAAATGCTCTCAACTCTTTGAAAAAGTTAAGTAGGGATGTAAGCAAAAGAATCATAGAAAAAGTTGAAGAGATTAGTGAAGATCCATTTCGTTATGTAAAAAAACTAAAGGGGTTTCCTCTATATAGTTTAAGAGTTGGTGCGTACAGAGCAATATTAAGCATAGAGGCAAAAAATTTAGTTGTTTTTATAGTTGAAGTTGGCCATAGAAGGAAAATTTATAGAAAGTACTAATAGTTTTGGAGAAAAATTTAAATAGGAAAAACACAAATTATTAAAATTATATTTCAAAGAGGTCATAGAAAAAAATGTTCGGTCCACATTTAACTTTGGATTTATATTCGTGCAACAAAAAGAAACTTGCTGACAAAAATTTTATTCTTAAGGTACTCGAAGAGCTTCCCGACTTGATAGAAATGAGGAAAATTTCTGAGCCACAAATTTTAGAATATCCTGGAAATCCAAATTCTTTTGATGCTGGCGGCATCTCGGCTTTCATCTTGATAGCAGAAAGTCATATTTCAATTCATACTTTCGTGAAACAAGCTTTTGCTTCTGTTGATGTCTTCTCTTGCAAAGATTTTGATGTTAAAAAAGCTGAAGATTATATAATCAAAAACTTTGAGCCGAAAAAAGTTGAAAAGCATTTGATTAACAGAGGAATAGAATTTCCAAAAGAAGTGGAGAGAGCAAAAGAGATTGTTCTTAAAACCAGAAAGAAAATGGCTATTTCTTCATAAGCTTTTTAACAACTTCCATCACGGTTTGAGCTTCTATTCTTCCTCTAACTTGACTCATGACTATGCCTACCGCCTTTTCATAAGTCAAGCCTGGTTGAGCTATAACCTCTTCAGCTATCTTCTTAAGCTCAGCTGTACTAATCGGTCTTAAGTTGAGCTCTTTTACCACATTCTGCACAGTCTCGCCTGGATAATTTGCCAAATACTTCAAAATTTCTGGTATAGCTTCTTTCACAATTTCTTTTTTAGCCAAAGCATCAAAAAGTTGGGAGAAGTGATTTTCTGTAATTCTGTCAACATCAACTTTTTCTCTTCTCTGCAAGTCTTTCAATATGTTAACAAAAGTGTTTGCAACTATGGCAGGAGAAACTTTATATTTTTCCATTATTTTTTCAAAGAGCTCGAAATATTTTGATTCTAGAAGAGGCTTTGCAAGTTCATCTGAAAGTCCAAACTTCTTCTTAAATCTCTCATACTTCTTCGTCCAAGGCTCAGGAAGTTCTTTCTTGATTTTCTCCAAGAATTCTCTTTCGATCAAGACCGGCTTTATGTCTGTTTCAGGATAAAGCCTTGCAGCCCCTGGCAAAGGCCTTGTGAACCTTGTGATGCCTTGCTCATCTACACTTCTTGTCTCTTTTTCAACTCCAACTTCCAAAATTCTGTTTATCTTCTTCAAAAGTTCTTCAGAAACTTTCCCGTTAGTTTTTGGCTCACCCACAAGTATTATTGCATCTTCATCTTTAGCTTTCAAGAACTCTCTTATTTTCTTGAAATCGGCTTCGACTTTATATTTGGATAAATCTTCGTCTGAATGAATTATTTCCTCGACACCAAAAATTTGAACGAATTCGGCAAGCTCTCTTCCTAAAGTTTTACCAGGAAATATTTCTCTCTTCAAGTAGCCAGCAAAGCAAGGCAGCTTTAAAGCAAAAACTTTACCTCCAGTCTCAACAACAGCTCGTAATATCCTACAATTGCTATCTTGCAAGAACTTGTTCACTTCAATTGGCTTGAAATTTATCTTCTTCACACCTTTTTTCCTGAGCTCAGCTTTAATTTCAATCAAAGAGAGCTGCCTTTTCACTTCATTTTCTATGACTTTTGAAAGCAAGCCAAGCTCTTGCACTCCTTTTATTTCACTTCTTTCCCCACCTTTTATTGAAACATTCAAGTCTTGTCTTATAGCTCCTATTCCCTTTTTCACTTTTCCTGTTGACCTGCAAATCATTCCTATCTGGTAAGCTATATCTTCTATTTCTTCTGGTGTAAAGTTTGATAAAATTCCTGTGGAAATCTCAACAAGTGGCACTCCAAGCCTGTTCAGCCTATAAGTAACTTTGCCTTTTTCTTCAGAGACTATGGCTGCAGCATCTTCTTCAAGGCTAACGCTTTTTATCTCTATTTTTTTGCCTTTATAATTGAAAAAGCCGTTTAAACCAACAACCATAGTCCTTTGAAAGCTACTTGGGTTGCTACCATCAATAACAGTTTTCCTCATGACTTCTATTTCATCAGGTATTTGGCAGTTCAACAAAAGAGCGATTTGTAGGGCAAGGTTTAAAGCTTCTCTGTTCATCTCATGAGGAGGCTCTTCATCAAGCTCAACCAAACAAGTTTCATTTTTGAAAACTTGATAATAGAAAGTTCTGTCCCGCAAGTATTCGTGTTGGGCAGCTATGTCAATCTCTCCTAGCTCACTTGCTACAGGATGCTGCTTCCTCATGATTACAGCAATAGGCTCTTTTTCTTGCATTGCTGTAGAGCAGCTACAGAATAGTTTCTCTTGTGTGTCAAGTTGCTGGTGAATTTCAAGACCAGCTTTCAACCCAATTTTCTTATAATTTATTTCACTCATCTTTCAACCCTCTTTGAAATTTCTCCTGCATAGTTGGTGAGCATCATCTCCTTCACTTTCTTCATATCTTTCGTATGTCCTAAAACCCATGCAAGCTTTACAAAAGCTGTTTCTGGAAGCCAGTCGCAGCCATTGCCTATTACTCCAGCTTCATCCAAAAGCCTTCCAGTAGAATAAACGTTCAAGTTGAGCCTGCCAAAAATTGTTTGAGGTGCTATGACAACTGGAATTCCAGAATTTATCAAGTTCTTGATTGCAGGCAAAATGCTTATAGCAAGCTTTTCTTGGGAAGGATTTACCGGTACGTGCCCTAAACCTGTGCCTGCCAAAACCACACCTTCAAAATATTTGGAAAGACTTTCGATAAACTCTGGTTTTATACCAGGATAAATTTGAATCAGAGCAACATTTGGATTGATCTTATCATCAACTTTTAAGCTTCTGGCTCCCCTTTTCTTGTAATCATTTCTCAAATATTCAATCTTTCTTTCTTGATACCAAATTTTTGCATAAGGCAAAGCATTGACAGACTGGAAAGCATCTCTCCTACTTGTGTGAAGTTTTCTCACTTTCGTTCCTTGGTGCAAAAAGCAAAAATCATCGCTCATGCTTCCATGCATGCAAACGCTAACTTCAGCTATATCTGCCTTACCAGCAGCTAAAACAGAACAAATTAAGTTCATAGCATTATCGCTTGAACCCCTGTCGCTACTTCTTTGAGCTCCGACCAAGATAACAGGAACGGGCAAGTCTTGAAGCATGAAGCTTAAGGCTGCTGAAGTATAATGTAGCGTGTCGGTGCCATGCATTAGTACTATACCATCAGTCTTAGCTTTTACTTCTTTTTCAACTTCCCTAGCTATGATTTGCCAGTGGCTTGGGGTCATGTCTTCTGAAAAAAGGTCAAAAAGCTTTCTGGCTTTTATGTTTGCAGTTTCTTCTATTTCGGGGAAAGAGAGTAGCAAGTCACCAGGAGAAAAAGCTGGAAAGACCGCTCCTGTAGTATATTCAACTCTTGAGGCTATAGTACCACCACAACCTAAAATTGAGACTGTGGGCTTGGTTTCATCTTTCCTTGGTTTATAAACAGCAGGCTTAAACTTTATAGGCTTACCTTTCTTCAAGAGTTTGAGCTGTATACCTTTTTCAAACTTTATCCCTATATTATAACCATTGTCCAGCTTAATCACAAGTGTGGCAGGGTCTCCTAGGGCTATCCTTGGCATGAGCAAGCCTTCATAGCTGAGCTTACCTTTAGTAATCCTTACCCTGTCACCAACAGAAATCTTTTTACTTTTAAGTAGTGACTCTATTTCTGGAAAATACAAATGTTTCACACTCCTGAAAATATTTTGAAATAGGAAGTATTAATTTGTTGATGCTTCTAGAAGGAAATATATTCCAAAATATATATTTTCACAAGAACATTAATCTTTTAAAGTGAGAAAGCTTTAATTGTCGGTCTTTAAAAGATTTAATTATGGAGCTCTCTAAGGCAATAGAAACAAGGAGAAGTATAAGGAAATATAAGAAGGAAATGCCGAGTGATGATTTGATCAAGCAGTGCATAGAAGCTGCTTGCCATGCTCCTTCTGCTCACAATTCCCAGCCTTGGAAGTTTGTTGTTGTTAAAGATAAAGAGAAAATTTTGGCCTTGAGTAAGACTCAGCCTTATTCAGCCTTTTTGGCTAATGCCCCTGTAGTCATAGTAGCCTTAGCGGAAGAAGAAAAAAGTCCTCATCACTGGGTTGAAGACCTAAGCTGTGCCATCATGTTGCTCATGCTAAAAGCTACAGAGCTTGGCTTAGGAACATGCTGGAATGCTGTCTACTCACCTAGAGACCAGAAAAGGGAAGAATATGTGAGAAAGCTACTAGGAATTCCGAGCAAGTACAGGGTGCTTGCAAACATAGGCTTAGGGTTCCCGGATGAAAAGCCTGAAAAGAAGAAGGTTAAGAGTTTTGAAGAAGCTATCCTAAACTTCTAAAAAACACTCTTCTGGCAACTTATCTTCCCTCAATCTTTGGAATGAAGGTGCTCTCAATTTCAAATCTTCTGTAAGCTCCATGAATTTAACCTCGCAAACAATCTTAGGCTCAACCCATCTTACTTTTTCCAAAACAGAAGGCTCTTCTTCAAAAACATCAAAAGGATTTTTCTCAGTTTCAATTTTTTTGAGCATAGCTGTAATTTCTTCCAAATCTTTTTCTTCCCATCCTGTACCAACTCTTCCCAAATACCTAAGCTTACCTTCATGCCATGCTCCAAGAAGCAAAGCTCCAAAATATTTTTCCCTTTTGCCTTCGCCTAAAGTATAACCGCAAATTATGCAATCTAAAGAATTCAAAGCTTTTATCTTCAGCCAATCTTTACTCCTTTTCCCAATTTGGTAGCTAGAGCTGAGCTTTTTAGCCATTATTCCTTCTAAACTCTTTGCTTTCACTTCTTCAAAAAATTTTTTGCCTTCACCGATTACATAAACAGAAAGCAAAACCCTTTCAGATTCTCTCACCTTTTCTTTCAAAATTTTCTTCCTCTCGATTAAAGGCAAATCAACCAAATCTTTTCCATCTAAATGCAAGATATCAAAAACAACATAAGTCACTGGATTGATTTTTGAAAGAATTTCTGCCCTTGTCTTATCTCCAACATGCTCCCTTTCAGCCAAAAGGTAAAAATCAGGCTTACTCTCTTTAAAAATAACAAGCTCTCCGTCCAAAATTGTTCTTTCAGCATCAACATCTTTCCACAAATCTTTCATCTCAGGATAGCGATCTTCAAACCATATGCCACGCCTATTCAAAAACCTGACTTCTTTTTTCTTTTTGTCTATGTAAGCTATTGTTCTTGTGCCATCAAACTTAATCATTTCTTGGCTACTCACCAAGAAATTTTGATCTCGAATAGCCACTCATCAGAATCAAATGGTTGTGAGCTATAAGCTAACATTGGCTTAATTTTTTCTTCAAATAAATTCATTCTTAATTTTCACCTCCTCATTTTATCTTGTGCTTAAACTATTATTAAACTACTTTTTCTCCAATTATAATTTCTGCATCTCCTCCAGAATTCTTGATCTCCTTAGCAATATTTTTTATATCAACAAGATTTTTTATTGAGAAGGGTAATGCCCAATATGAACCTAACCTCAATTCTGCACCTATTAGTTTTAATTGCCTCCAAATGTTTACTCTGAGAGTTGATTTATTACGAGGTATGTCAAACGATAACACAATTATTTTTCTCATGTAATACGTATTACATTTTTGTTTATATAAAGATTTGTTTTGTTTTAATATTTATCTCTCCTCAACTTCAACTTTCTTTTTCTTTTTTACTTGCTCCACGCTAGCTTTCAAGGCTTCCATCAGATTTTTAGCTTCTGCAACCCTTTCTTCAGCTTTTACTTCAATCTCCTTTCCTTCAGCCTTAGCTTTAATCAATTCTTTCAGCTTTTCAGTATATTCATCTTTAAACTTTGAAGCATCAAAACCTTCTTCTGTAAGTCTGTCAATCAAAGCTTTAGCAAGCTCGAGCTCTTCTTTGCTTACAACAACCAAATTCTTGAGCTCTGGCAATTCCTCTATATCCTTTATCTCGCGCAAGAAATAAAGCAAATGCATCACCAAACCTTTTCTAAAAGGCCTTAAACAAACAAGATATTCCTTATTCTTCAGAACAACTTTGCCTATAGCAGCTTTATTTGCAAGTCTTAAAGCTTCTATGAGAAGAGAATAAGGTTTTTCTCCCCCTTCTTCAGGCACAACATAGTAAGTTTTTTGAAAATAAATTGGGTCTATTTGGCTTACATCAACAAAAGCTTGAATGTCAATAGTTTTTGTGCTTGGCAGCTTTATCTTCTCAATTTCTTCTTTCTCTAGAATAACCCATCTTTCTTTTGAAATTTTGAACCCTTTCTTCACATCTTGCCAAGAAACTTCTTTTTGACACTTTGGGCACCAACGCTTATATTCTAGTGGTGTGTGACAAACTGGACAAAGGTTATGAAATTCTATCTCTTTTGGCTCAGTAGCTGTATAGATTCTTATTGGTATGTGAACTAAGCCAAAAGAGATTGCACCAGTAAAAATTGCTCTCGGCATTTCACTTCCTCCTCAAATATTTCCAAAATTTGTTGTAAATTTTTCTGTCCAAATAGGCTCTTGCTCTTTTCAAGCTTTGTCTTATTCCACGAAACCTTTTCTTCAATATAACCATAATTTTATTTTGTTTTTTATCAATTAAATTTCATCTTGAAGTCATTATCCTTATCACATCATTGTTCTTAAGTACGTAGTCTTTGCCAAGCCTTTTCTTTGTTCTTGCATCTATTGCTGCTATGAATTTCTCCCCAATTTCTGTATGAATTTTAAAAGCAAGGTCTAAGGCAGTAGAGCCTTTTGGCATTAAGTAAGCATCTGGCAAAACATTTCCATTTTTATCGCAAAGCTTGTTTTCATCTTCAACAGGATAAACTACAATGTAGCCAAGCAGGTCAAATACAGCTTTGTTCAAACAATCTTGCACACCAGTAGAACCATATTTATCAATCAAAGCCTTTATTTTTTCCAAAGCTTTAAGTTGTTGTTGATTGAACTTACTTTTATCTAAAATTTGAAAGCTGTTGCCGGGCAAATAATCTATCATGCCTGCTTCAGCAGCCTTCTTCAAAGCAATTTCATAATCAGCTGATGTTGGAATTATTATCAAATCTTTAAATTTTTCTTTCAACATTTCAAAATTCTTTTGAGCTTGCTCTAAATCAATCTTGTTAGCAGCTATGAGCATGGGTTTAGAAATTTTTCTTATCGTCCTCGCAAAATTTTCTACATCGCTAATCCAAACCTTTTCTAGCACAGCCTCTATCTGTTCTTTTTTAACTTCAAGACCACTGAGCTGCTCAGCAAGCATTTTTATCAGTTCAGCTTTAGATTGAACTTTTCCAATTTTCCCTAAAGCCCTTTTTACCACATCAATAAACCACAAATCTATTTCTTCTTTCACAAACTCTATGTCAAAGCTTGGGTCATAACCTTGAGTTGGATTTCCTTCAGCATCTGTCAAGCCAGAAGCATCGACAATGTGGATGAAAGCAGAAGCTTGTCTTAAGTCATCCAAGAATTTATTTCCAAGGCCTCGACCTTCATGAGCTCCAGGTATCAAGCCTGCAACATCAATAAGCTTTATTGGGATAAATCTTTTTCCATTTTTACAAATGCTATTTCTTGGATTACACTTAACACCAAATTCTTTACAAACACAATCAACTATTACATAGCCAATACCAACATTTGGGTTTATCGTGACAAACCTTCTATTTGCAATCTCAACATCATTCATCGTGGCAGCTTTGAAGAAACTTGATTTACCGACATTGGTCTTGCCACAAATGCCGATTATCATAATTCTATATTGAAAGAAAGAAAAAATTAACTTTTCGAAATGATGAAAAAAATATAAAGTTTTATATAGTATCTAATTACATGGAAAATTTAATTAGAGCGTCAAAAAAAATTAAAGAAGAAATATATAAGATGCTTCAAAGTGGATATACGGCTAATTGTCCTTTTATTATAACAAGTAATAGACCTAGAAAATTGGATGATTTTCAGACAAGAGCATTAGAAGAAGCTTGCTTATTAACTGTAGATGAGATAATTGAACGGTGCGACAAAATCTTTTATACACAAAAACAATTAAAAGGTTTATATGAAAAGGTCTTAAATACATCTTATGAATCTCCTTATTTAGCTTTTGAAAAATTATGGCCACTCTCAAGATTTAATAGAATAAGTTATGGGGTTTATTTAGGAAACGTTAGAGCTCTTAAATCGCCAAAAGGTCCTGTTGAGAGATCATTGAACTCTATAAGGCATGAGTTGTCAAAAATTTATAAAATCGAGGAAATTAATGAAAAATTATCATTGCTAATACGTCCTGACTTTGACTGTTTCTTTTCAAAAATGTTGGACGATTTTGCTCATAGTTTTCATGAGTTATCTGAAATTAAAGATGATAAAAAAAGATTAAATACATTACTTAGAATGATGGACAACCCTAAGTATGTAGAAGATTTTCTACAACTCTCATCTAAATACCACGATTCTAATATAAGAGAAACCCTTGAAAATTTACTTTATCTATCTAATTCATTATCCTTTGAGAATCAGAATAAAGTGGATGAAAACAAAATGAGAAAAGAAAGGTCAGAGATACTATATAATCTAATGTTTTACGGAGCTGATGTCATGAATGTAATTAGAAACATACAGGAGATACATAAAAGTGTGTTTTTTGATGACGTAATAGATGTCAAAAGAGTGCGTGAAAGGAAGATGCTAGCATTATATGGAAGTGTATATGAAAAAGTAGGAAAAATAGCTTTTATTATTTCACCTGAGGCCAACAATGATAGACAACTTGCTGTAAAATTATCATTAAAAAAGGTGTTAGAAACGAGTAGAGACGAAGTATTTAAACGTATAAGTGAATTGGATTTGAATGATTCACCTTGGAGCCTATTTCTCAAATCTTCTGAAACTCTTTTAAAGAATAAAGTTTAAATATTTTATGTTTAATAAATTAAACATGAAGTTAACAAAAAAAATCAAAAGAAAAATGTATGGTAATGTATTTAGAAACAGTAATCTTATATCTGGTGCATGTAACTGTGACTGTGAGGCGGCTGAAGGAGATTAGAGATATACCATCTTATGAGAAATATGAAAAATTACAAATTATCTAATTTTTGTCACATTTATAAAATTAAGAGTAAAGTAATTTTATATCATTCTCTCTTACTTAAAGAAGTTTACAGCAAAAAAATGATAATTAAAATTCTGAGAGATTTAAAATCAAGGAATGGAAACATCAATATAAATGATATAATTAAAAAATATCATAATAATAAATTTGTCAAGAAAACTATAAAAGAGTTAATAAAAAACAAACTTTTGATACCATCAAACTATAATGAAAATGATTTATTAAATAATATGCGGAAAAAAATTTTAAATTCTAAACCAACTATACACACAATGTATTTAATTCCAACAAATGATTGTAATTTTAGATGTAAATATTGCCATATAGAAAATTTTCAGTTATCAAATAAATCATTGGAAATGAGTGAAGAAACTGCAAAAAAAGCTATAGATTTGTTTGCAAGATTGGCAAAATTGGCAAAATCGCAAAAAAAATATAAAATTATATTTTATGGTGGTGAACCTTTGTTAAAGTGGGATATCGTTAAAAATAGTATACCTTATGCTAGATTGAAAGAAAAAGAAGGTGTTTTTGGCAAAAAGGGTTTACAAATAGTTATAGTAACGAATGGTTCATTACTGACTGACGATATGGCCAAATTTTTTAAAAAATTTGGCATTAGTGTTGGCGTTTCTCTAGATGGAAATAAAAAACAAAATGATAGTATGCGTATATATAAATCTGGAAAAGGAACATGGAAAGATGTGGTTCGTGCCATAAATATATTGAAGAATTATGACATAAAAACAGCAATATCATGTACCATACATTCAAAAAACGTAAATATTCTTCCAAAAGTTGGAAAATATTTTTGTGAAAAGTTTAAAATTGAGTCTATTTCCTTTAACTTACTGAAAGGTATTTCAAAAAAACATCCTTCATATGTATCTTATCCTAGAGCTACAAAAAAATTATTAGAAACTTTTGAGGTATTAAGGAAAGAGGGAATCTATGAAGATAGAATTATGAGAAAAATTATATCTTTTGTAGAAGAGGTACCTCTTTTAAATGATTGTTTGGCTGCCTCTGGTAAACAAATAGCAGTATCCCCAAATGGTGATATTGGTCCTTGTCATGTTGCTCTTTTAAGAAACGATTTTATTATTGGAAATTTGAAAGATAAAGGTTTAATTAAAAAAATATTATCTGTTGATACTTGGAAAAAATGGAGAATGAATTCTCCTATTTTTTTTGAGGAATGTAAAAATTGTGAAGCATTGGGTATTTGTGGTGGAGGTTGCCCATATGATGCTTATTTAACAAATAAAATATTTCCGTCTGTTGATTATAACTTTTGTTCACATTCTAAAATAGTGTTGGATTGGATGATTAAAGATTTGTTGAAAATAGCAACAGGTAATGATAATGGATGACATCAAATTAGTAATACCGCCGATATCTTTTTTAGGATATCCTTTAATTAATTCACCACTCTTGTTGAGTTTACTTAAAGAGAATTCTTTTAAAGCTTCAATAAATGAGGCGAATATACTTTTTTTAAAGTATTTCTTGCGTCATAACAAAAAAATATTAAATGATATCATAGATACTATTTCTATACCATTAGAAAAGAGGATTAAATTTAATTTAATAGTGGCAAAATTGCTTGATGTAGAAAAAAATTTTTTTCCATTTTTTCTTTTTATTCAATCAAAAGAATTTACAGAAAAGTGGATTGATAATTTCATTAAAACACCTTCACCAATAATTTATTTTAATTTTCACCATTTTAGAACTTCAAATAAATCATTTCCATGGATTAATAATGTCATAAAAGAGATAAAATCGGTTTATCCAAATACTCTTGCTATTGTGGGTGGATCCTACTTCATTTTTTTCAGAAATGAAGAAATTGAATATTTTTTCAAAAAATATAGGTACATTGATTGTTTAGTTTTAGGCGAGGAAGAGTATGTATTACCAAAGATTGTATCTGCTTTTAATGGTAAATTAGATAGCCTAAAAAGCATAGATGGGTTAGCCCTTAATGTTAAACTTAAACCATATGTTATCAATACTAATCCTTTTATAAAAAATTTAAATTATTTACCAATTCCTGATTATTCAAAAATACAACTAAATAGGTATTTGAATTTTAGAGTTGGAACAAGAATATTACCAATTGAAAGCAGCAGAAGTTGTCCAGGAAGGTGTATTTTTTGTATAGAAAAAAAGATTGGATTCAAATTTAGAATAAAAAACCCGGAAAAAGTTGTAGATGAAATGGAGTATTTAAATAAAAAGTACAAAATTAAAATATTTAGATTTAATGATTGTTTAATTAACTATAGCTTTAAAAATTTGAATAAAATATGTGATTTGATTTTAGAAAGAGATTTAAATGTATTTTGGGGAGGAATGGCCAAAATAAATAATTTTTGGACAAAAGATATAATGGAAAAATTAAAAAAAGCGGGTTGTAGATTTTTATGGTTTGGTATAGAATCTGCCTCACCTAGAGTATTGAGGGTTATGAAAAAAGATATAGACATAAAAAAAGTACCAGAAATTTTAGAAAATATAACTAATTTAGGTATTTTTACAGTAACATTTTGGATAACTAATAACCCTCTAGAGAATGAATTTGATACAAAACTTTCCATAAGTTTTTTGGAAAAAAATTATGAAAAATTTAATGCCATTTTGTTAAATAAATTTAGGTTGATGAAAGGCACAAAAATATATGAAAGAAAAAAAAATTATGGAATTAAATCTCTTAAAACTGATATTATTAACCCATCAGTAAGATATATCACTAAAAATTACAATCATAAAAAAATGATTATTACATGGAATAAATTAAAAAAAACCGTCCAACCAATTTATAGAATTGAGGGATTTCCAATAATTACAGAAATCTGAGATTAATTATGATAAAAATAAGATTTAGATTAAACAAAAAATTAGATTATGAAACTTGTAAAAGATTTATTTCTTTTTCTATGGGGGGTATTAATTTTAGAAAATTAATATTGAAAGATCATCCAAAACTTGAAAATATTTTTGAATTTGAAAAAATGAAAGCATACATAGATGATTATTATGAAAAACATATTGAAGAAATAAAAAATAAAAGAAATCTTTTACAAAAAGAATGGAATAGAATAAATGATAAAATTATAATAAATTTAGAAAAAATTTTTGGCGTAAAGTTTAAAAAAGGAAAATATATAGGATTTTTATCAATATTTAATTGTAATCCTAGATTTCTTCATAATAAAACCTTTCAAGTTTTTTACAAAATGTCTACATCTAGTTGTTTAATAATTTCTATTCATGAACTAATTCATTTTATATATTTTGATGCATTTGATTTTTACATAAAAAAACATAACTTGAATGAAAAACAAATGTGGGATCTATCAGAAATAATAGATTGTGTAATTCTTAATGATCCAAGAATTAAAAATATGTTTCCAAGAATGCGTATTAAAATTTATCCTTTTCATCAAAAATTTTTTCCAAAATTTAATTCACTTTGGTATGAAACCAAGAATTTCAAATCTTATCTATTTGAAGCTATAAAATTAATTGAGAGGATTGATAAGAATGGTATTATTAAACCAATTTGAAAATATGAATTGGCTTGAAATAAAAAAATATCTTAAAAAAAAGAACTCAAAAGTAATTGTCCCAATAGGTACTATGGAGGTACATGGTGCACATCTACCAATAGCATCTGATGTTATAGTTCCCCTAGAACTTGCAAAATATGTTGCTACAAAAATAAATGCAATTATCGCACCACCGGTTTTTTATGGAATAACAAGAAATATGATGCACTTTGTGGGTTCGCTTTCTGTTAGTTCAAATTCATTTAAAATATATATTACTGATTTGATTAATAGTCTTATTAGAACTGGATTTAAAACAATAATCCTTATAAATGGGCATGGAGACCAAAAAGAAGAACTAGAAGAGGTTATTTCAAATGTTGAATATAAAAATGTAAAAATGATTTTAATTAATTGGTATGAAGAATGTAAAGACATAAATAAAAAAATATTTAAATCTAGTGGTGGTCATGCTGCTGTAGATGAGACTGCAGCGATATTATCAATAAATCCTAAGATTGTAAAGAAAAAAAATTTTAAATTGTCTCATATAGGATATTTTTCCGAATTAAATAAAAACAAAAAATGGTCGTTAGTTATGATAAGTAATAGGAAAGATAAAGGTTTACCTATATTCAACAAAAAATTAGCAGACAAATATTTCTCTTTAGTTAAGAGGAGAATACTTAAAATCATAAAAGATCAGTTATGAAGTTTAATTTATCGAAAATTTTTGAAAAATATTATCAGAAAAATAGAAAAAGAATACAATCAACGATTGAAGCTTTATCTAAAACTAAATATGGTAAAATATGTCATATTAAACCAGATTTACATACTTATTTGTCTTTTACAAAATCGGTTCCTGTATTTAATGAAAAACTTCTTTTAAAACATGAAAAAAATATAGTTTTGGGAAAAATTTCCTCTTATCGTAAAGTTGCTACATCAGGAACAATGGGAAAACCAAAAATTGTATATAAAAAAAGAATAATCAGAGGTCAACCAGTCATATATAGTAAAAAAATAGATAAATTAATAAAACGAAATAAAACTATAATTATACACACGTCCCGTTTAAATTCAAATTTTATCTATGCTAATGATATGATTTACAAATATTTGTATCCAAAAATAAGAATTTTCAAACCAAACTTTAATTCGCCTGTCGAATTAAGCAAAATTGTAAAATTAGGAAAAATATTAATTTTTTATGATATTTTACCCCCAATTTATAGATTTTTATATTCATTGAAAATGGCTATTAAGCTTGGGTTAATTAAAAGGAATGAATTAAAGAAAAAATTTATTGGTATCGGAATTACAGGAGAAGTGATGAAATCTAATGATATATATAAAATTTACAAACAAGTGAAAACTGTTTTTGGTATCTATCCGTATATTGTTTTAAATTATGGAATGAATGAAATAGGTAAAATAGGATATTGTATTTACAGACCAAATAAAAAAATCATTTATAATATTTTTTCTACAAACGTTTTTATAGAAATTCTATCTCCCGAAACAAATATTCCAGTATTTGGAAGAATGGGGGAAATAGTTATTACAAGCTTTTCAACTACAGGTTCGATAATTGTGAGATATAGGACTGGAGATTTGGGTAAAATGTTTTTTTTAAGAGGAAAACCATTCCTCCAAATCTATGGTAGACTTAAACATTTAAAATACATGTTAGGTAGAGCGAAATTTTTTTCTTTGTTATCAATCGAACATTTAATTACAAAACGGTTTAATCTTAATTTAAAACTAAGGTGTAAGAGAATATTAAATAAAGAAACTGGAACTGAATATATAAGTATAAAAATTTATGGTCCACCAATACGAAAAGAATTAAAAAAAAGAATATCTGAATTTATTAAGAATAAAATTAGAAAATCAGTATCAACACTTATAAAAGAAAAACTTCTTGTAATAAATGTAACTTTTACTACAAAATACAAATCAAAAATCTAACTTATTTACTTTTCATATAAAATAGAATATTTTTGTTTTTTAAGTCCCATTCTTTCTCTAATTTTTCTACATATTTCCAAATCGTACAATGATTATCAAACATTTTTTTATCTTTCTCTATAATTTCTTTGACTTTGTCAATTGAGAGTATTTTTTCAAGAACCTTGCATGTTACTAACCAAATTACAGGCTCCAAACCATATTTTATATATACTTCTTCTTTCGTAAATTTGCTGATTTTCTTAACGGCTTGGAATTTTGGATTCATAAAATTTATATGAACAATTTTGTGGACATTGTTAAAAATAAAGATGTCCCAATCTTTAATATATTTAGCTATAAATGGGTTAAACATTCCTAAACCGTTAAAATGTAAAACAAGATATATGTTTAAGTTTGATACAAACCATTTTATTCCAGTAAACTTTTCTATTTCATTTATAATTTTAATACCATTTGTATCTAGAAAATTCTTAAATTTAATTCGAACATTTTCTAAAAGATTTTTTTCTCTATTTGTAAGATGCCTACCATATTTAAAGAACTTAAGCTCATCAGCAAATGGTAAAGTATAAATATAAAATTTCATATTTTTATTTAAGTTAATTAGAATAAATAATTTTTACTAAGTAAATTAAAAAAAAAGAATTATTATATCTTCTTGTTAACTATTTTTGAATTTTTGCTATTTTGTAAATCTCTTCAACCATTCTCTCGATGTTTTTAATCCTTTCATTCATCGCTTCAATCTGAGCTGAAATCAGTTCAATTTTTTGTTCTGGTGAAAGATTGCTCATTTCAACTTTCGGCTCTGGTTTAGGTGGTAAAGGTTCTACTGGCTGAGGCAAAGGCTCAACTTTCTTCTTCTTGAACCAATCAAACATAAACAACCTCCGGTGCTCCTATCAAATTTCTTATATCCCTTACAAGCAAATTAATTATCTGTTGACAATTTTTCAAATAGCTCCTCCTAATATTATTATAGAAAAACTTGATATAGAGCCAAAGAAGAGCCTTATAAAACGGTGTCTGCTGGAATGCAGACTTAAGCTCAAATTTAGTCCTCAAATTTCCACCTATAGAAATTCTCACATTTCCATCTTTTGTCGGGTCATTTGGTTGTGCCCCTTGGTACAAAATTTCAAACCAAGCCTCTGTAAATTTATCAAACCCTTTGTTTATAAAAATTCTTATGAAGAATGCATGAGGATCGCTGTCCGCACTCCATCTGAAATCCCTCTCGGAAATGGCAGTACCACCAACTTCAAAAGTTTTTTGAAAATAATTGCTATCCAGTTTCTTGTAAATTTGAAATGGATTTGGACCTTTATAATTTATTTCTATTTTTTCCCTTGGTGCGAGAATACTCTCTTCAATAACCCAATCCGGCATAATTCACACTAATACCTTTTTGGTAAAGCATTAAGAAAAGATTTTATCTCTTCTGCAAATCTTTCAGAAAGCTCTCTACACTCTTGCAAATATCTCAACCTTGTGCTCTGATAAATCAACTTATGCCAAAGCATTCTCAGCATCTCATAAATTAAGCTTCTTTGCCATATCGTGTCCTGAGGATATTCTGTTCTTAACCAAGGCTCAAACTCTATCTTTGCTGAGCCTTCTTTCCCGAATTCTCTGCTGTGTTTAGCTTCTCCACTTAAACTCACAGTAATGTAGAAGAAGCTGAAAGTGTCAAGGTCTTTTGTTGCTTCAAACCTAACTTTAAACTTTTCAACCCCAGAGCTCCTGTCCCAGCTAAATTCTCTTTCTTGAATGTCACTAGGATCTACTCTCCAAATGCTTACAAGCAACTCTTTAATTTTATTGTAAAGGTTTTGGGGATTTGGTCCTTTGTATTCCATTATTGTAAAAGGTGCTTGCGGGGTAAGACAATCATCATGTATTAGCAACTTTGTCCTGGCAAATATTGGCATGTTTTCACATAAAATTATTACCTGTAAGAAAATAAAAAGATTAAAAATTTTCCTTTCAAAGTATTATTATGCTTAAAGTACTCGGGGCAATACTGATTTTCCTTGGTCTAGTGTTCACTTTCAATTTCAGCAGAGTTAAGGACTACAACTCTTTTCTTGTTCAGCTCATGCTAGGCCCAATTTTTTTAGGTTTAGGAATACAATTAATTAAATAGATGATGAATAAAATTTTTGGCGCAATAAGCTTTTTTGTTGGGCTCTTGATGGTTCTTTTCTTTCCTGACATAAGAGAATATCAACCAGAAGAGATAGGTTTTACAGGTGTTGTAATTGGTTTTGGTTTAATTGCTCTTGGTATTTACCTTTTGAAAACTTAATACAAAAGAAAAAATAATTTTATTATATGGCAAACGTGAATTATTTTGAAGTTCATAAAGAAATGCCTGGTTTTGGAATTAATGTTTCAGTACCAAATGCTGACATTTATCTTGATTTTGATTCTTCTTTGGGTAGAGGCTCAGGAGTTTTGATAAGTTTAATCTTCCAGCTACCAAAATGGGGATTTGAAAGAGTTAAGATAGACGAAACTGTAGTAGTAACACCAGTTTTTCAACAATACTACCAGCTTACAATTAAACAAAAAGAAGAACTTGAAGCCATAATCAAATCAAGCTTAGCAAGCATAGCTACAGCACTTTCTGACTTGGAAATGCTCAAACATGATTTAAGAAAATACAAGGAATTTATGGATTATTTCAAGATGATTGAAGTTGGAAAAAAGAAAGGAGATGAAAAGTTAAGACTTCAAGGTGAGCAAGCTCTCAAAGCAATTTTCATTGATCAAGTTGATGCTCACACAGACTTACCAAACCAGCCAATTGCTTTGAGATCAATAGTTGCAAGGTGGCCAACAATAATTTCCGATTTCATGAAATTGAGTGATGAAGATGTTGATGCACAAAAAATAAAAGAAAAATACAATGTCTCAGAAGCTGAAGGTGTTGTGTTAGCTACAAAGAACAAGCTATACAAAGAATGGAGAGATGAACTTTTCAAAAGAGCTGTGGAAGAAAGGTTCAAGAGTTTGCTTGGCATGGTTGAAGCAAGAAAAAAATCTTATGAAGAATATAAGGAGATGATTAAACCAACTCTCAGAAGATACAAATCAATAGTTGATGGTTTAAGTAAAGCTGGTATTGCCTCTGACCTTGAAAGAGCTGCTTTTTGGAGGCCTGGCTCACAAGCAATGTCGTTAGATACTGCTACAATTTGGGCATGGAAGCCATTTGCAGCTCCTGAGAAATATAAATCTGTAAGGGAAGCTCCTCTTGATGAGATTCCTGCTGAAAAAGCTGGTTTCAAGCCAGAAGAAATTGAACTATTAAAAAAAGAGAAATTAATCAAAAGTAATGGCAAAGTAAAAGCTTTGCCGATGGAGCCTTCTATAGATGATGTGGTAAGGAAGATAATTAAAGACATAGAAAAAGAATACAATGTAAAAATAACTGCCAAAGAAATTTTCAATGCAAGACAAAAGCTTGTTGAAAGATTTGAAAAATCTGTTACTGGTGTTACTGATTATGAGTCTTGGATTTTCAGTCCTTATTTCATGTTCTTCGAGATTCCTGTAATAAGAGCTGTGATCCGCTTGCCAAATGGAACTGAAATTGAAGATTTAATGTTCAATAGATTCAAGGCCTGGGTTTCGACACAAAATGTGATAATAGCAAGATTGATAGAGCTTGAAGCAAAAGACAAACAGCTTGAAAACTTCATCAAACAAATGCTCGGTGAAGCTGGCGTGTCTTTGAAAAAAGATACAATAGAAGAAATTGTAAGTATAGATGAGCTTGTAAAAGAATATACCATAAAGCTTGAAGAGGAGAAGAAGAAGGAAGAGAAGAAAGCAAAAATTGAAAATCCTTTCAAAGGAATTGGTGAAGCTATCAGTAAATTCTTTGAATTTTTTGGAATAGAGCTAAAATTTTTCAAGGCCAAAGTTCCTTATGAAACTCCTTATGAGTTTGCTTTCAAAGACAGAATAACAAAATACTATTTGAAAGAAGTTGGTGGGACTTTCAACATGATTGTCAATTTTATAAAATCTTCTTTCGGTGTACCTTAAGGTGGTTGAATGGGTTATATTCTTGGTGTCTCAAGTGGAGCCTTTGGGGTTGCTGGAGCAGAAGAGAAAGCTCAGCTAGCAGGACTTTTCAAAAAGGCTCAAGCTAGTTTAACAAAAGGTGTGAATTTTGTTCAGCTTGATTTAGAATCTTTATCAGAATTTGAAGAACCTGACTTGGAAAAAAAGATGAAAGAAGAGATAATTGACAAGCTAGGAATAAAGTTTGGTATACATAGTGAAACAAGAGCCTTTGGTGTTGAAGCTGCTGAGCTTGATTCTGCGATTAAAATGGAGTATGAGAGAGCACACAAAAGAATAATTGAAATATTAAAATGGTCTAGAAAAATCAAAGCAAAATATGTTTTGATTCATTCTTCTGAATCTGAACCTTTCAGACTATTAGAAAGAACTACACAGTCTTGTGACCTTGTTGATCCTGAAGGGAACCTTTTAAGAGATTTTTTGAATAAAAACAAATGGCTTTTATACTGGTTAATAAGTGGGGAAAAAGATGATAGGATAAAAGAAATGATTGATGTTGTGATGAATGTTTGGAAAGAAAAAGGGATGACAGGAAAAATAGAAAAGCAAGATATAGAAGAAGCTTTCAAGAAAAATAACATTAAACCACAAAATTTTTTCTGGCTAGAGCTTTTGCATGGAAGGACACTGGAGGAATATCTTGCTGATAGAATAATGAACAGAGTCCAAAGCGAAGAGATTTCTATAGGAAGAAAATATGTAGATGCACCACCAGAAACACGTGAACGTGTAGACATGGGTATACAAAGAACTTTAGAAATAACATTTACAGATATTTTGGATTATGTCATCTCACTCGTTCAATCAAGAGATTTGCATTATGGTCCAGAAAGATGGGCTTATTATTTTGTAGCAAAATGGATGGAAGATTCTAAAGACCCATTGTGGGAAAAAATAGTAAATGCAAGCATACAATTCTATGCAAAAAGGGAAGAAAAATCTGTGGAAGAATGGCTAGCTGATAAAAAAATCGACCCAAAAAAACTTTCAATAGAAGAAGATAATTTTAGAATGTATTACGAGCTTTGGGTTCCTGCAGTCTCTGCAAGATATATCTTAGGTCATTTCTTTCCGACAAGAAGCGAATATGAAGACCCAAAGAAACATCTTGATGAAAAAGAAATGATATTTGCTTTCGAATCTCCTATGGGAGGAAGAGGTATAGAAGAATGGATGAGGCTAGCCAATCCATATCAATATTATTTTCTAGTTGAAGAGATGAATAAAAGGGTTGGTAAATACATATTTGCAGTTGCAATGGATTTTGAGCACATGCTTAGCTTAAGGATAGAACCTGGAAAAGTCATAGATCTTTTGCCAGAAGATGGGGGCAAACATGTTAGGATAATCCATGCTGGTTGGCCTTCAACTCTTGCTCCTGCTCATCTTGCAATTGAAGTTGGCTCAGACCAGCAAAAGTATTTGTATGAGATGTATTACAAGCTAAGACAAAAAGGATTTGGAAAAGAGAATGATTGCTACATAATTTTTGAAAGGGGTGGGCCAGAAAGCTTTCATCAATCTATAGTTGCTTTGCAACTTATAATCAAATGTCTTGAAAAAGACATACCACCAGAAAAACTTATGGAACATCCTGAATTCTTTGGCATAGACATAACACAATTGGCATCAATTGAAAGACAACAAACTGTTATAAGAGAACATGCTTTCGATCCATTGAGAGGGTTGATAAGTGTACCTGAAGAGACACATGGATTCTTGGGAAGAGCTGCTGTTGAAAAAGGAAAGGCTGAAGAGTGGAGGAGAGAGAGATACAGATGAATTTAAATTTTTATGAAAAAGATAAATTAGTATGGTCATAGAAAATTTAGAAGAAGAATTGGAGGATGTTGAATTGGCAAAGAAAGAAGAGCAAGAACAAGAAGAAATCAAGAGAAAAGTTATAGAAAAAGTTGTTAAATTCACAAATGAGATTAGAAAGCAGTATGGAAACATAATTAAGTCTGTCCTTATTTTTGGCTCTGCAGCAAAAGGTACAATGACAAAAGGAAGTGATACAGACGTTTGGGTTATACTTGATGACACAGCAACAAAAAGCTCTGAAGATTTAGATAAAGTCAATACTCAAATTTATTTGATAGCTCATGAACTTAAAGACCTTCATGTTCAAACCACAGCTTTGACAGAGTTTTGGCAATGGGTTAAATCTGGTTCTCCTGAACTTGTGAACTTTTTAAGATATGGTTTGCCTATTTATGACACTGGCTTCATCAAGCCTGTGCAGAAAATGCTTCAGATGGGTTTATTGCCACCAAGTGAAGAGACTATAAACTTAAAGGCTAGAGCAGCAGAAGCAAGATACAAGAAGATAAAGCTTGACATTAAGAGCATGATCTTTGAGTTGAGATATGCTGCCACTGATGCAATTCAAGCTGTAGTGATGTATTACTATAAAGCACAACCTGATCAAAAAGCAATACCAGAATTTTTGGAAAAGCTTGTTGGAGAAGGAAAACTGGAGAAAGAATACATAGAGAAATTTAAAGAGCTTGACAAACTTTGGAAAGATATTGACCACAAGACAATTAAAGAAGTTAATATTGAACATTTGGAAAAAGCTCTTAATTTAGCAAAAGAAATAATAGATAGGTTTAAACTTTTGCTTCCGGAAGATATAAGAGGAGAAGAATTACCTGAAGATATTGAGTAAAATTAATAAGAGGTCAGGCAAATGGAAAAAGAAGATGAAAACAAGAAAGAAGAAAAACCTGAAACTAAAGAGCAAAGGCTAAAAGAAGTGGAAGAGTTTGCTAAACAAGTCCTTGAGAAATATGGCAAATACATAAAATGTATAGTGATGATGGGTTCTGTTGCAAGAGAAGAATTCAAACCAAAAAGTGACATAGATGTTTTTGTTGTTATTGATGACACAAGCTTTGAAATCACACCAGAACTTCATGAAAAAATTGATGAAGATTTAGAGAAAATTGCAGAAAAAATTTCTGACAAACTTTCAGTTCAGCCAAGCTATACTTTAACTGAATTCTGGGACTATGCAAGAGTTTGTCATCCAATAGTTTATAATTTTATTAAAGAGGGAATACCAATTTACGACACAGGCTTCTTTGCACCTATTAAAAAATTGCTTGAGATGGGAAGAATTCCAGCAACAAGGGAAGCAATAGAAAGCTACATGGAAGGTGCACCCAAAAAGCTCATGAGAGCAAAAACTGTAAAGCTGTTGATGCTTGCTGAAGATTGTTATTATGCTATGCTTAACACAGCACAAGCTGTTTTGATGTTCATGGGTTTAGCACCTCCTGTACCGAGCAAAGCTTATGATGATGTGAAGAAATTTTTGGTTGAACCAGGAATTTTGGAGCCAGAATATGCTGAATGGCTTAAAGAGATAATTGAAATAAGGAAGAAAATTGAGCATAAAGAGCTAATGGATGTTGAAGGTAAGTTTGTCGATGAATGGATTGATAAAGCTGAAAAATTTGTGAACAAGATGTTTAGTTTGTTGAATGCACTTGAGCTCAGAAAAAGGGAAAAGATCCTTGAAAGAACTTACGAAGTGATGCATAAAGCTGCTATTACTGCTTTAAAGAGCTTGAAGAAAATGCCAGAAAAAGAGGAAGAAGTACCAATTATGTTCAAAAAAGAATTTATTGAAGGAAAACTTATTGACCCTTACTATTCTGAAGTTTGGATGAAAATAGAAAACATGAAGAAACTTGCAGATGAGAAGAAAATATCAGAAATTTCCGACAAAGATGTTTACGAGATGAGGGAGCATGTGAGAAGGCTCATACATGATTTAGCTAAAGTCTTGAAAGAAAAAGGTGTAGAAGAAGAAAAGTAAATTTAAAGCTTAACTTCAATCACTTTTCCATTCGGCTTTTCTTCAGCAAAAATTTGAGCTCTGAACTTCCAAATTCTTGTGTCTTTTCTGTAAATGTAATCAGGAGTTAGTCCTGCCTTAAAGCAAAGATTTTCCAAAAATTCTTCTTTACTCTTGAAATATTTCCAAACTTGAGGTAGGAACAAGCCAGCAAAAGGACCATTCTGCAATATAAGACCATCTTTTCCTTCTTCAATTTTTCCAAAATATTCTTTTGGGTTTTTAACTTCTATAAGCTCTGGCTCAGTCAGAATTGAAATTTCGAAAACTACTTTTTCCAATTCTTCTTTTTTTAATGGTTCAAACCTAGAATCTTCATAAGCTGCAGATATAGCTGCTCTTTGAACAGCTTCACCCAAGGGATAAATTGCTCGTGGGAAACCTATGCAACCTCTTAACTCTTTTTCTGGAAAAGTTTCTATCGTTACAAAAACTCCTTTTCTGATTTCAAAATCTTTGCTGAATTTTTTCTCAACTTTTTTTGTTTCAACCGATTTCCTTGCAAGTTTTATTAGTTCTTTACCTTGCTCCAAGTTTAGCATAGTTTTAAGTTGTAAAATCAAAAATAAAAGCTATTGACAAGACTTAAATCTTTCTATAGTAATATTCAATTATGTTCGAAAAACTTTTCCAAAGACTTTTCGCTCCAGTATTTTTAGAAGAAGAAGTAAGAGAAGAAGTTGCTAAAGATTGTGGGATAGATAAAAATGAATTGCCTGAAATTGAATTCAAACCATTACCATTCATAGCAAAAATAACAAACTATGGCAAGGTAATAATAGGAAAAATTGCTGGTACTTACAATATCCTCAAAAATAAAATTTATATTGATCCTTTGGACTACTTCTTTTCAAACACTTACGAAAAAATAAAGCTTTTGGCAGAAGAATTTTACCATGCTGCTGATAACTTGAAAGGAAAATTGAAAAACAAATACAAAAGCTTTCAAGAATATCTTGAAAATTATGATAATGATGAAGATGAAATAAGGGCAAAAACTAGAGCAGAAAGAATAGCAAACAAGTATGGTGAATTTGGTTCTCTTTCTTTGTACATTTGAAGATTAATTTTTAAAACTAAGATTAATTCATGGAAATCTACACAATTGGCCATAGCACAAGAAGCTTGGAAGAATTTCTTGAAATTCTGAAAAAATTTCAAATTAAGCTTGTTGTTGACGTGAGAAGATTTCCTTCAAGCAAAAAATTTCCTTGGTTTAATAGGGAAAACTTGGAAGAAGAGCTGAAGAAAATTGAAATCGAGTACATTCATTTTCCTGAATTGGGAGGATACAGAAAAGAGGGATATGAAGCCTTCAGCAAAACAGAAGAATTTTCAAAAGCTTTAGAAAAACTGATTGAAGTTGTAAATGAAAAGAAAGCAGTAGTGATGTGTGCCGAAGCTTTCTGGTGGCGCTGTCATAGAAGATACATAGCCAATGCTCTAGCTGAAAAAGGAATTCAAGTTATTCATATTTTTGATAAAGAAAAAATTCAAGAGCACAAGCTAAAAGAAAAGGATATTGAAGAAAAAATGAAGTTGAGAATTTGGTGTGACAAAAAAGCGAGGAAAATTCAAATTGATAAATGATGGATTTTTCAGACCTAAAAAAGAAATTCATGAATTATTTTGTATGAAATATGGCTTAGATTTCCTTCTTTCATAATTTCATCGGAAATTTCGGAAATGAGGCTGGAAAAATCAGATATAGTATTTAAGACTATATATTTAGCGGTGAAAGGTGTGATAGTTCACACGAGACGGCAAGCAATGCATAGATTTAGTGAAGCTGTTGCCTGTTGCTCTTCCTAGTGGTAAAAAGATTCTTTGGAAAGAAATTGATCCTGAGAAGATTGAGATTTCTGTTGACAAAAATTCTGCTCGCGGAGGGAATGCTAAGCCTATTATCATCAAAAGGTTTATTGAGATTAATGAATTGTTGTTTGAGGGCTTGGGATTAAGGTTTGGGGATGGAATAAAGTTACAGGGTGGGGAAATTAGAGTTTTTGGTTTTTCTAACACTTGTTTGGAGCTCGTAAAATATTTTCTTAAATTTGCAAATGAGTGTTTTGGCATAAATTCAAGTCAATTTAGAGTAGCTATCACAATGCCGCCAAAATTATCTGATAAACTAGAAGAAATTGAGTCAAACATCTCTAAAGAACTAGATATTCCTAGAGAAAATTTCTTTAAAACTAGAATTTTAGAAAGAAGAAATAAACCAATTATAGATATAAAAATATCCTCTACTCTTTTGGCGCTTGTTATAAATCTAATATTCGATAATTTGCAAAGTATTTTATTTTCTAATGAAAATTTTTGTGCTGGAATGTTAAGAGGTATAATAGCTTCTGAAAGTAATGTAAGTCTTCTTCCTAGAGAAAATAAACTTAAAGAAATAACCATAGCTGGAAAAGAAAAATCAAAAAGGAATTTTATCAGAATGTTGTTAATAAAGATAGGAATACTTCCAGACAAAGATAAAGAAATACCAGGACAGGAATGTGTTTTGATTACTGGCCTTTCGAATTTCAAAATTATGAATGGGTGGAATTTATGTGCGTTGCAACCAGAAAAACAAAAAGATTTTAAGCTCGGTTTATCCAACTTTAAGGTAGAGCAATCAAGAAAAGGTGAATTAAGATTAAAAGTTTTACAACTTTTATCAGAAAAGTCTAGAACAAGGCAAGAGTTAGGGAAATTATTGAACAGATCTCCGGATACAATAAAAACTGAAGCATTATATGTTTTAGAAAGACAAGGTCTTGTAGAAAGAGAGGGAATTATAAATAAGGCAAGATTATGGAAAATTACAGAAAAAGGATTAAAAATCTTAAAAGACAAAGAAGCTTTAGAAAAATTAAGATCAAGATAATTACTCTTCTCTAGCTTTCTTCTCTACTTCCTCTTCAATTCCAAGTTTTTCAACAAGCTCTTTTTGTCTGTTTCTAATGGTCACCTCGGTGACACCTACGATGTCAGCAACTTCTCTTTGTGTCCTCTTCTCTCCAACAAGGACAGAAGCTATGTAAATCGCGGCAGCTGCCACGCCAGTAGGCCCTTTCCCTGAAATCACTTCAGATTTCTTCGCATTCTTCAAAATCTCGATTGCTTTTGCTTGCACTTTATCGCTCAAACCAAGCATCGAACAAAATCTAGGAACAAAAGTTATAGGATCAGCAGGCAAAATTCTTAAGTCAAGCTCCCTTGCTATGTAACGGTAAGTCCTTCCAATTTCCCTTTTCTCAACACCACTTGCTTCAGAGATTTCGTCCAGAGTTCTTGGAGAACCAAACTCCCTTGAAACTGCATAAGCCAAAGCAGCTATAACAGATTCAATGCTTCTCCCTCTTACCAGACCTTTGTTAACTGCTTCTTCATAATATCTTGCTATCCTTTCGTGAATGCTCTTAGATAAATTCAAGAAAGAAACAATTCTTTGCAATTCGCTCAAAGCAAAGCTCAAGTTTCTATCTTTTGATTTTATAAGCCTCTTGTGCCATTTTGTTAGCCTGTAATATTGAGCCCTTTTCTTTGCAGGAACTTTGTAAAGTTCACCAACACCTTTTCCTATTTCTGTAGTCATCCCTTTGTCGTGTTTGGTGAAAGTTAAAGGTGCTCCACCTCTTGCCCTTCTACTCATTTGCTCAGAATCAAAAGCACGCCATTCTTGGCCTGTGTCTATTATTTCTTCTTTCAAAACAAGCCCACAGTCTTTACAAATTATTTCTCCACGGTTTGGATCTTCTATAAGATTAGTACTACCACATTCAGGACATCTTTGGATTGATTTTATTTTCTTTTTTTCCATTTTTTATCACTTCTCAGTGAAACTTTAACTCAAAACTTATAAAAATGTTATACAGCAAAGTATTTAAAGCTTTCTGTTTTCAAACCTTTCATGATTTTTTGTACTTCTCTTAAGCTCTAAAGTTTTTTAAAAACAATAAAAATTTTTTTGACTAATTTTTTGTTTATGGAATTTGATTTAAACAAAATAACACAACAGATATATCTTGCTAAAATATTTAAAAGTACAGAAAAAATTATTCGCAATACTCCATACAATCAGCGCAAAATTTTAGAAAATATCTATAAAAATTTTGAAGAGAGTTTGATGCTGACTAATGAAGAATTTTTTCAAAAAATAACTAATCCAACAACAAAAACTTACGCTAAATGCAAATTATTGATCTTGGATAGAAAGATTGAAAACAAAGGTATAATCATGAGTATAGAAAATTTAAAGGTTTTGTCTTATTATAAAAATGAAGGATTAAAAAATGAAGAAAATCCATTATTCGTTAGTAAATATTTTTTTGAAAAAAATGAATTAGAGGAAGGTATGCCAGTTATTGTGATAAAAGATATAACAGAAGAGTCAACATACTTTTAAAATCAACAGCTTTTTTATTTTGAAAGTTTAAATCGAATTATGGAAAAAATAATAATGCTCTTAATGTTGCTTTTATTGGTTCAATCTTCTTTTGCTTTAGAGCCTTTTTGTGGTTGGTCTACTTACAGCTTTTGTCTTAAAGATTCTGACTGCCAGGTTGGTGGTTGTAATAACCAAGTTTGTGAAAGAAAGGGTGAGGAAACAATAACAACATGTGAATGGAAGGATTGTTATAGAGCCGAAGATTACAATCTAACTTGCCAATGTATAAACAATAAATGTCAATGGGGTTATCAGGACAAGACACCTCTTACAAAGCAAGAATCTAAGATTGCAAGTTTCAAAAACATTTTTTACAGTTTAATGCCAATAAACCCGATAATCTTGATTGTCTTAGGAATAATTTTGATCCTTATGGCAAAACTGGCAAAATTTGTTGGAATGGTATTAATAATCTTAGCTATAATTTCCCTGATTTTACGGTTTATTTAGTCTTTGGTACTCTTTTGAGTTTTGCCCCACATATAGGGCATTCTTCTAATTCAGATTTGAAGTATTTCTTGCAATTTGGGCAATATTTCTTCCAAAAGAAAATTTCTTTTATTCCTTTGCTAAAAACTGGAAGAAATTCTATTTTAAGCTTTTTTGCAACATTTTGTATGTTGTAGTCATCTGAAATTATTGTTGCTTTAAGCTCTTTTGCTAAAGCTAAAACTTGTATATCTGTTTTTGAAAGTTTTTCTAAATCTCCTGTTTTTTTGGCTATAGCTTCAACTTCGTCCAAAAATTTTTTGTTTGGTTCAATTTTTTTGGCGTTCAAACTTTCAAGTTTCATCACCGAAAGCCTATCTTTAACTTCTTCTGCTACTAAAGTTGGAATAAAAATTTCATCAAACTTTCTAAAATCTTGTAAGTAAATTATTGCAGAAGTATCAAGCACCACTCTCATAACAATAAATAATAAAAAAGTGTAATTAAAATATCAGATTATTATGAAAGATTTCCCTTTATTCCCACTTGAAAAGATTTTGAAAAAGGCTGGCAAAGAAGTTGGAGCAGACAGGGTTTCAGAATCGGCAGTTTTAGAGCTTAAAGCTGTGATGCTTGAAATGGCAGAAAAAATTGCTTTAGATGCTCTAGTTGCTGCAAGACATGCCAAAAGAGTTACGGTAAGAAGGGAAGATGTACAAATGGCGGTGAGATGATGGCAAAAACAACTACAGCCATAAAGGATCTTAAACCAAATGGTTTTGTCTTGATAGATGATGCTCCTTGTAGAGTGGAGAGGGTAGATGTAAGCAAGTCAGGAAAGCATGGTGCTGCCAAAGCTAGAGTTGAAGCAATTGGCCTATTAGACAATAAAAGAAGAAGCATAGTTAAGCCTGCTGACGATACAGTTGAAGTTCCAATACTAGAGAAGAAGAAAGCTCAAGTTGTTTCAATTTTAGGTGAAAAAGCCCAGCTCATGGACTTAGCAACTTTTGAAGTTTTTGAGCTTGATATACCTGAAGAGAAGAAAGATAAAATTAAGCAGGGTGAAGAAGTAGATTATTTTGAGATTGTTGGAATTAGAACTTTGAAAGAATTAAAATAGTCTATCTACATTCATAAGATTTAAATTTTTAACTTTATTATTGGCTTTTTATGAGAACTTTTTCAAATGAAATGGTCTTGAAAAACAAAAATTGTTATAATAAAGGGGGAATAAAGTCTTTTGCAACTTTGGCGCGTGATCCTCTTTTTGCTTCTGCTATAGCAGAATATTGCACCAAATATTTTAAGGATTGTCCAAAGGAAAAACTCAAAATAATGGAAATTGGTACTGGAGATGGTAGTTTTTACTCTAATTTTTCCGAAAAATTTACATACAAAGTAGATTATCTAGGAGTTGATTTTTCAATAAAAAATGTTTCTAATTTAAGAAATTTAGCTCATCCTGTGGTTGGTGAGATGGGACATCTTCCAGTAAAAGATAATTCTCAAGATCTTGTTTTTGCATTTGAGACTCTTGATGATTGTCCAATAGAATTTTTAAGAAAAAGGAATAACGAAATAGAGATAAAAATTGTTGAAGGTGAAAAAGAAGAGTATGTGCCTTTGAAAGATTTGGGTGATCATGAAAAAAATATTTTAAAAATATTAGAAGAGGCAGAAATTGAAATAACTCAAAAGGAAGAAATAGTTCCAATTGGTCTTATCAAAACAATGTTAGAAATAAACAGAACTCTTTCTCAAGATGGTTTATTCATAGCTACAGATTGGTTTTATGGCAAAAAACTCCTATTTAAAGAGCCTGAATTCATGATAAGCAAAGGTACTTTTACCTCTCGTGTGAATATTGATGTGATTGAAAATTTGTGTAAAAGATATAGTTTGTGTTCAGAACTCATTCTTCTTAGAGATTTTCTTAAAGAAACAGAAACAGGTAAAATAGAAGGAGTTCTGTTTGAAGAAGACAATTTAATGCGATTTATAAATGAAGACTCTTTGAAGAAGCTACCTGATTATGAAAAGGTAATTTCAAAATGCAGTATTTATAAGCCAAAGTCATATTATGACTGGTTTTCTGATAAAGATTTTTATGCTCTAATAATTAAAAAATGATAAAACTATTTATTTTGAAAAATTCATTTTCTACTGAAGTGATAAAATGTTTGCCATAGAAACTTTCAACTTAACCAAAGATTTCAATGGTTTGAGGGCTGTGAACAATATAAGTATTCAAATAAATCAAGGTGAAATATTTGGCTTGTTAGGTCCGAATGGTGCAGGCAAGACAACTTTCATCTCAATGCTTTGCACGATTTTAAAACCAACAAGTGGTACGGCAAAAGTCAATGGCTTTGATATCATCAAACAAAAAGACCAAGTCAGAAAATCTATAGGAATTGTTTTTCAAGATTCAAGCCTTGAAGATAGACTTACAGCAAGGGAAAATTTGGAAATGCATGCAGGCTTATATGGTGTACCAAAAAGTGAAAGAAAAAAGAGGATAGATGAAGTTTTAGAATTAGTTGGTCTTGTTGATAGACAAAATGAGATTGTAAGAAAATATTCTGGTGGGATGAAGAGAAGACTTGAAATAGCAAGAGGTTTAATCCATTACCCAAAGGTTTTGTTCTTGGATGAGCCAACTCTAGGCTTAGACCCACAAACAAGGGAACATATTTGGGATTACATAAAAAAATTGGCTGCTCGAGAAAAAATAACAATCCTGCTTACCACACACTACATGGAAGAAGCTGATGCTCTTTGCAATAGAGTTGCAATAATTGATAGAGGGGAGATAAAAGTTTTGGACACTCCTGAAAATTTGAAAAAGAGTTTGGAAGGCGATGTGATAACTCTTGAAGTAGCAAATCAAACAAATTTAGAGAAAATTAAAGAGTTTGAAGAAGTAAAAAATTTTCACATAGTAGATGGAAAAATTCATATAACTGTAAGAGATGGTGAGAAATTTGTTCCCAAGCTGTTAAGCTTTGCTGAAAAAGAAGGAATAAAAGTAGATTCAATAAACATAAGGAGACCAAGCCTAGAAGATGTTTTTTTACATTATACTGGAAGAGAAATAAGAGATGGTGAAATTTCAGAAAAAGAAGGTTTAAAATCTTTTGCAAGGAGGAGAAGGTTATGAGTGAGTTCGAAGCAATCTATTGGATTTGGTGGAGAGAACTTAAAAGATATGTAAGAGACAAATCAAGAGTTTTAAGCTCTTTTATCCAACCTCTCCTTTTCCTTATCGTCTTAGGAAGTGGATTTGGCTTCGTGAAAATAAGCAATTTCAATTATCAGACTTTTCTCTTCCCTGGAATAGTTGCCATTTCACTTGTTGGAATTTCGATCTCTTCTGGAATTTCAGTGATTTGGGATAGGGAGTTTGGCTTCTTGAAAGAAATCTTAGTTGCTCCTGTGAGCAGAACTTCAATTTTTATCGGCAAAGCTCTTGGAGGCTGTACTACTGCTTTAATTCAAGGAATTTTCATCTTGTGTCTATCATTCCTTTTTGGTATTAATCTTGACTTCTTAACTTTCTTCTCAGCAATTATCATCATGCTTTTGATTTCTCTTGGTCTTGTAAGTGTTGGTTTGATAATAGCTTCTTTGCTCGAAACAATTGAAGGTTTTGGCTTGATCATGAACTTTTTGATAATGCCTTTGATGTTTTTAAGTGCAGCTTTTTTCCCTCTGAATCAAGCACCCGATTGGTTAAAAACTGTTTCTTTAATTGACCCTTTAACTTATGGAGTTGATGCATTAAGGCAAATTTTGATAAAAAATTCTTTCATTCCTTTTTCGGTTGATATTTTAGTACTTTCAGGTTTTTCACTTATTATGGTTCTACTTGGTGGATTAGCTTTTAATAGACAGAGGTAGAACTAGAAACACTTTCAAAAAATTCATCTACACCTTCTTCTATTCCTTTCACAACTTTTTCCCAATTTTCATTCTTTTCAAAAACAACATCAGGCTTAACTACTCTGTAGATTTTTCCATCTTTACTAACTTCTCTTCTCACTTCTGTAACATACTCAATTGGATAAATTTCAGAATTATCAGTTGTTATAATATCATCATTAATTGGATAGATAAACACGTTACTTATTTTTTGAATCCTTGGGTTCAATTTTTCCCCTTTATTGGCCACAACAAGATAAAGCTCAATCGGTAATTTCTTCCAGTAACCTCTTTTCCACTCTTTATCTGTTTTATATTCTTTAACTCCATTTTTCACACTGTTCAAGACCATATTTGAAGAAGATCCACTGATAGCTTCATCTACAATTACAATAGCCTTATACTCTTTTTGTGGATACAATTTTTTGAGAAGATTAGTTAAGCTTTCTTGTATGAAGGTATCCCTTTCTTCAACTATTGAAGAGGATGGTAAAAATGTTGTATTAGCTTCAAAACTACCTAATAGTTTGTATAAACCATAAGATACACCTTTCCAAATTGGCAAACCTCCTCTCAATGGAATTATGAAAAGAATATTTTCTATGTTTTTATACAAATCTTCTATTTGTTTATGCAAATCTACTATATCGTAAGCAATTTTTCCGCAAGCTCTCCCTATTTCGTGGAGCTTGTAATTAAATTCTTCATTTATCTCCATAATAACTACTATATAGTGATATGTTTAAAAATTTCTATGTATTTTTAAAGCCTAGAAAATGAGAAGCAAAACTTAATTAGTGTTTAAAAGAACACTAAAATTTAAATATAAGTCAAGACAATTAAAATTTTAAACTCTAGGTGATGTTATGAACTATTCGAAAGTTTTAAAAGAAGCTAAAGACTTTTCCGAGATTTTCTCTCTTGTTAAATTTTGCGTCAAAAATTTTCTTGGAAAAGAAAGAACTGGTTTAATGTTAGGTTTGGCTGAGCTTGGTGGTACTTCAAATTATTTCGTTGGTGCTTTTTATCCAGTTGGTTCAAACCTCATAGTGTTAAACAAAACACCTTTAAAAATCGTGAGAGATTTCAGACCAGAACTTTACAATTCTTATTGTTTTGTCGTATTGCTTCACGAATATTTACATTCAATTGGGATATTGGAAGAAAGGAAAACAAGATATCTAACTTCTTTGATTTGTGAAAAAATGTTTGGAAAAAATCATCCTACTACAATAATATCAAAAGATTTAACAAAACTTTTCCCAGAAATAACCTTTGCTACTCAAGATTTGCAACCAGAAGAAATTTTTGAAATTGAAATCGTGAAAGATTTTGAGAAAGAAAATTTGAGGTATATAGGGTAGATTAAAAATATTTTCACACTATCACAGGATCAAGGAGTTTATCAAGGCCTAACAACCTCAGGTTTTTAGTAGGAGCAGGCTCACCTCTCGCTCGAAAGCTTGAGGCTTACACCCCTCCCCTATCAAACCTGTAGTCTACAGGGACCTTCGTCTTGCCACCGATTCTTGCGAACCAGCAGCAAGAGTGGTCGTCTATTTTTCCGGATGGTTTCGAGCTTAGATGCATTCAGCTCTTATCCACATATGGCTTGGCTGCCCGGCAATGCTATGAACAACCGGTAGACCAGAGGCCACGGAAGGGTGTTCCTTTCGTACTCACCCTTCCTTCCGGTCAGACGACCAGCACCTCCTGTAGATAGCGACCGAACTGTCTCACGACGTTCTGAATTGCTGGAGGGCAAGAAATCTTTTATAATAATGATTTCAATTTTCTTTCTTGACCCTCTCTCAGCTAGCGTCCCCCTTTAACCAGTGGGCACCTGTACCCTTGGCCGCTGCTGCACGGCCAGGAGGGGGGGAGCCAACATCGACGCACCAACGCGCCGGGTCAATTTAC
>Ga0207433_10001581_pt1 | contig 48568 bp, 50 predicted proteins | sample YelNatPaOPGAMG01_FD_187559 | JGI IMG/M metagenome (GOLD analysis project Ga0207433, IMG submission 187559) | Hot spring thermophilic microbial communities from Obsidian Pool, Yellowstone National Park, USA - OP-RAMG-01 (SPAdes) (version 3) | ecosystem: Environmental > Aquatic > Thermal springs...
CTAGCCCCTCCGGACGAACTGGTCCGCGTTGTTTCCGGTGCTGTACACGGCGCTGTCCGGCTGCGTCTTTGGGCAAAAAGAACCGAGGTGAACCCGCCGGGCCGATCGTGCGGTTCACAGGTGGCGCAATCGGGGCGGGCGCGGCGGCCGGTGTCGCCGTCGGCGGGGCGGGACGCGGCCTCGGGAGCACCCGGAGAATGCTATTATCCATATTGAAGAACAGCACTTACCGATGTGACGGCAAAATCGACAACTACCAGGCCCGATGCCTAACCGAAACGCTTACCGGAAACGGATTGATCGACCCCGCCGAGAATGTTAGCTTATCTAGCATATGAGCGAGTCTGGCTCGCTTTGGCTACCGAAGCCCGAGGATGGCTTTCGTGATCGAACACGCTGACGGGACCCGCACGCCGCTCATCGACGCCAGCGTGCACATCTTCTTCCCGTCCAACAAGGACTTGCGCGCCGTGCTGCGCGAGCCGTTCAAGAGTCGCGGTTTCCCCGATTACGAGATGGACTGGTACGGGGCGCCGGGCGGCGAGTACGCGCCGAACGCCGAGGGGCCGGACGGCCAGTATCCCGGTTCTGACCCCGAAGTTGTTGCCCACGAGCTGTTTTCGAAGCGCGGCGTCGATGTGGCGGTGCTGCACCCGATGGGGCGCGGCATCATGCCCGACCGACACCTGGGCAGCGCGCTGCACGCCGCGCACAACGAGATGATGGTGTCGCGCTGGCTGGACTCCGAGAAGTTCGGCGACCGGTTCCGGGGCACCATCCGGGTCAACCCCGACGACATCGCCGGCGCAGTGCGCGAGGTCGAGCGGTGGCGCGACCACCCGCGCGTCGTCCAGCTCGGGATTCCGCTGCAGTCGCGCGAGCTCTACGGCAAGCCGCAGTTCTGGCCGCTGTGGGAGGCCGCCGTCGACGCGAACCTTCCGGTTGCGGTGCACATCGAGGTCGGCTCGGGCGTCGCGTCGCCGCCCACGCCGTCCGGGAACACCCGCACCTACGAGCAGTACGTCGGCTTCATGGCGCTGAACTACCTGTACCACCAGATGAACATGATCGCCGAAGGCGTGTTCGAGCGGTTCGCCGGCCTCAAGTTCGTCTGGGCCGACGGCGCCGCGGACTTCCTGACGCCGTTCGTCTGGCGGATGGACTGCTTCGGCCGGCCGCACCTGGAGCAGACGCCCTGGGCCCCGCGAATTCCCAGCGACTATCTGGCCGATCACGTGTATTTCGTTCAGGGCAGCCTCGACGGCCCTCCCCGGGACGCCGAGTTCGCCGGCGAATGGTTCGGCTTCACCGGCAAGGACGACATGGTGATGTTCGGCTCGAGCTATCCGCACTGGCAGAGTGCCGACGTCAGGAATCTGCCCGCGGCGCTGTCGGCCGAGCAGCGCGAGAAGCTGTGCTGGCGCAACGCGGCCGGCCTGTACGGGATAGACATCGCCGTCGGATCCGGCGCACAGTAGAGGAAACAAGGAAGACGGAGGAGTGTCGAGATGACGCTGACCCATATGCACGAACGGGTTCCCGCCGCCGAGCGCATAGCCGTCCGGTGCGTCGACTCGGATGTCCACCCGACGCCCAAGCGCGGAGAGCTGCTTCCCTACATCCCCGAACCGTGGCGCAGCAAGTACTTCCTCACCCGCAAGGTGGGCGAGCAGATCTACTATGACGCCCCCGACTACGCGCACAGCTATGCGATGCGCGTGGACACCTTCCCCCCCGACGGCGAATTTCCCTGCAGCGACCCGGATATGGCGTTCCGCCAGCTGATCATCGAGGCGGGCTCCGACATCGCGATCCTGGAACCCGCCGCCTACCCGGCGCGCCTGCCCGAAGCCCAGCACGCGATGGCGTGCGCCCTCAACGACTGGCAGGCCAACCACTGGCTGGACACCCACAACAACTGGCACGAGCGGTGGCGGGGCTCGATCTGTGCCGCCATCGAGGAGCCGGAAGCGAGCGTGCGCGAGATCGAGCGCTGGGCGGGGCACCCCTACATGGCGCAGATCCTGATCAAGGCCGAGCCGCGGCCGTCATGGGGTCACCCGAAATACGACCCGATCTGGGCGGCGGCCACCAAGCACGACATCACGGTGAGCTGCCACCTGTCCCGAAGTCACTACGACGAGCTGCCGACGCCGCCGGTGGGCTATCCCAGCTACAACCACGACTTCATGGTGACCTACTCGCTGCTCGCCGCCAATCAGGTGATGAGCCTGATCTTCGACGGTGTCTTCGACCGCTTCCCGACGCTGCGGATCGTGTTCGTCGAGCACGCATTCACCTGGATCCTGCCGCTGATGTGGCGCATGGACGCCATCTACGAGGCACGCAAGTCCTGGATGGACATCAAGCGCAAGCCGTCCGAATACGTCAAGGAACACATCAAGTTCACCACCCAACCGCTGGACTACCCCGAAGACAAGACCGAGTTGACCCGCGCCCTGGAATGGATGGAGTGCGACAGGATCCTGCTCTACTCCTCGGACTACCCGCACTGGACGTTCGACGACCCGCGGTGGCTGGTCAAGCACCTGCCCAAAGCGGCCCGCGAAGCGGTGATGTTCAAGAACGGCATCGCGACATACCATCTCCCCGACACGGTTCCGGTGCTCGAGGGTCAGGTGCGGGTGTTCTGAATTGACAGAAGAACTCGCCGAGCGGCCCCGGCAGCGTCTGGCTCAGGGCCGCGAGCACATCGTCGCGACCGTGGCCGAGATCCCGCCCGGCACCCACAAGCTGGTGCCCATCGGCCGGCACGGGGTCGGGGTCTACAACGTCAACGGCGCCTTCTATGCCATCGCGAACTACTGCCCACACCAGGGTGGGCCGCTGTGCTCGGGACGCGCCCGCGGCCGCACCGTCGTCGACGAGACCGCCCCCGGAGACGCGGTCATGGTCCGGGATCTGGAGTACATCTATTGCCCTTGGCACCAATGGGGTTTCGAGCTGGCAACCGGCACGACCGCGGTCAAGCCGGAGTGGAGCATCCGTACCTATCCGGTACGGGTCGTCGGCGACGACGTTCTGGTGATGGCGTGACGCGACAGGAGAATCAGTGTCTTCCATCGAGATAAACGGGGGCAACGTCGTCTACGAAATCCTCGGCGATTCCGGCGATCTCATCGCCTTGACGCCCGGCGGGCGGTTCAGCAAGGAGATCCCGGGCCTGCGCCCGCTGGCCGAGGCGCTCGTCGGCGGCGGCTATCGGGTGTTGCTGTGGGACCGGCCGAACTGCGGCGCCTCCGCCGTACAGTTCTACGGCCAGAGCGAGTCCCACATGCGCGCCGAGACGCTGCGCGGCCTGTTGAACGGCCTCGGCGTGCAGCGCTGCATCCTCGCCGGGGGCTCTGGTGGCGCAAGGGATTCCATCCTCACGACGATCCTCTACCCCGAGCTGGTGTCCAAGCTCGTAGTGTGGAACATCGTCGGCGGAATCTACGGCACCTTCGTGCTGGGCTCCTACTACGTCGTGCCGAGCATCCTGGCGGTGCGGGGCGCCGGCATGGACGGCGTGATGAAGGTCCCGGAGTGGCGCGAGCGGATCGAGGAAAACCCGGCCAACAAGCGGCGGTTCGTCGACTTCGACTCCGACGAGTTTCTCAAGGTGATGTTGCGCTGGCTCAACGCATTCGTGTCCAAGCCGGGGCAGACCATTCCGGGCGTCGAGGACGAGATGTTCGACCGGATACAGGTTCCCACGTTGATCATCCGGGGCGGCGAGAACGACATGGATCACCCCAAGCGGACGTCGCTGGAGGTCGGTTGCCTGATCAAGGGATCCACGCTCATCGACCCGCCGTGGCCCGAAGACGCCTGGGAACGCGCCGCCGAGGACCGCGCGGCCGGGCGCGTGCAGCACTTCAACATGTTCGACACCTGGGTGCAGGCGGCCCCGGCCATCCTCGAGTTCCTGGGCGCCTGATGCGCTCACACGGTGCGGATGTGCACCTCACAGTTCAGCGACGCCTCGAGGGCGGTGTGGATCCGGCTTTCCGGGATGCTCTCGAGGTCCGCCTCGCGCAGCGTCACGTGCACGATGTCGAAGCCGTCGTCACCGGGCGTGCGGGCGATCTCGCCGGTGAGGCCGAACGCGGAGAGCACACCGTGCGCATCCTCATCGGTGCCCCTGCTGACATAGGTGACCACCCCGGCGGCGGGGGCGGTGCCGAACGCCCTGGCGCACAGGTTGATCGCCTGCTTCTTGAGGTCCTCGACGTCGTCGCCGGCGATGAGCAGCGCCGCCTCGCGGCGGCCCGAGGGCATCGCGGCGAGATCGCTGTGGACGACGTCGGCACCCCGTTCGCGGGCGAGAGCGAGGAGCGCCGTCATGCCCTGGCCTAGTTGCTCGGGGGTGAGCCGGCCCGACGGGTCAACGTTGACGCGCACTACGGCAGTTCGCATGTGCTCGAGCCTAACTGTGACATTGGGGGTCGGCTGATGGAAACCAGCGCCGCGCCGGCGATCACCGTCACCGCCTGGCCCGGGTGTGCGCCGCGACTGCTCGGCGACGAACCCGGCCGCGCGCGTGAGGACTACGCGACCTACCGGGCACACGGCGGCTACCACGCGCTGGTGGCCCCCGACGCACTGTTCGACGACGTCGAGCGCGGCGGCCTGCAGGGCCGTGGCGGTGCCGCCTTTCCGCTCGCGGTGAAAGTGCGCGCCGTGCGCGACAACGGGCGGGCCGGCAGGGGCGCCGTCGTGGTCGCCAACGGCGAGGAGGGCGAGCCGGCGTCGATCAAGGACCGCTGGTTGCTGCGGCATCGGCCGCACCTGGTTCTCGACGGTCTGCGGCTCGCCGCGGCGATGGTGGGCACCCACCGCGCCCACGTCTACGTCTCCGACCCGGCATCCGCGCGCAGCGTCGAAACCGCCTTGACCGAACTGGAACCCGGTGCACTCGGGGACATCACGGTCGAGCTCTGGACCGTCGACCCGACCTACATCGCCGGCGAGGAGACCGCTCTCACCCGCTTCATCAACGGTGGCCCGGCCAAGCCGACGGACAAGCCGCCGCGACCATTCGAAGCCGGCGTCGGCGGGCGGCCCACCCTGGTCAGCAATGTCGAGACCCTGGCCAACCTGCCCTACCTGCAGCGCCACGGCTCGGCGGGGTTCCGTTCGCTGGGCACGTCGCTGTCACCCGGAACCTTCCTGGCGACGCTGACCGGCGGGGGCCGGCAGTCCGGGCTCTACGAAATCCCGCACGGCCTGCCGTTCACCGAACTCCTTGCGCTGCATGGTATTTCAGCCGATCGGGTGCGGGGCGCGCTGCTGGGCGGCTACTTCGCCGGGCTGCTCAACCGTGGCGTGCTGGACGTCACGCTGGACCACGAGACGCTGCGCGGCCTCGGCAGCGGCCTGGGGTGCGGGGCGATCGCGGTGATCACCGATGACTGTCCGGTCGCGGTCGCCGCGTCGGTGCTGGCCTACTTCGACCGCGAGAACGCCGGGCAGTGCGGATCGTGCTTCAACGGCACCGCGGCGATGGCCGCGGTCACCGGCGCGCTGCGGGACGGCGCCGCCACCGCCGAAGACCTCGCCCGGCTGCAACGCTGGTCGGTGACGCTACGCGGCCGGGGCGCCTGCGCCACGCTGGACGCCGCGACCAACGTGGCGGCGAGCCTGCTCGACCAGTTCGCCGCCGAGGTGGCGCGCCACCTCGACAACGCCTGCGAGACATGCGGTGTCGACCCGTTCCGTGCCGAACGGCCCTACGAGGTCGAGGCGGTGGTTCCCGCGTGAGGAAGCCACTGAGGATCCACCTGGACCGCACCCTGTGCGACGGCTTCGGCATCTGCGCCAAGCACGCGCCCGGCTACTTCTCGCTCGACGACTGGGGATACGCCTGCCTGATCGGGGACGGCAGCGTCCCCGAAGCCGACCGCGACGACGTCATGCGGGCGCTGATGGACTGCCCGGTGCACGCGATCATGGAACTCGACGAACGCCGGCCCGACGACGTGCCGCCGCCGCTCAACGGCGACGCGGATCCCGCCGAGCACCTCAAAACGGAGGCCAACGAAGCCGAATGGGGTTTCACGCGTTGACCGTTCGTCCCCTGCCACTGATCACGCAGGACAACGAGTTCTTCTGGACGTCGGGAGCAGACGGTACGTTGCGGCTGCAGGAATGCCGGGCCTGCGCATCGCTGATCCACCCGCCGGCCCCGGTGTGCCGGTACTGCCGGTCCCGCGACATGGGGGTGCGCGCGCTCTCCGGCAGGGCGACGCTGGCCGGATTCACCGTGAACCACCGGTTCAGCCCGCCCGACATGCCGGCGCCGTACGTGGTCGCGCAAGTGGCGATCGCCGAAGACCCGCGCATCCGACTGACCACCAACATCGTCGAATGCGACTTCGACGAACTCGAACTCGGCCGGCAGGTGGAGGTGCTCTTCGCACAACACGAGGACGTCTGGCTTCCGCTGTTCCGGCCCGTGGCCGACGCCGAGCCCGGCCCGCTACCTGTCGACGAGATTGCGCCGGAACGCTTTTCCGAACACGTGCGGCCCATGCTGACCACCGAGAAGTTCGAGGACAAGGTCGCCCTGACCGGCATCGGCATGTCGCCGATCGGGCGCCGGTTGATGGAGCCGCCGCTGTCGCTGACGGTGCAGGCCTGTGAGGCGGCGATCGCCGACGCCGGACTGACGTTCGCCGACATCGACGGGTTGTCGACCTATCCCGGCGGGGGGAACCTCGGCGGGTTCGGCGAGGGCGGGGTGACCGCGCTGGAGGCGGCGCTGGGTATCCGGCCGGCCTGGCACAACGGGGGCATCGAAACGTTCGGCCCGGGCGGGTCGGTGATCGCGGCGATGCTCGCGGTCGCCGGCGGCCTGGCGCGCCACGTGCTGTGCTTCCGGACCCTGTGGGAAGCCACGTTCAACGAGCTGATGAAACAGGGCAAGATCACCGGGTCGATGGGCCGCTCCGCAGGCTGGATGTTCCCGTTCGGCGCCACGTCGGCGGCGCACACCCTGGCGATGAACGCGCAGCGGCACTTTCACCGTTACGGCACCACGAAGGAGACGCTGGGCTGGATCGCGCTGAACCAGCGGGCCAACGCCGAGCTCAACCCGACCGCGGTCTACCGGTCCCCGATGACGATGGACGACTATCTGAACGCGCGGCCCATCACCACACCCTTCGGTCTCTACGACTGCGACGTGCCCTGCGACGGCGCGATCGCCGTCATCGTCTCCGCCGTCGACGCCGCCCGTGATCTGGCCAAACCGCCGGTTCTGGTGGAGGCGGTGGGAACCCAGATCATCGAACGGATCGATTGGGATCAAAGCACGTTGACCCACGAGCCGCAGGTGCTGGGCCAGGCCGCGCACGTGTGGACGCGCACCTCGCTGCGGCCCGACGACGTCGACGTCGCCGAACTCTACGACGGCTTCACCATGAACTGCCTGTCCTGGATCGAGGCGCTGGGCTTCTGTGAAATCGGCGGGGCCAAGGACTTTTTGGACGGCGGCAAGAACATCGCGCGCGACGGCTTGCTGCCGCTCAACACCCACGGCGGCCAACTGTCGCACGGTCGCACCCACGGCATGGGGCTGATCCACGAGGCGGTCACCCAGCTGCGCGGTGAGGCCGGTGACCGGCAGGTCGCCGGCGCCCGGGTCGGCGCGGTCAGCAGCGGCGGCCTGACGCCCAGCGGCGTGCTGCTGCTCCGGTCGGACACATGAGCCCGGCGGTGCGGCCGCGGCTCGTCATCGTCGACGGGGTGCCGATGTCGGCGTTGGTCGCCGAGGCCGAGTCCCCACAGGCGGTGATCGTGGCGATTCACGGCGGCGGCACCACGGCAATGTATTTCGACTGTCCGGGCCACCCGTCGTTGTCGTTGCTCCGGTCCGGTGCGGCGGCCGGATTCACCGTGGTGGCGCTCGACCGGCCCGGCTACGGCAGCTCGGCGCCCTACCCGGACGCGATCGCCGAACCCGGGCAACGGGTCAAGCTCGCCTACGGGGCGGTGGATCGCATCCTCGGGGAGCGGCCGCGGGGCGCCGGGGTCTTCCTCATGGGCCATTCCGGCGGCTGCGAACTCGCGGTGCGGATGGGCGCCGACGAGCGCGGCGCGGGCCTGCTGGGCATGGAACTGGCCGGCACCGGCCGGCAGTATCATCCGGAGGCCCGCGAAATCCTGAAGGCCGCGACGCGGGAACGCCGTCCGGCGGGTCTGCGCGAATTGCTGTGGCACCCGGAGAATCTGTACCCACCCGAGGTCCGGGGCGGGGCCACGGTCTCGCCGACGGCCCCGGAATACGAGCAGCACATGGTGGCGGACTGGGTCCGGCGGGACTTCGGCGCGCTCGCCCCCGCCGTGCGCGTCCCCGTGCAGTTCAGCATCGCCGAGCACGAAAAGGTCTGGCAGAACGACGACTCGGCGATGGCCGAGATCGCGGCCCTGTTCACCGGGGCGCCGCGCTTCGCCGTGCACCGCCAGCCCGGGGCGGGGCACAACCTCAGCCTCGGCCACACCGCGGCGCAGTACCACGCGAAGGTCCTCTCGTTCGTGCAGGAATGCGCGAAGGCCGCCCCGAGTGTGACACCACACTCACCGCCGGACCCGAGCGTGACCGCAGCGTCACACTCGGCGGAGGGAGACCCCGAATGAGAGTCGGGTTCATCGGGTTGGGCAGCCAGGGCGGGCCCATGGCGCGACGGATCGTCGACGGCGGCCACCCGACGATGCTGTGGGCGCGCAGACCCGCGACGCTCGACCCGTTCGCCGACACCGCGGCGACGGTGGCCGAGTCGCCGGCCGACCTCGGCGCGGCCTGTGATCTGGTGTGCCTGTGCGTGGTGGGCGACGCCGACGTGTACGAGATCGCCTGCGGCGAGAACGGCGTGCTGGCTTCGATGAACCCGGGCGGTGTTATCGCGGTGCACAGCACGGTGCACCCCGACACCTGCCGCGAGGTGGCGAAGAAGGCCGCCGCGAAAGGGGTTTCGGTCATCGACGCGCCCGTCAGCGGCGGTGGCCACGCGGCGGCCGCGGGACGGCTCCTGGTGATGGCCGGCGGCGACGCCGGGCTGGTCGAGCGCTGCCGTCCGGTTTTCGAGACCTATGCCGACCCGGTCGTCCACCTCGGCGAGTTGGGATCCGGCCAGACCACCAAGCTGCTCAACAACCTGCTCTTCACCGCCAACCTGGGCACCGCGGCCGCCGCCCTCTCCCTGGCCCGCACGCTCGGCGTCGACCCCGACCGTCTCACCGAAGTCGTCTCCCGCAGCAGCGGAAACAGCTTTGCGCTCAACGCCCTTGGCGGCATCGGTGGGCTGGGGCGGCTGGCCGGTGTGGCCGGGGCGCTGCTGCAGAAGGATGTCCGGCTCGTCGTCGACCTCGCGGGCCAGGCGGCGGCCGACGCCGGGGCCGTGCTTGCCGCCGCGGACGCCACGCTGGCGCTGATGGGCCATCCGCGGTGAGAGTCGGGTTCGTCGGCGCGGGGCGGATGGGACGGCCCATGGTGACCCGGCTCGTCGCGGCCGGGCACGATGTCGGGGTTTTGGGCCGCACCGCCGAGAAGCGCGGCGACCTCGAAGCGCTCGGCGCCAGGGCGGTCGGCGAGGTGACGGAGGTGGCCGCGCGGGCCGACGTGGTGGTGCTGTGCGTGTTCACCGACGAGCAGGTGCGCGAGATCTGCCTGGACGCTGCGCTGCCCGCGATCATGCCGCCGGGTTCGGCGCTGGTGGTACACACCACCGCGAGCCCGGGGACGATCGGGGCGATCGCCGCGCACGCCGCCGGCGTCGACGTGGTCGACGCCCCGGTCAGCGGGGGCCCGCACGAGGTCGCCGCGGGCCGGCTCACGTTGTTCGTGGGCGGGTCCGACGACGCGGTGGCGCGGGTGCGGCCGGTGCTGGAGTGCTACGGCGACCCGGTCCTGCATGTCGGGCCCGGCGGCGCCGGACAGAAGGTGAAGCTGGTCAACAACGCGCTGTTCGCCGGACACATCGGCCTGCTGGGGGAATCGGTTCGGCTGGGCGAGCGAATCGGCCTGCCGGAATCGGTGTTGCTGGAAGCACTGGCCCACGGCAGCGCGAGCAGCCGGGTGCTGAGCCTGGTCGCGGCGCGGGGATCAGTCGCCTCGTTCGGTGAGATGGTCGGCGAGTTCGTCGCCAAAGACGTGGCCGTGGTGCGCGGCATCGCCGGGGAACTCGGTACCGACCTCGGTGTGCTGGACGACGTCATCACGGCGATCGACGTCGACCGGCACGATCAGGCGGGCAGCGGCGCCGTGCCCGGCACCGGCGGCCGCCACCACGTCTCGAACGCCATCGCCGAGAGCATGTAGACGCCGGCGGCGAAGATGAACTCCATCGCGGCGTGCTCGCCGAGGGTGTCGCTCAACGCCTGCCGGGTCGGCCACCGCGGTCGGCGCCGTCGAACCCCTCGTTACCTGCACGCGGTTACCTGCACGCGTCTGCGCAAGGCTGCGCATACCGGCCCCGACGATGGCGGGGGTATTGCCGACCACGAACCAGGGCATCACCGTGACCGGCCACCTCGACCGCGACGACATGGCACGTTTTTGGTTCTTTCGGCCTCGCGCTCGAACCGCTACCGTTAGCGTTACAGTCAGGCATTCACCCGTAACGGTCCCGGCCCAAGCTGACACGAGGGAGTGTGCAGTGACCAAGCCCCAGGTTGTCTTCGATCCGTTCTCCGAGGAGTACTTCAACAATCCGTTCGACATTTACCGACGGATGCGCGAGGAAACGCCGCTGTACTACGACGAGAAGGAAGACTTCTACGCGCTGACCCGCCACCGGGACGTCGCGGCCGCCTTCAAGGACTTCGAGACCTACTCCTCGGCGCGGGGCTGCGACCTGGCGATGGTGCGCAAGGGAATCCCCGCCGAGCAGAAGTCGATCATCTTCATGGACCCGCCGGAGCACCGGCACATGCGCAGCCTGCTCAACAAGGCGTTCACGCCGCGGGCCATTCAGTCGCAGCGCGAAACGATCATCGAGGCCATCGACAAGTATCTGGGCGCGGCCGACCCCGATCGCTTCGACGTCGTGCAGGACTTCTCGGGGCCGTTCCCGGTGGAGGTCATCACCCGGATGGCCGGCGTGCCCGAGGAATACCGCCAGCAGGTGCGCCACTGGATCGACACCAGCCTGCACCGCGAACCCGGGCAGATCGAGGTGAGCGAGGCCGGCATGCAGGCCAACATCGACACCGCGATGTACTACTTCACCCTGGTGCAGGAGCGGCGCGAGAACCCGCAGGACGACATGATCAGCAGGCTGATCGCCGCGGAGATCCCCGGCGAGGACGGTCGGCTGCGCAAGCTCGACGACATCGAAATCTGCGGTTTTGCAACGCTTCTGGGTGGTGCGGGCGCCGAGACGGTCACCAAGCTGATGGGCAACGCGGCGGTGATCTTCGCCAAGCACCCCGACCAGTGGCAGAAGTTGCAGGAGGACCGCGACAAGATCCCGGGTGCGGTGGAAGAGCTGCTGCGCTACGAGGGCCCGGTGCAGTACAACGTCCGCTGGACACTCAAAGCGGCGCACGTCAGCGGCGGCGTGATCCCGGCGCACAAGCCCGTGTTCCTCTGCGGCGCCGCGGCCAACCGGGACCCCGAAGCCTTCACCGACGCCGACACCTTCGACATCGAGCGCGACCAGACCGAGGCTCAGCACCTGGGCCTCGGGTACGGGATTCACAGTTGCCTCGGCGCGGCGCTGGCCCGCCTGGAGAGCAGGATCGCGCTGGAGAAGCTGCTCGACTTCATGCCCCGCTACGAACTGGACTGGGACGGCCTGCAGCGCGTCCACATGCAGAACGTCGCGGGCTGGCAGAACGTACCCGTCCAGGTGCTGCGCTGAGGGGGTTGGGCGTGAAGAAGGTCGAGGTCGACTGGGGCCTGTGCGAGAGCAACGGGGTGTGCATGGGCATCATCCCGGAGGTCTTCCAGCTGGGTGACGACGACATGCTGAGCGTGCTGCAGTCGGAGGTCACGCCGGAGAACGAGACGCAGATCCGTGAGGCCGTCCGCCAGTGTCCCCGGCAGGCGATCTCGATCGTGGAGTAGCTCAGCCGTGGGCCGAAGGCATGTCGAACCCGCTGAGGATCACCGCGTTGCAGTCGGCCGCCGCCTGCCGTAGCCTCGCGGCCTGCTGGTAGCCCTCGGATTCGTACCACGCGCGGGCGGCGTCCACCGATTCGAACTCCAGCAGCACGGTCTGGTCGCCGTGCCAGCTGCCCTCGATGACCTCGGGCGCGGTATCCACCGCCAGGATGGTGGCGCCGGCCATCGCGGTTCCGGCGGCCCGGGCGTAGGCCTTCATGCCCGCCGGATCCTTGATGGCCTCGGTGAGCAGGACGTACCCTTTCGGCCCTGTTGCCACTCGAATCTCCTTGTCCGGGTTCAGGTTTTGCTGATGGCCTGTTCGGGGCAGGAGTCGATGGCCTCCCCGACCGCCGCCTCCAGCTCCGCCGGGACGTCGGTATCTGTCGTGACGGCATAGCCGTCGTCGGTCAGGCTGAACACCTGCGGGCAGAGCGTCACGCAGACACCGTGGCCGCGGCAGCGCTGATCGTCGACCCAGACCCTCATGCCGGGAACTCCAGGTGCAGCTCGGTCAGGCCGCGCAGGATGTAGGTCGGAACGTATTGGTAGCGGCGGTCATTGGCCGGGCCGTGCACGCGCTCGTCGAGCCTGATGTCCGAGGTCCGGTCGAGCAGCCGCTCGATCGCGACGCGGGTTTCGGCGCGCGCCAGCGGCGCGCCGGGGCAGCTGTGGATGCCCCGACCGAACGAGATGTGCTGCCGGGCGTTCTTGCGGGCCAGGTCGAACGTGGCGGGGTCCTCGAACCGGCGCGGGTCGCGGTTGGCGGCCGCCTGCACCACCATCGCCGTGGTGCCCGCGGGCAGGTCGACCCCGCCGACGTTGACGCGCACCCGGTTCAACCGGAAGTCGCCCTTGACCGGGCTCTCGATGCGCAGCGCCTCTTCGATGAAGTTGGGAATCAGGCTGCGGTCCCTGCGCAGCTGCGCCTGGATTTCGGGGCGTTCCGCGATGACCTGCAGCGCGGCGCCCAGCAGCCGCACGGTGGTCTCCTGGCCCGCCGAGAACACGTTGCTGGCGACCCGGGCCACGTCTTCGACGTCGGGAACCGAGCCGTCGGGGAAGGTCGCGGTGGCCAGGCCGGTCAGCACGTCGTCGCGCGGTGCGCGGCGGCGGTCTGCGACATAGTCGGAGAACGTGCCGTAGAGGAACTCCAGCGGGTTGTGCGCCAACGCCTCCTTGCCGGTGCCCCCGACCCCGCCGCCCGAGTGCTGGCGGATGTTCTTGACGAACTGGTCGCGGTCCTCCTCGGGCACGCCGAGCAGGTCGGCGATCACCAGCAGGGTGAAGGGACCGGCGAAGCCCTTGATGAACTCCCCCTCGCCCGGCGCCAGGAACCCGTCGAGCACCTGGTCGGCGAGCACCCACATCGCGTCCTCGTTCTCCTTGAGGCGCTTGGGGGTGATCAGCCGCATCAGCAGGGCGCGATGGTTGGTGTGAGTCGGCGGGTCCAGGGTCGGCAGCTGGTCGCTGAACGGCAGTTCGTCGCGGTGTTCCTCGATCAGGTCGGTGATGTCCTCACCTTCCAGCGGTACCGGGAAGCCGGGGAACGGGCCGGTCACCGAGATACACGAGGACCATGTCTCGGCGTCGTTGAGCACCGCACACGCCTCGTCCCAGCCGGTCACCATCGTCACCCCGTGGTGGTTCTCCCGGGTCACCGGACACTGCTGCCGCAGGGCCTCGTAGTAGGGGTAGGGGTTCTCGACGAGGCTCTGGTCGCGGAAGAAGTCCATCTCGGTGAGGTCGTTCACCATTGTCTGCTCCGTTCGATCTCGGCTAGTGAGAATGTGCCTCTCAGAGATGAGTATTACATTTCCACACGCGCATATTCGCCGTCAACGAGGGGCCCGTTCGGCCGCCCCCACGCCGACTGTGCATTTCGCGGCGCGACACGCCGACACCGCGCCGTGGTGTGCACGCTCGGCGACGGGGTCGGCGGCTCGGCGGACTTGGGGCCTGTTCAGCCGGCCGGCACGAGATCGGCCGCGACCGACGGCCAGGCCAGCAGCCCGCTGCGGAACGTCTCGGTCGCGCCGACGGCGCCGGGCGGGACTCCTGGGGCGTTCAGGGCGGCCGCCAGCGCCTGGGACTTGAAGATCCGCGCGGCCATGCTGAGCCGGTGCTGCACCAGGCCCACGCTCTCGTCGAGCTCGGCAGGCCAGTCCTCTCCCCACAGCGTGACCTCGGTGATGCCGCGGTCGAGGGCCTGCAACACGCCCCGACGTACCCGCGGGTCGCACCCGAACAGGTCCGCCGCGGCCGCCAGGGCCTGGGGCCGCGAACGGGATTCCATCGTCGCCAAGACGTCCTCCAGGTCGAGCACCCGCGCACCGAGGATCTGCAGCGGCCGGGCCTCGGGGCGGTCGGCGACCAGCACCGTGACGTCCCATCCGGCCATCGCGCGGTCGAAAAGCCAGCCGCCGGCGTACCTGACCACGTCGGCCACGCCGGCGGCGACCACGTCGAGCCGGTACCTCATGTCGTCCCGCTCGTCTTCGGGGGCGCGAAGTCCCGTGCCAGCGTCTCGGCGTACTGCTTGAACACCTCGGTGAGCGGTATCGAAGGGTCGAGCAACCATGTGGTTTCCATTCCGTGGACGAAGGCCAGAATTTCCACTGCCTTGATGGCGGGGTCCAGGTCCGTGCGGTAGCGGCCGTCGGCCTGACCGACGCGGATGAGGTCGGCGACGATGTCGACCGCGGCCCGGTGCCTGGCCAGCATGCGGTCGTGCAGGGGCGCCTCGGGAAGGATGTTCTCCACCAGGAGCACCGTGAACGTGCCGACCAGTTCGGGGGCCCGGTGGAAGCGGTCGGCAACCTGGGAGATCTGGGCGAGCAGGTCGCCGGTCCGGTCGGCGTGGACCTCGTCGTCGACGTCGCGGGCGTCGAGCACCGCGTGCAGCAACTGCTCCTTGGACTCGAAGTGGTGCAGCAGTCCCGCGGGGGTCACCCCGGCCTCGCCGGCTATCTGGGCCAGCGTCGTGTTGCGCCAGCCATTGCGGATGAGCAGGCGCTGGGCGACCTCGAGGATTCGTTGCTTCCGGTCCTCGCCCTTGGCGAGCAGCGTGTCGTATCGCCGCGTGTCGGCCACGGCACCCCTTCTTCGTTCGCCGGAGTGAACTACCTAGTGAACACACAGTAAGTTAGTTTTTCCGATGTGACAAGGGTCTCACCGCGGACGTTTTTCGGCGAGCGTCGCGCTCCGCTATTCGACGAGCTCGACCAGCGTCGCGTTGGCCGTGCCGCCCCCCTCGCACATGGTCTGCAGGCCGTAGCGGAGGCCGTTGTCGCGCATGTGGTGCGCCATGCGCGTCATCAGCACCGCGCCGGAGGCGCCCAGCGGATGCCCCAGGGCGATGGCGCCGCCCAGCGGATTGACCCGGTCCGGGTCGGCACCCGTCTCGGCCAGCCACGCCAGCGGGACCGGCGCGAAGGCCTCGTTCACCTCGAACACGCCCACCTCCGACAGCGCAACGCCGGCCTTTTTCAACACCTTCTCGGTCGCCGGGATCGGGCCGGTGAGCATGAGCACCGGGTCGGCGCCGGTGACCGCACCCGCGCGGTAGCGCACGATCGGTGTCAACCCGAGTTCGATCGCCATCTGCGAGGTGGTCACCAGCAGGGCGGCGGCCCCGTCGGAGATCTGCGAGGAGTTGCCCGCATGGATCACCCCGTCCTCGACGAATGCCGGCTTGAGCGTGCCCAGTTTCTCGACGCTGGTCCCGCGCCGGATGCCCTCGTCCGCGGTGACGACGGCCGCGTCGTCGGTGAAGACCGGCACGATCTGGTCGGTGAAGGCGCCGCGGTCCTGGGCCGCGGCGGCCCGCTCGTGGGACTGCGCCGAGTATTCGTCGAGCCGCGTGCGGCCGAGCCCCCACTTCTTGGCGATCAGCTCCGCCGACAGGCCCTGGTTGAACGAGAAGTCGTCATAGCGGGCCAGCACTTTGGGGCCGTAGGGCATCCCCGTGGCCCGGGCCGCACCGAGGGGAACGCGGCTCATGACCTCGACACCGCCGGCCACCACGACGTCCTGCTGGCCGGACATCACCGCCTGGACCGCGAAGTCGAGGGCCTGCTGGCTGGACCCACACGCGCGGTTGACCGTCGTGCCGGGGATGGTCTCCGGCCACCCGGCGGCCAGCACCGCGTAGCGGCCGATGTTGCTGGACTGGTCGCCGACCTGGGACACGCAGCCCCAGATCACGTCGTCGACGATCTCCGGGCCGATGCCGGCGCGTTCCAGCAGTTCGTTGAGGACGACCGCGGACAGGTCGGCGGCGTGCACCCCCGACAACCCGCCGTTGCGCTTGCCGACCGCGGTGCGTACCGCTTCGACGATGACCGTTTCACGCATGTTCACTCCGATTCCGAGGTTGTCAGCGACCAGCGACCAGTAAACGACGGCGCCCGGCGTGCGGCGAAGGCGGCACCGGCGGCCGCGGCGTCGACCGCGGCGACGTTGACGATCTGCGCGCCGGCCTCGGTGGCCGGCGCGGCGCGCAGGGTGCGGTCGGCGCCCTCGTTGAGCAGGGCCTTGGTCTGGGCCGGGGCGACGGGCGGGCCGGCCGCGAGCCGCCCGGTGAGGTCCTCGACGAAGGCCAGCGGCGATAGGCGTTTGACCCGTTGCAGGCCAACGAGTTTGGGCATAAGCCACGAACCCGTGCGCACGCCGTCGCGATCCGCTGACAGCAGGACAGGATCCGTCGTCGCTGGGTCAATAGCTCCTCGGCAGTTTCAGGACGCTGGACCCCAGGAAGTTCAGGATCATCTCCTGGCTGACCGGCGCGATCTTCATCAGCCGGGCCTCGCGGAAGTAGCGCGCGATGTGGTACTCCTCCGCGTAACCCATGCCGCCGTGGGTCTGCAACGCCCGGTCCGCGGCGGTGAAGCCGGCGTCGGCGCACAAGTATTTGGCGGTATTAGCCTCGCGCCCACAGGGTTTCCCGTTGTCATACAGCCACGTGGCCTTGCGCAGCATCAGTTCGGCGGCGTCGAGGCGGGCCAGCGAGTCGGCCAGCGGGAACTGCAGGCCCTGGTTCATGCCGATGGGCCGGCCGAAGACCACCCGCTCGTTGCCGTATTTGACGGCCTTGTCGAGCGCCACCCGCCCGATGCCGAGGGCCTCGGCCGCGATCAGCATCCGTTCCGGGTTGAGACCGTCGAGGATGTATTTGAATCCCCTGCCCTCCTCGCCGACCCGATCCTCGACGGGGACTTCGAGGTTGTCGATGAACAACTCGTTGGAGCTCACGGCGTTGCGGCCCATCTTGCGGATCGGGCGGATGTCGACACGGCTGCGGTCCAGATCGGTGAGGAACAGCGTCATGCCGTCGGTCTTCTTGGTCACCTCGTCATAGTTCGTGGTGCGGGTGAGTAACAGGATCTTGTCGGACTCCATGGCTTTGGAGATCCAGACCTTGCGGCCGTTGACGATGTAGCGGTCCCCGTCGCGCCTGGCGAACGTGGTGATGCGCGACGTGTCGAGCCCGGCGCCCGGTTCTGTCACCCCGAAGCAGACGTGGGTTTCGCCGGTGGCGACGCGGGGCAGCGTGCGCGCCTTGAGCGCGGCGGAGCCGTGCACCACCACCGGTTGCATCCCGAAGATCGACAGGTGGATCGAGCTGGCCGCGTTCATGGCGCCGCCGGACCTGGCGACCTCCTCGAGCAGGATGGTGGCCTCGGTGATGCCGAGGCCGTGACCGCCGTACTCGGCGGGGATCGTCATGCCCAGCCAGCCGCCGTCGGCAATGGCGCGGTAGAACTCCGTGGGGAATTCGTGCGCCTGGTCTTTTTCCATCCAGTACTGGTCGTCGAACTTGCGCGCCAGCTCCGCAACGGAGTGTCGGATCAGTTCCTGGTCGTCGGTCAGCTCGAAGTTCATCCCGGCGCCGGGCACTGTGGTTCTCCTTTCACACCGCGAGCAGACGCACAAGCCCCCGACACGCCGGCCATTTGGGTGCTTTCGCGTCTGCTCGCCGGGTGTCCGTCAGTCCTTGTTGCCGGTGAGCGCTTTTGCGTTGGCGGTGAAGTCCGCGACGGACGACCCCGCCCGGGTTTCCCTGTGGTGGCTCAGCGCCCGGATGGACACGTCGTGCCCCTCGGCGGCCTTGCGCAGCGCGCCGACCGTGGCCTGCTCGCGGGGGATGTGAGAGAAGGGGTCGAACGAGTACCAGCGCATCGCGTTCTCGTGGGTGATCTTGTTGATCTCGCCGTCCGGCACGTTGTTCACCGACAAGACGTCCCACAGCTCCTCGGGGGCGCCCGGCCACATCGAGTCGCTGTGCGGGTAGTCGGCCTCCCACGCGATGTTGTCGATGCCGATGTCGTTGCGCAGCCGCACGCCGGTCTTGTCGCTGATGAAACAGGTCAGGAAGTGCTCGCGGAAGACCTCGCTGGGCAGTTTGCCGCCGAAGTTCTGTTTCGTCCACGTCGAGTGCATCTCGTAGGTGCGGTCCACCCGCTCCAGGAAGTACGGGATCCACCCGGTGCCGCCCTCCGACAGCGCGATCTTGAGGTCCGGGTAGTCCTTCACCGGCTTGGACCACAGCAAATCCGCGGCGGCCTGCACGATGTTCATCGGTTGCAGCGTGATCATCACGTCCATCGGGGCGTCGGGGGCGGTGATCGCCAGCCTGCCCGAGGACCCGATGTGCACGTTCATCACGGTGTTGGTGTCGCACAACGCCTCCCACAACGGGGTCCAGTAGGGGTCGTGGAAGCTGGGGTAGCCCATCGCGGCCGGGTTCTCGGTGAATGTCAGCGCGTGCACGCCCTTCTTCGACACCCGCCGCACCTCGGCCGCGCACGCCTCGGCGTCCCAGATCACCGGCAACGCCATCGGGATGAACCGCGCCGGGTAGGCGCCGCACCACTCGTCGATGTGCCAGTCGTTGTAGGCCTGCACCAACGCGATCGAGAACTCGTGATCCTCGGTGGCGAACAGGCGCCCGGCAAAGCCCGGGAACGACGGGAAGCAGATCGATCCCAGGATGCCGCCGGCGTTCATGTCCTTGATGCGCTCGTCGACGTTGTAGCAGCCGGGCCGGATCTCGTCGAGGCCCTGCGGTTCCAGCCCGTACTCCTCCTTGGGCCGGCCGGCGACCGCGTTGAGCGCGACGTTGGGGATCACCGTGTCGCGGAACTTCCACATGTCCGAGCCGTCGGGGTTGTGCACCAACCGGGGCGCGTCGTCCACGTACTTCTTGGGCAGATGGTTCTTGAACATGTCGGGCGGCTCGACGGTGTGGTCGTCAACGCTGATCAGGATCATGTCGTCTTTGGTCATGGCCGTTCCTTCCACATCGGGACCCATCTGATCCCGGTCGAATGCGCTGCTCCCCGTACCGCCTCGGCGGATCGCCCGCCGGGCACCGACGTCACTAGTGTGAAAACTAGCTTCTCGCCAAGTGAGAATCAACATCCCCGACCGCCGCGCGGTGCCCCCGGACCGCTCCGGAGCCACCCACGGCGCGCGCTCCGACGCAGCTGAACACCAGGATTGACCGGGCGGCCGAATCGTGCAAACCTATTGGTTAGAAATGAGAATACGATTCTCTTTGTCAGAGAGGAGACTGCCGGTGCGAGTGCAGCCACTACCCGCCGCCGAGTGGGACGAGGCTGTCCGGACGTCGCTGTCCGTCATGCTGTCACCGGAGCGGTGCAACCCCGACGACGCCGGCAACCTGATGGCGACGCTGGCGCGGCACCCGAAGCTGGCCCGCTCCTATCTGCGGTTCGGCGGGTACCTCCTGTACGGCTCCACCCTGCCCGCGCGCATCCGCGAGTTGGCGATCCTGCGGGTGGCCCACCGGCGCGACTGCGCCTACGAATGGTCACACCACGTCAAGATGGGCAAGGAAGCGGGGTTGTCCGACGCCGAGATCGCCGCCACCCGCACCGGCGAGACGGCCGACGGGTTCGACCGGGCCGTGATCGACGCCGTCGACGAGCTCGACGCGAAGTCGAACGTGTCGGATCGGACGTGGGCCGCGCTGTGCGAGCGGCTCGACGAACGGCAACGCATGGATCTGATCTTCACCGTCGGCGGCTACACCGCACTGGCGATGGCCATCAACGCTTTCGGCGTCGAAGTCGATTGAGAGCAGAAAGAAGGGCAACGAAGGTGGCACACTTCCCCAAACCGGCAGCGGGGAGCTGGACGGAGAACTATCCCGAACTGGGTACCGCGCCGGTCGATTACAGCGACTCGATCGACCCGGCGTTCTTCGAAGCCGAGCGCGAGGCGATCTTCAAGCGCACGTGGCTCAACGTCGGACGGGTCGAGCGCCTGCCTCGCATCGGCAGCTACTTCACCAAGGAACTGCCCTCGGCCGGCCCGGGAATGTCGGTGATCGTCGTCAAGACCAGGAACGGATCCGTCAAGGCGTTTCACAACGTCTGCCGCCATCGCGGAAACAAGCTGGTGTGGAACGACTTTCCGCATGAGGAGACTTCCGGCACCTGCCGGCAGTTCACCTGCAAGTACCACGCCTGGCGCTACAGCCTCGACGGCGATCTGACCTTCGTCCAACAAGAGGACGAGTTCTTCGACGTCGACAAGGGCCGGTACGGCCTGGTGCCCGTCCGCTGCGAGGTGTGGGAAGGCTTCATCTTCGTCAACCTCGACAACAACGCGGCGCCGCTCACCGACTACCTCGGGCCGCTGGCCAAGGGCATCGAGGGCTACCCCTTCGGCGAGATGACCGAAACCTACTCCTACCGGGCCGAAGTCGGCAGCAACTGGAAGCTGTTCATCGACGCGTTCGTCGAGTTCTACCACGCGCCGATCCTGCACCAGGGGCAGTACACCAAGGAAGAAGCCGCCAAGATCGCGAAGTACGGTTATGAGGCGCTGCACTACGAGGTGGCCAGCCCGCACAGCCTGCAGTCGACCTGGGGCGGTCAGGCGCCGCCCGCGGACCTGTCCATGGTGAAGCCCCTGGATCGCGTGCTGCGCAGCGGACTTTTCGGGCCGTGGGACAAACCGGAGATCATCGAGAAGCTCGAGCTGCCAACGGGTGTCAACGTGAAGCGGGTGCCGCAGTGGGGCATCGACTCGTGGCACTTCTTCCCGAACTTCATGCTGCTGATCTGGGAGCCCGGCTGGTATCTCACCTACCACTACTGGCCGACGGCCGTCGACAAGCACATCTTCGAATGCTCGCTGTACTTCGTTCCGCCCCGCAACGCGCGGGAACGCCTCGCCCAGGAGCTGGCGGCGGTGACGTTCAAGGAGTACGCGCTGCAGGACGCCAACACGCTGGAAGCCACCCAGACGATGATCGGCACCAGGGTCGTCAAGGACTTCCTGCTGTGCGACCAAGAGGTCCTGATCCGCCATTTGCACAAGGTGACCGGCGATTACGTGAAGGAGTACCAGAACAATGGCGTTACCGTCTGAATTCGCCGAGCTGGAGCAGTATCTGGACTGGGACCTGGCCACCGAACCCGAGCGCTACGCCAAGCGGCTGGCCTCGACGATGGCCGAGATGCAGGGCTTCTACGACGCGGCGTTCCCTCGCCTGAACGACGTGATCGCCTACTGTGACAAGTATCCGCTGGACGACCTGCCGGAGGACGCGAAGACCCTCATGCACATGATGCAGTCGTTGGTGATGGTGTCGTTTCCGATCGAGGCCTGGAAGCAGCCCCGCGTACCCGACAGCGGGGCCGCGTGGGTGGAGTGCATCCGGGAGCCGGTGATCTGAGAGGTGTTGACGCTCAAGGCGGCCGGGCTGCTCGACGTCGACGCCGGGGAGATCGTGCGACCCGGGATCCTGCGGATCGAGGGTGACCGGATCGCCGGCGTCGGCGGGGATGTCGAAGGTGATCTGCTCGATCTGGGTGATCGGATCCTGCTGCCCGGGTTGATGGACATGGAGGTCAACCTGCTGATGGGCGGGCGCGGGGAGAAGCCCGGCCTGTCCCTGGTCCAGGACGACCCGCCGACCCGGATGCTGCGCGCCGTCGGCAACGCACGGCGCACCCTGCGCGCCGGGTTCACCACGGTGCGCAACCTCGGCCTGTTCGTCAAGACCGGCGGGTATCTGCTCGACGTCGCGCTGGGCAGGGCCATCGACGCGGGCTGGATCGACGGGCCGCGAATCGTGCCGGCCGGGCACGCCATCACGCCCACCGGCGGGCACCTGGACCCCACGATGTTCGCGGCGTTCGCACCGCACGTGCTGGACCTGACCGTCGAGGAGGGCATCGCCAACGGGATCGACGAGATCCGCAAGGCGGTGCGCTACCAGATCAAGCACGGCGCCGAGCTGATCAAGGTCTGCTGCTCGGGCGGGGTCATGTCACTGACGGGACCGCCCGGCGCACAGCACTATTCGGACGAGGAGCTGTGCGCGATCGTCGACGAGGCGCACCGCCGCGGCCTTCGCGTCGCCGCGCACACGCACGGCGCCGACGCCGTGCGGCACGCCGTCGCGGCCGGCATCGACTGCATCGAGCACGGCTTCCTGATCGACGACGAGGCCATCGCGGTGCTGGTCGAGCACGGCACGTTCCTGGTCAGCACCCGGCGCCTGGCCGACGGCGACGCCATGGACGTCTCGCACGCGCCACCGGAGCTGCAGGCCAAGGCCGCCGAGATGTTCCCGAAGGCGCGCACCTCGATACTGGCCGCCTACGAAGCGGGCGTGAAGATCGCCGTCGGCACGGACGCACCCGCGATCCCGCACGGCCGCAACGCCGACGAACTCGTCACCCTGGTCAACTGGGGCCTGCCGCCGCTGGCGGTGTTGCGGGCGGCGACGGTGACCGCGGCCGAGCTGATCGACGCCGACGACCGGGGGCGGCTGGCCGAGGGCCGGCTCGCCGACATCATCGCGGTTCCGGGAAACCCGTTGGACGACATCACCGTCACGCAGCACGTCAGCTTCGTCATGAAAGGCGGCAAGGTCTATGTCGACACAGCCAACCAGGACTGACGATCTCGTCGAGATCCAGCAGCTGCTGGCCCGCTACGCCGTCACGATCACCCAGGAGGACATCGACGGCCTCGTCGGCGTCTTCACACCCGACGGCACCTACAGCGCCTTCGGCGAGACCTACAGCCTGGGCAGGTTTCCCGAATTGGTGGCCGCCGCGCCGAAAGGCCTGTTCCTGACCGGGACCGCGGCGGTCGAGCTCGACGGCGATTCGGCCGGCGGGACCCAGCCATTGTGCTTCATCGACCACGCCACTCATGACATGCGCATCGGCTACTACCGCGACACCTACAGCCGAACCCCCGACGGATGGCGGCTGAAAACCCGCGCCATGACGTTCATCCGCCGCAGCGGTGTGCACGACTCCGGACGCCCGCACGCCATCGGGCGTCCCGCCGGCGACGGCGCATCGACAGCGCGGTGAATGTCGAGGAGTTCCGTGCGGGCCTGCGCGCGTGGCTCGACGACAACGACCTGACCCCGGGGCCCGACCACACGCTGGGGGGCCACATGCGGCAATTCGCCCGGGTCAGCCGGGCGCTCTACGCCGCCGGCTGGATGCGGTACGGCTGGGCGGAAGCAGTCGGCGGCCTGGGTGGCCCCGCGGTGCTGCGCGCGATCGTCGGCGAGGAGGTCGTCGGCCGGCGGCTGGCCGAACCCGGCCCCTACTCGATGCTCGAGGTGCTCGCACCCACCATGATCGACTACGCCCCCGCCGAACTTGCCGCCCGGATGGTGCCGCGGCTGCTCAGCGGCGCCGAGCACTGGTGCCAGGGCTTTTCCGAACCCGGCTCCGGCAGCGACCTGGCCTCGCTGACCACCCGCGCCGTGGCCGACGGGGACAACTGGATCGTCAACGGGCAGAAGGTGTGGACCAGCTTCGCCCAGTTCTCCACCCGCTGCGTGCTGCTGACCCGGACCGCGCCGGGCCACGACGGGATCACCGCGTTCTTCGTCGACCTGGACACCCCCGGCATCACCATCCGTCCGCTCCGCACGATGCACGGGGTCGACGAGTTCTGCGAGGTGTACTACGACGACGTGGTCGTCCCGGCCACCCGCATGCTCGGCCGCCCCGGCGACGGCTGGCGGCTGGCGATGGACCTGCTGCCCTATGAACGTTCCACCTGCTTCTGGCAGCGCATCGCCTACCTCTACGCACGATTCGACGAACTCATCGCGCAAGCACGCGAACCCGACGAATCTGCCCTCGGCGCAGCCTATCTGGCGCTGCACATGCTGCGCTGCCGGTCCCGCGACACCCAGCACCGGCTGCGCGACGGGGAGCGGCTGGGACCGGACACCTCGATCGACAAGGTACTGCTGGCCACCGCCGAACAGCAGCTCTACGACACCGTGCGCGACCTGCTGCCCGGGACGCTCGAGCTCGACGACACGCCCTGGCGTCCCGAATACCTGTACTCGCGCGCGGCGACCATCTACGGCGGCACGGCCGAGATCCAGCGCAACATCATCGCCCGCCGGCTGCTCGACCTCGGGAAGGAGTGAGCCGTGGGCGACGCCACCGATCCCGAGTCACTCGAGCTCCTGGCCGACTCGCTGCGCACCACGATGGCCGCGGCCTCGGGCGCCGCGCTCGATGCGGCCCTGGCCGACCTCGGCTGGCTCGACATGCTCGACGAAATCCCCGATCTGGCGGTCCCATTGGTCTTCCGGCTGCTCGGTGAGACGGGCGCGCACGCTCCCGTCCTCAACGACGTGCTGCTGCGGGCGTCCGGGGCCGCGCCCGGGGGCATACTGCCGCTGCCATTCGCGGGCGGCTCCTGGGTGGCCTGGGAGCGTGACGACGACCCGAGCTCGGCCCTCGACCCAGAACTGCCGATACGCCGCGTGCCCCAGGCCAATCCGCTGCCCGCGGCCGCCCTGGGCGCGGGACGGCTGGCGGTGGGCTGGTGGCTGGTCGGCTCGGGCCGGGCCATGCTCGCGTTGGCGCGCCGGCACGCCCTGGACCGCGTCCAGTTCGGCCGCCGCATCGGCTCGTTCCAGGCGGTCCGGCATCGGCTGGCCGAGACGCTGGTCGCGCTCGAGGGCGCGGAGGCGACCCTGCACGCGGCCCCGGCCGCACCGGACGACCCCGGGGGGTTGGCCTGCCTGCTCGCCAACTGCTCGCCAAGGCCGCGGCCGGCCGCGCGGCGTTGACCGCCGCGCGGCACTGCCAGCAGGTGCTGGGCGGCATCGGCTTCACCGCCGAGCACCAGCTGCATCGTCACGTCAAGCGGTCGTTGATCCTGGACGGCCTGCTCGGCAGCACCCGAGAGTTGACCCGGGAGGCGGGAGCGGCCCTGCGGGCCAACGGGTTCGCACCGCGGCTGGCACAGCTGTAATCACCGGACTCCTACGGGAGCAGGTTCGCCCGCTTCGCGGCAACGGGATGATCCGACGGACCATTAGTTGCGCGGCAGCCCGAGTACTCGTTCGGCGATGATGTTGCGCTGGATCTCGGACGTGCCGCCGGCAATGGTCGCGGCGAACGAGCGCGCGTACCGGTCGAACCAGCCGCGGTAGTGGCTGTCGAGGTTCAGCGCCGCGAACGGGGCGGTGACCGCGCGGGCGGCCAGCCCGTCGGGCCCCGCGGCGTGCAGCGCGTCCTCGCCGGCGCGTTGCAGTGCCTCCGAGCCCAGGAGCTTGAGCACGGACTGGGCGGGGACGTCTTCGTCCCCACGCGCGGCCCGGGCCAGCGCCGCCGAGCCCAGCAGCCGCAGCGCGTAGGCATCCATGACCAGCGTGGCGTAACCATCCCGCTGCAGCGCCCCCGAGGGGGAGAAGTCGATTGTCATCTCACGTAGCAGGTCGACGTATCCCATCCAGAGCATGACGCGTTCGTGGCCCAGGGAACCGGTTGCCACGCGCCAGCCATCGTTGAGCCCGCCCACCAGATTCTCGGCGGGCACGCGCGCGTCGGTGAAGAACACCTCGTTGAAGTCGACCTCGTCGCCGTCGCACATCGACGCGAACGGGCGGCGCACGACGCCGGGGGTGTCGGTCGGGATCAGCAGCACGCTGATCCCCTTGTGCTTGGGCGCGTTCGGGTCGGTCCGCACGAAGGCCAGCAGGACGTCGGCGTCGTGGGCACCCGAGGTCCACACCTTCTGCCCGTTCACCACGAAATGGTCGCCGTCAAGCACGGCCCGCGTCTTCAGCGATGCGAGGTCCGAGCCCGCGCCCGGCTCGCTCATGCCCAGCGACGCCGTGATCTCGGCGCGCAGGATGGGCACAGCCCACCGCCGCTGCTGCTCCGGCGTGCCGAACGACAGCAACGACGCCGCGATGATCCCCACGCCCTGCGGGTTGAAGCTCTGGTAGATGCGTCGCCGCCCGAGTTCCTCCAGGTACACGTATTGCTGCAAAAGCGTGGCGTTGCGCCCCCCGAACTTCGGCGGATTGCCGGGCAGCAACCACCCGTTGTCGAACAGCTGCCGCTGCCAGCGGCGCGCCCACTCGGGGATGTGCGAACTGGACCGGGGCCGCTCGGACGTCTCGGCGTCCGAGGGCAGATGCGCGCCCAAAAAGGCCACGAATTCGGCGCGGAACGCCTCCACGTCGGCGTCGAAAGTCAGCTGCACAACACTCCCCGGAAGATTTCGGCGCTCGCGGAACGACGCGTAGATCAAGGTTTCCACCTACCCGGCGGTAGCCTCTTTGTGATTCCGCTTCCAAAGATACGACGAAGAGAATAGTATTCTCGTCGACAGAAAGTTACAATCTCAGACACGTCTTCCGCGAGGGGGTCGAGCGCAGCGATGTCACGGCGTTCTCCGGTAGAGTCCAATCATGTTCTCCCCGCGCGGCAATCGTCCGAGCCGCCCGTGACCAGCCCCAGCGAAGAGCCCGCCTGGAAGCAGCGCGCCGTCGAGCGGTCCATCAAAACCGCGAAACTGCGGGCGGCGCAGCGCGTTCAGCGCTTCCTGGATGCTGCGCAGGCGATCATCATCGAGAAGGGCAGCACCGACTTTACCGTTCAGGAGGTCGTGGACCGGTCCCGTCAGTCGCTGCGCAGCTTCTACCTGCAGTTCGACGGCAAGCACGAGCTGCTGCTGGCGCTGTTCGAGGACGCGCTGAGCCGGTCGGCCGATCAGATCCGCGCCGCCACGGAAAGCCACACCGACCCGCTGGAGCGGCTCAAGGTGGCGGTCGAGTTGCTGTACGAGGCCTCGCGGCCGGACCCGACGGCCAGGCGCCCGCTGTTCACCGACTTTGCGCCGCGGCTGCTGGTCACGCACCCCGCCGAGGTCAAGGTCGCCCACGCGCCGTTGCTGGCGTTGCTGACTGAGCTCATGGAAGCCGCCTGCGACGCCGGCAAGTTGCGCAGCGGCATCAATCCCAAGCGGATGGCCGCCATGACCATGCAGACCGTCATGTTCATCGCGCAATCCAGCGGCGGCTCCGACGACGCCACGACCCATCCCATCACCGCCGACGAGGTGTGGGACTTCTGCTCGCGCGGGTTCGTCGGCTGACGCCGGGCCCGGGGCCACACTGACGATATGAGCGCACGGGAACCCGGTTTGCGTCGTGAGAATATGATTCTCTAATGTTTAGAACCATATGTAGCCGAAATGAATCCGTCATTGCACCCCTGGTGGGCGATGACCGAGTTCGGGTGCGGCACGACGCGCGTCCCGGGGTAAGGAATCGAGGTAGACATGGCTGGACGTGTTGAGGGCAAAGTCGCTTTCGTCACCGGAGCGGCGCGCGGCCAGGGCCGCAGCCACGCAGTGCGCTTGGCGCAGGAAGGCGCCGACATCATCGCCGTCGACATCTGCAAACCGGTCCGCGACGGTGTCACCGACACGGCCATCCCGGCGTCCACGCCCGAGGACCTCGCGGAGACCGCCGACCTGGTCAAGGGCCACAACCGCAGGATCGTCACGGCCGAAGTCGACGTGCGCGACTACGACGCGCTGAAGGCCGCGGTGGACGGCGGCGTCGAACAACTCGGCCGGCTCGACATCATCGTTGCCAATGCCGGCATCGGCAACGGCGGTGAGACGCTGGACAAGACCAGCGAGGAAGACTGGACGGAGATGATCGACATCAACCTGGCCGGGGTGTGGAAGACGGTGAAAGCCGGTGTGCCGCATCTGGTTTCCGGCGGACGCGGCGGCTCCATCGTGCTGACCAGCTCCGTCGGCGGGCTCAAGGCCTACCCGCACACCGGTCACTACGTCGCCGCCAAGCACGGTGTCGTCGGGCTCATGCGGGCGTTCGCGGTGGAGTTGGGGCAGCACATGATTCGGGTGAACTCGGTGCACCCGACCCACGTCAAGACTCCGATGCTGCACAACGAGGGGACCTTCAAGATGTTCCGCCCGGACCTGGAGAACCCCGGTCCCGACGACATGGCGCCGATCTGCCAGATGTTCCACACGCTGCCGATTCCGTGGGTGGAGCCGGTGGACATCAGCAATGCGGTGCTGTTCTTGGCCTCCGACGAGTCCCGCTACGTCACCGGCGTGACCCTGCCCGTCGATGCGGGTGGCTGCCTGAAGTAGGGTCGGCGCTCACCGTCCCTCCGGTGCCCGCTAGATTCGCCGAGATGGACGTTCTGCAGGGCATCTCTCGCACTTCTCCTGCGAAACGTCGATTTGACGGATGTCGGTGGGGTCAATGTGGCCTGTTACCGATCCCTCACGGACCTGGGATGCTCATTGATGAACGGATTTGAAGGGCGTAAGGCCGTCGTCACGGGCGGCGCGAGTGGGATCGGGTTGGCGACCGCGAGCGAGTTCGCCCGTCGCGGAGCCGACGTGGTGCTCGCCGACGTCGACGAACCCGCGCTGGAGCAGGCGGTGGCGCGGCTGCGCTCCGAGGGGTTCGAGGCCCACGGCGTGACGTGCGATGTCAGGCACCTCGACGAGATGGTTCACCTCGCCGGCGAGTCCTTCCGCCTCCTCGGCGGCGTCGACGTGGTGTTCAGCAACGCCGGGATCGTGGTCGCGGGCCCGCTCGCGCAGATGAGCCACGACGACTGGCGCTGGGTGATCGACATCGACCTGTGGGGCTCCATCCACGCCGTCGAGGCATTCCTGCCGAGGCTGATCGAGCAGGGCACGGGTGGCCACATCGCCTTCACCGCGTCCTTCGCCGGCCTGGTCCCCAACGCGGGCCTGGGAGCGTACGGCGTCGCCAAATACGGCGTCGTCGGCCTGGCCGAAACGCTGGCCCGCGAGGTCAAGCCCAACGGGATCGGCGTCTCGCTGCTGTGCCCGATGGTGGTCGAAACCAAGCTGGTCACCAACTCCGAACGCATCCGCGGCGCCGACTACGGGAGGTCGTCGTCCCCGGAGGCGACGCTGCCGGTGGAGGACGACACCCTGGGCGTCGAGGACGTCGCGCGGCTGACGGCCGACGGGATCGCGGCCAACCGCCTCTACATCCTGCCGCATGGGGCCGCCCGCGCGTCCATCCGCCGGCGGTTCGAGCGCATCGACCGCGCCTTCGACGAACAGGCCGCGGAGGGCTGGCGGCACTAGCCGGGCGGTCCCAGGCGGTAATCGCCGGTCCGCGGGTCGTGATGCCAGCCGCCGGCGGCGTGGGTCCCGCCGTCGACGTGCAGCATCTGGCCGGTCAGGTAGGCCGACATGTCCGAGGCCAGAAACACCGCGGCGCGGGGTGATTTCGTCGACGTGGCCGGGGCGTCCCATCGGCACGATGTTGCCGGTTGCGGTCATCGCCCGCCTCGCCGCCGATCGACGTCACCGAGATGACGCTGCCGGGCAGGGCCGCCGAGGCCAGTTGCCGAGCGACCCGCTGGGTGCACAGCATCACGTGGCGCAGATTGGCCTTATACAATGCGTCCCAACCGTTCTCGCTGGTTTCCAGCAGCGGCGAGTAGAACACCCCGCCGGCGTTGTCGACCAGAATCGTCGGGATGCCGGGCTCGGCCGTCCGCGAGCGAGCGCGGCATCCACCTGGTCGCCGTCGCGGACATCGGCCACGATTCCCAGTGCGCCGATCGATTCGGCTGCGCGGCAAAGGTCTGCGGGTCGCGTTCCCAGATGGCGACGGACGCGCCGAACGCGGCCATCCCGGCAGCGACTCCCCGCCCGATGCCGGCTCCTCCTGCGGTCACCACCGCGACGCGGCCGGTGAGCAGGATATTCGACGGTTCGATGGCCACGGCGGTCAGGTCGCGGCGCGCATCGCCGGTTCCCGGCCGATCACACCGTCGGCTTCCAGGTCGGCGATTTCGGATTCGCTCAGTCCCAGCTCGGTCAGCAATTCCCGATTGTGCTGCCCCAGCAGCGGCGCGTGCCGGGTGTGGAACGTATCGGGGCCGCCGGAGAATCTCATCGGCACGCTGCTGAGCCTGGCGGGGCCGCAGACGGGGTGGTCGACTTCTTCGAAGAAGCCGCGAAATTCCAGCTGGTCCAGCTCCGTCTGGCGATGCGGCTGCATGACCTTGGCCACCGGCACACCGGCCTCCCACAAGGCCGCGACGATGTCGTCGCGGCTGCGCTGGGCGCACCATGCGGCCAATTGCTCGTCGATGAGGTCCTGGTGCGCCCGCCGCCCCGCCGCCGTCACCAGGCTCGGATCCGTTGCCCACGAGGGCGATCCGATCGCGCCGCACAAGTTCTTCCACTGCGCGTCGGTGACCACGGCTATCGCGACCCAACTGTCGGGGCGTCCGAATTCGTCGATGCCGGCGCTGCGGTAGAGGTTCTGCGGTGCGGCCGTCGGACCCCGGTTTCCCGCGCGCTCCAGCAGCGCCCCATAAGCGGAGTACTCGATGATCTGCTCGGCGGAGATGCTGAGCGCGGCGTCCACCATCGCCGCCTCCACCAGCACGCCCTGCCCGGTGCGGCGGCGGTGCTCCAGCGCCAGCAGCAGCGCATTGAGCGAATGCATGCCCGCGTTGGGGTCACCGATCGAATAGGGTTCGTAGGGAATGCGATCGGGGTAGCCGGTCATCCAGCTCACGCCCGCCGCGGATTCGATGACGTAGGCGAATGCCGGCTTGTCGCGCCACGGCCCGTCCAGGCCGAACCCGGGCATGCGCACCATGATCACGTCGGGTTTGATCGACTGGGCGGCGGCGAAATCCAGGCCGATCTGGTCGAGCACCCGCGGCGTGAAGTTCTCCGCGATCACGTCACAGGTTGCGATGAGCCGGCGCAGCAACTCCCTGCCGCGCCGGCTCTGCAGGTCCAGCGTCAGCCCTTTCTTGTTGGTGTTCAACGCCGCGAAGATCGGGGACCGCTCCCACCATTGGTTTTCGGTCACCGGTACGCCGGCGATCAGTCGGGTTCCGTCGGGTCGGCGGGTGGATTCCACGTGGATCACCTCGGCGCCGAGCATGGCCAGGAAGTGGGTGCAGCAGGGGCCCGCCCAGAACGTCGTCATGTCCAGGACCCGAATCCCGTTCAGGGGCAGTCGAGGTGCCGGCGCGGTGGGCGCGGGGCGGGGGTCCAGGTGCGCGGACCGGTAGCGTGCCGTGTGCTCACCGAGCGCCGGCGCCGGCGCCGGTCGCTGGAGCCGGGCGGGCCGCATTCGGTAGGGGTGGCCCGGTTGCAGGAACCCGTCGCGGGGATTGCGCACGAACGAGCAGCGTTCCCGGAAGTGTTCCAGGGCCGCAATGTTGGCGCCGTTGGCGACCGGCGCGTTGGGAATCCGGAAGGCCGTGGCCAGTTCCAGGATGTCGTCGACGGTGTTGGTCTCGAACCACGCGTAGATCTCGCCGGCGTGCAGGGTCGCCTGCTCGGTGATCGTCAGGGAGGATTCCTCGTCGATCCACTCGGGGTGGCCCACCATGGCGCACAGGTCGAACCACTGCTGCGCCGTGCCACAACCGACGTCGACCAACCCGTCCTTGGCGCGAGCCACACCCGGGACGGTGACCCGCCGCGCGTCCCGCCATGGCCGCCCGCGCATTTCGAAGTAGGTGACGGGATAGTAGGTCAGGCCGAGGATCTGGGTCTCGAGCATCGACAGGTCCAGCAGTTGGCCCGCACCGCCGCTGATTTGGCCGCGCCGCGCCGCCAGCAACGCGGCACTTGCGTACACCCCGGCCAGATAGTCCCCGGCCTGTCCGCCGACGAACACCGGCGCGCGGTCCGGCTCGCCGCGTCCGAGGCCGACGATCCCGCCCGACCAGGCCTGCAGCGTGAATTCGGTGGCGGCCCGATCGGACCAGGGTCCCTCGAGGCCGAAGGGCGTGATCGACATAACGGTGAGGTGCGGATGGCGCCGGTGGATCGCCGTGGGGGTAAAGCCTTGTTTTTCAGCAACTTTCGAGCCGGGCGACCAGATTGCCGCGTCACCGGCCGCCAAGAGCCGGTCGACGAGTTCGACGTCGTCCCGGCTGGCGGGATCGGCGACGACGCCGTGCTTCGATCCGGCCAGAAAGCTGAACAACGCCCCGTCACGGCCGGGCGGTATGGCAGCGCCCGAGGCCGACCAGGACCGCAGCGGATCACCCTCCGGCGGTTCGACTTTGACGACGTCGGCGCCGCCGTCGGCCAGCAGCCTGGTGCAGTAGGCGCCCGCTATGCCGGTGGACAGATCGACCACCGTGTAGCCCGTCAGGGGCGGCTCGGTCTTCGCCTCCGCCACTACTGTTTACGCTTCCGCTCGGCCTTCTTGGGGGACCGCCCCTTCGTGCGCCCGTTCTTGCTCAGCCGCCACTCCGGGGGGAACTTTGCGTCGTTGTCATTGACCGCGTCGCCCAGGCCCCGTTGGATGGCGCCGTCGAGCAGGAAATCGTCGTCGTCATCCGGGCGGACGAGGCCGCCCATCGACTCGAAGACGCCGCTGAGCATGCTGCCCAGGTACTCGCCCTGGAACTGTTTCATGATCTCGAAGAAGACCTTCTGCATGAACACCGTGTCGGTGGGACGATTACGCGAGCACGCCAGCGCATATTTCTCCACCTCCGCTTCGAGCTGGCCCCTGGGGACCACGCTGTTGAGGAAGTTGCAGTCGTACATCTCGGCGGCGGTGAAAGCCCTTCCGGTGAAAACCATTTCCTGGAACTTGCGGATGCCCATGGTCTGCGCCCACCACCACATCCGCGGGCCCCACCCGTAGTAGCGGAACGACGGATGCCCGAACAGCGCATCGTCGCTGGCGATCACCAGGTCCGCGTCGGCAGCCTGGTAGAAGTGCCAGCCGTAGCAGTAGCCCTTGACCTCCAGGATGCTGATCTTCTTGAAGTCCTGCAGCCCGCGGATTCCGGAATTCGGATTCGCATACCACTGGCTGAGGGTGGCGCCGCGCCGAAAGGAACCCTCCGGCGGGTACTTGACTTCGTCGGCGCCGATCCGGTATTCGCCGAGCCGGGGGCCTTGGTCCGCCGACCTGCGCACCGACATGGCCTCGGGGAGATCCGCGCCCGAGCCCAGGTCCTCCCCCGTGCCGCGGACCACCAACACTTTGACGTCGTCGTCGATGGAGGCGCGATGCAACAGGTCGGCATAGCGCACCCGGGCCGCGATGGTCGGCGCGTTGAGATGGTCCGGCCGGTCGAAGGTGATCGTGGCGATGCGGGTCGTGGCGTCCTTGCGGTAGCGGATGATCTTCTCGACCGGCGGGACGGGCTTGTCGGGCATCGCTATTTGCGCCAGGACGGGCTCGAGGTCAGCACCTCGTGGCCGTCGTCGGTGATCAGCACGGCTTCGCGCCCGAAGACCGCGCCGACCCCCTGCTCCCAGACGTAGCCCGTCACGGCCAGCACCATTCCCGGATCCAGGCGTTCGCCGGCCGCGGTTTCAGGCAGGTGCTGGGAGATGACCGGCGGGTCGAAGCCCATCCCCAGTCCGCGTGCGACCGGCATCGGTGGCGCCGGCTCACCTGCGGCCTCATAGGCACCGAGCAGTTCGGCGGCGGCGGCACCGGGCCGGCACGCATTCAACAGCGCGGACCACAGCCTGTCCCATCGCGCGTACAACGGCGCGGCATTGCCGACAGCGCCCGCGGGCCAAGTACGGCCCACCTCACCCATGTAACCGCCGGCCAGCACACCGGCCGAAAAAGCCGCCAGGTCGCCGTCGTTCACGCGTCCGTCGCCGTTGACCCGCCGCCACGGATGGTCACGCGAAGTCACCCAGGCGAATTCCTGATTCGCGGGAGTACTCACCCCGCCGGCCGCCATGGCCTCCATCATGACCCCGGCCAGCGTTTGTTCCCGCACCCCGGGGTGCAACCCGGCCACAGCGGCGGCCAGGCCCGACTCGGCCACCGCGATCGCTGCCCGTAGCGCGAAGATTTCCTCCGCCGTCTTGATGCGCCGGGCACCACGCATCGCGAGCTCGCCGTCGACCAGTTCGGCATTGGGGAACGCGGTCGGCAGCAGCTGCGCGAAAACCGGTGATATCGCCTCGGTTCCGACGCGGCGAGCGGTGGACGCACCCTGGATGCGTTTCAGCACCGCCATGGTGTTGACCGGATTCCACGCGATGCCGTAGAGGTTCTCGCGGGGGATGTCGTCGGGAACGCCTTCATCCCAGGTACTGAGCAGGTGGATGGCGCCGGTCTCACGCACCAACACGCAGGACGGGCCGAACGGCCGGGTCCCGGCCACCCACAGCTGCGGGGCGCCGGTGACGTAGCGGATGTTGGCCTGACGGCCGAGGACAAGGACATCGAGGTCGTGTGCCGCCATCTGGTCCAGCACTCGCTGGCGGCGCCCCGAGCGCAGTGCCCGATCGTCGGGCAGGACTTCAACTGACATGGGAGCCATAGGGGGTGTAGGGGTAGTCGGTCAATCGAATCGAACCTTCCTCGGTGATCACCACGACCTCTTCGCTGCGGTAGCCTCCGGTGCCGTCTTCCCACACCACCGGCTCGAGCACCAGCACCATGCCGGGCTGCAGAATGAAGTTGTCGTCGAATTCCTGCCCGAGATCGGTTCCGATCATGGGCATCTCGGCCGCGTTCACGCCGATCCCGTGGCCGAGGTAGAAGTGCGGCAGCCAGGGCCTGGTGCCGCCGTTGGCCGCGGTGGCGGCCCTGCCGAGATCGCCCGCGGCGGCGCCGGCGCGGGCGACGTCCAGCACGGCGGCCATGATCTGCTGCCACTTGTCGAACTGTGCCCGCTGGCGCGGCGACGGTTCCCGGCCCACCAGCCAGGTGCGCCCGAAGTCCGAGCAGTAGCCCTGGTAGGTGATGCTGACGTCGGTCCACAACACGTCGCCTTCCACCAGCTCACGCTCGGTGCTCAGTAGCGGCAGCGCCAGGTCACCGTGCGTCGTCCACACCCCTTCGGCCTTGGTGGGCGGCATCACCTGCCAGATCGGCTCCAGCATGCTGGCCGACGCGCCCAGTTCGAAGGCCCGCCGCAAGAAGATCGCCGAAAGGTCGACCTGTCGGACACCGGGGGCCAGACGCTTGTCCACTTCGACCATGGCCTCGTCGGTGATCCGCACGGCGGTTCTGATGCACGCCAGTTCATCCGGGGTTTTGACCACCTTGGCGGCGCTGACGATCGCTGCCGCGTCGGCGGGAGGACCGCCCGGGAACAACGACGTGGCCGCGCGCGACATGGCGCCGGTGGATTCGTCGATCCCTATCACAGCGCCGGACGGGATCAGGTCGGCCAAACACCTCGCGAAATCGCCCACGCCCTCGTCGAATTCGAGATAAACCGGACCGTGCAGATGGTCGGCGGGCAGTTCCGACTCGTGCGCGGCGCCCTCGCGAAATGGCAGGAACAGATGCGGCGACTCGTCGTCGGCGGTCACCACGGCCACCGGCCGCTCGACGTAGGACAGGCCCGCGTCGCCCAGCGGCCAGCTGGCCCCGGTGGCGTAGACCACCGAGCTGTTGCCCAGCAGGATCAGTGCGTCCACACCGCGTTCGGCCATCGCCGAGCGTAGCCGGGCCCCGGTCTCACGGCGCATGCGGGTGAGGTCCGGCTGTTCGGGGATCACCAGGTGTTCAGGGGCACTGGCCGTTTGCGCGACGGTCGTCACCAGAGCCCCAGGAATTTCGTGACGTTGCCGCTGACAATCTTCGCCGCGTCGGCCGACCCCACCGCGTCGACGACCGCGGCCAGCGATTTCTCCGAATACCCGTAGGTGCTCTCGTTGTGCGGGTAGTCGCTGGACCACATCACCTTGTCCACGCCGATCTTGTCGATCAGCTGCAGGCCCAGCGGGTCGACCATGAACGACGCCATCATGTGGGTGTCCCAGTAGTACCGCACGTCGTGCTGCAGCGGCCGGTTGAACATGTGCCGGTAGGACGCCACCAGGTGTTCGGCGTCCTGCAGCGCCCACGGTACCCAGGCAATCCCGCCCTCGAACCAGCCGATCCGCAGGCCCGGGTGCTGGTCGAGAATGCCGCCGAAGATGTACTTGGAGAACGTCTCCCGGAAACCGTCGATGTTGATCATCATCCCGACGACGACGCTGTTGAACTCGCAGGGGCTCTTCGGCGGGGTTTCGCCGATGTGGTGGGTGAGTGGGAGCCCGGAGGCTTCGATCTCGTCCCACACGGCGTTCATCGAGGTGCTCGAGTAGTCGATCGGGTTGCCGTCGTCGTCCTTGCCCGGGTTCAGTGGCATCAGGAATGTTTTGAGCCCCAATGACTTCAACTCTTCGAGGGTCTTCCTGGTGCCCTTGGGATCCCACCAGTTGATCAACCCGGCGCCGTAGAAGTGGCCGGCCGAGCGCTCCTGCAGCTCCGCGATGTACTCGTTGTAGATGCGGAACGTGAGTTCGCGCAGCGTCTTGTCCGGGTAGTGGAAGAGCGCCAGCACCGCGTTGGGGAAGGCCAGTTCCTTGTCGACGCCGTCGTCGTGCAGTTCCTTGATCCGCGCCTCGATGTTGTTGCTCGCCGCCCCCGGCAGGTCGTCGTATTGCATCAGCACCGCGCTGAAATCACCGGGCAAAAACGATTGCCCCTTGCGGCCGACCTGGTAGGCCCCCTCCTCGTACCAGATCCGCGGCGCCTTGTCCTTGAGGTCCTCGGGGAACCGTTCGTAGAAGATGTCGGAGGCCAGCGAGATGTGGTTGTCCGCGGAGAACACCACCGTCCCCTCCGGCAGGCCCACGTCGACGCCGCCGGCGTGTCCACGGCGGTTCTTCGGTGCGCCGAAGCCTTCGGGAGGATAGAGCGAGACGGGGCTGGTTGTTGTCATCGTTGACCTTCCGTTGGGATCGGGGGTGGGAGTAGCCGGGCCGGGTTACCAGGTCACCGGAAGTTCGTAGACGCCGTAGGCGAGCCGGTCGTGTTTGAACGGCACCTCCTCGATCGGGATGGCGAGCGAGAGCCTGGGAATGCGGCGGAAGAGTGTCCGGTAGACGATCTGCAGCTCCGCGCGGGCGAGCTGCTGGCCCACGCACTGGTGCCGGCCGTACCCGAAGGCGACATTGCGATCCGCCCCCGAACGGTGCAGATACAGCCGATCGGGCTCGGTGAAGACGTCGGCATCCCAGTTCGCCGGGGCCAGGTCGATGATGATGCCTTCACCGGCGCGGATCACCTGTCCGGCGATGGCGATGTCTTCGAGGGCGACGCGGCGCTGGCCGTTCTGGATGATGCTGAGGTAACGCAACAATTCCTCGACCGCATTGGCGACGATCTTGGGGTCTTCGGCGTCGCGGATGACGGCCACCTGCTCCGGGTTCGCCAGCAGGGCAAGGACACCCAGCCCGATCATGTTGGAGGTGGTCTCGTGCCCGGCGATGAGCAGGCCGGTCCCCAGCTGCGCGGCCTCTTTGACGCTGAGCTCGCCCGCTTTGACCCGCTCGGCCAGGTCGGACACCGCGTCCGGCGTTGAATCAGGGGCCGGGTTGTCCATCTTGGCCTCGACCAGCCGGGCGAGGTATCGGTTCAGGGTCATGGCACCCTTGGCGGTGTCCTCGCCGGTGGCGTAGCGGGCGAGCCCGACGTTGGCGTGTTCCTGGAACATCTCGGCGTCTTCGTACGGCACCCCCAGCAGCTGGCTGATCACCAGCGACGGGACCGGCAGGGCCAGCGCGGCGACGAGGTCGGCGGGCTGCGGTCCGGCCAGCATGGCGTCGATGTGCTCGTCGGTGATCTGCTGGATGGTCGGGCGCAACCCCTCGACCCGCTTGAATGTGAAGGGTTTCGACAGCATGCGCCGGAATCGGGTGTGCTCTTCGCCGTCGGCGGTGAACACCGATCTCGGGCGCTTGTGCACCGTCGAGAGCATGCCCGCGTTCCAGTGCGGAAAGCCGGGCACCCGGTCGTCGACGCTGACCCGGCTGTCGGAGAACAGTTCCCGCACTTCCTCATAGCCGGTGATGAGCCACGGGGTGCTGCCGTCCCAGATCCGGACCCGCGACAGCGGCGCGGCCGCGGCGAGCGCCATGACATCCGGAGGAGGGGCGAAGGGGCACCGCGCCTCCCGCGCCATCGGATAGTCCGGGATGTCCGAATCGACTTCGGCCCCGGCCGTCGTCAGCGTGTCCGACATGTCACTCCTCGATGCGGATGGCCAGCGCGGGGCAGGCCGCGGCCGCCCGGCGCGCACCCTCGGCCTGCTCGGGCGAGGGGTTCGGATTGAGCAGGACGACAACGCCGTCGTCGTCGCGCTGGTCGAAAATGTCGGGCGAGTTCAGCACGCAATTGCCCGACGATGCGCAACCATCCTGGTCGACAATCACTTTCATCGGCGAGCCTTTCACTCGTGCGGTGTCACGGGCGCCAGCCACAGCCCCACCACCGCGTCGATGAGGCCGGACGCCGCGGCGCGCCAGGAACGTCGGGTCGGCGATGCACCGGCGGCGAGCGCACGTTCGCGGTCGGCGCAGGTGTGCATCAGCAGGTTGCGGGCCATGATGTTGCGGTCGAAGTGCACCTCGGCGGGCAGGTCGGGCAGGCACCGGTTGATGCCCTCGACGACCTGGACCAGCGACGGCGAGCTGAGCGCCCCCTTGACGATGATGTGGTAGTACGCGGGATCGGTCATCGCCTGCGCCGCGAACCGCGCATACCACGTCGGGCTCCCGAGTTCGGCCAGGTGGTCGGTGAGCGGCCGCACCAGGCAGGCCACCCAGTCCCGCAGCTGCGCCGGGTCTTCCGACCTCAGCAACTCGGCCACCATGTGCTCGCGAAGCTGCTCGACGGGCCCCCGGTGTTTCTGCTCGATGGCACGCACCAGGTCGGCCTTGGTGCCGAAGTGGTAGCCCACCGCGGCGTTGTTGCCCTGGCCGGCGGCCTCGCTGACCTGGCGGTTGGACACCGCGAACATGCCGTGCTCGGCATACAGCCGTTCGGCGGCCACCAGGATGGCCTCCTGGGTGGAGATGGCCCGCTCGGTGCGAACGGCCCTGCCGGCTGCGGTCATTCCGCCAGTCAATCGCGCCACGGCGATTAAGTCAAGCGATTGATTTAACCACCGTGGCGCGGCTACCCAGCACAGCCGAGTTACCAAAGACCCTCGCGGGTGGCGCGCACAGTGCGCCACGATGAAGTGTGCGTGTCGCGCGCTGAGGCCAAGGGCAGCCGGACGCGGAAGCCTTGTCCGGGAGGGGTAACGGTGCTGTCAGAGCGGCAGGTCGCGGAGATCGAGAACGCCGCGTGGTTCCAGGCGAGGTGGGCGCCGTACGCGCTCGTCGACGCCGACTTGAGCATCCGCGCGGTGAACAAAGCATACGAGCGGGCGTCGGGACACCCGCGGGACGCCATGGTCGGCCGGCCGTTGTTCGAGGTCTTCCCGGACAACCCGGCCGACCCGGACGCGAACGGCGTGGCGAACCTCGCGGGTTCGCTGGAATCGACGTTCCGCCGCGGAGTCCGGAACTGGATGGGCGTGCAGCGCTACGACATTCCCGACCGGCAGCGGCCGGGCGAGTTCCTCTACAAGGTGTGGATGCCGGTGAATTTCCCGATCAGCGACGGCAGGAAGACGGTCGCCGCGGTGCATCACGTCCAAGACATCACCCGCGTGGTGCCGCCGCCGGCCGGCCGGGCGCCCCTTCCGGAGCCGGCCGAGTTGCGGAAGGCGGCCGACGCGCTGGGCCGCCAGTTTCCCGGGCTGCCCGCCGAGGCGGTGCTGGGCGTGCTGACCCATTCGCACGCCGTCGTGGTGGAGACCCTCGGCGCCCCGGATTACAGGCGGGCAGAGCAACTGGCCCGGCTGCGGCTGGAGGCGCGCGCCGGGCATCCCGCCAAGGACGCCTGACCGTTCGGGCCTCACTCGCTGCGGCGGCGGATCGCCTTGCCGGCCACCGTTCCGCCGTCCACCGGCAGCACGGTTCCGGTGACGTAGCGCGACCGGTCCCCCGCGAAATACAACGCGGCCTCGGCGATGTCGTCGGGGGTGCCCTCGCGCTTGAGCGGCCGATCGGCGCGCATCGTCTCGCGCAGCCTCGCCTCATACCGCTCGGCCTTGGCCGGGTCCATGGTGGTCGCCGACGCGGCCACCAACGGCGTCGGGATGTTGCCCGGCGCGATGGCGTTGACCCGAATGTCGTTGTGGGCCAACTCGATCGCCGCGGACTTGGTGAACTGGATGACCGCGGCCTTGGAGGCGCGGTAGGTCAGCACGCCGCCCCCGGCCTGGATGCCCCCGATCGAGGTGACGTTGATGATCGATCCCCCGCCGTGGGCGGCCATGTGCCGGGCGGCGTCGCGGGTCCCCGCCATCACGCCCAGGACGTTGACGGCCATGACGTGATGGAAGTCGGCCAGGTCGTCGTCGAGCAGTCCCGGGTGCATGGTGCCCGACACGCCGGCGTTGTTCACCATGACGTGCAGTCCCCCGAACCGCCGCACGGCCGCGTCGACCAGCGCGCCCACCTGCCCGGGATCGGAGACGTCCGCGCGCCGGAACGCCGCGACGTCGGGGCCCAGCGCCGCGGCCAGGCTCTCGCCCCCGTCCTCGTCGACGTCGCCGACGAGGACCCGCGCCCCCTCGGCCACGAACCTCTCGACGGTGCCGCGGCCGATGCCGGAAGCGCCGCCGGTGACGATGGCCACCCTGCCGTCGAGTTCGTTGCCCATACGGAGAGTTAATCGGCGCGCCATGCGTTAAGTCAAGCGATTGATTTAGCCCGTCGCGCTTTGCTACGTCTCGAAAAAATCCAGCAGCAGGTCATTGACCACCGACGACTGCTCGATCTGCGGGCAATGCCCGGCATCGTCGACCACCACCGAACGGGCACCGTCGATCTGCTCGGCGATCTGCGCGGCCCATCCCGGCGGCAGCAGCTTGTCCCCGCCGCCCTCGACGACCACGGTCGGGACACCGATGCGCTCGTACGCCCGCGCACTCGACGGCGACCCGGACGGTGTGGTGCCCGGCCGCCGAAATCGGGCCGCCGCCAGGGCCTCCCACGCCCCGGGCGCCGTACTCGACTCATAGCGGCGGCGCACGTAGTCCTCGTCGATCGGGTAGCCGGGATCGTAGAACAGCGCCTCGACGATGCGCCTCATCGCGGGCAGCGTCGCGTCGTACCGCTGGAGGGCCTCGAAGTGCCGGTTCTGCTGGATCTCCCCGCCCCCGCAGATGATCGCCAGGCTGCGGATCGGCAGCAGCGGTGTCTGCGAGGTGGCGTCGGTGAGCAGGTTGATGGCGCCCATCGAGTTGCCGACGAAGTGTGCGGCGTCGACGCCGAGCAGCTCGCAGAAACGCGCCACGTGCCGGATGCGCATGCCGCGGCCGTCCACGAAGTCGATGACCTTCGCCGACTGGCCGAACCCCAGCTGGTCCGGGGCCAACACCCGGTACCGCGTGGCAAGCGCGGCGATGTTGCGTTCCCAGCCGAGTTCGGCACCGGCCCCGAATTCGCCGCCGTGCAGCAGCACCACCGGATCGCCTTCGCCGGCCTCCAGGTAGCTGGTGACCAGGCCGTCGACCAGCATGGTCCTGCGGTGAAACTCCATGGCCGCCTTGTCTACTTGATCGCGATCGGGTTCACCGGGGACCCCACCGCGCCAACGAATCTCAGCGGCGGCGCGACAAGCTGGAAATCGTAGACGCCGTCGGCGGCGCAGTCTTCCGCCAGCGCCGTCAGGTCCCAGTACTCACCGAACATGCACCCCATGTCGCGCAGGCACAGCAGGTGCAAGGGCAGGAATGCGCCCTCGACATCGGGAACGGGGTCCTCGACCTGCAGGTTGTCGGAGGCGACCGCCGCGACCTCGTGGTCGTGCAGCCACGAGGCGCAGCGCCAGTGCAGCCCCGAGAACGGCTCCGTCTTGTTGCCGGTCTGCAGAAACCTGGTCCACCAACCGGTTCGGATCAAGACGATGTCACCGCGTTCGATGGTGACGCCCTGCGCCCGGACGACGTCGTCGAGTTCTTGGGCAGTGATCGGCTCCCCCTGCTCGAGGAAGACCTCCGCGCCCCGGTGCCGCACCAGGTCCAACAGCACGCCCCGCGAGGTGATGCCCTTGACGTCGACCTTGTCGATGCCGCAATGGTAGGCACCCATACTGGTCACCGAGCCCGCCGCGAAACCGTTGTAGAGCTTGTCTTCGTAGTAGACGTGCGACAGCGCATCCCACTGGGTGGCCGCCTGCAACGGCATGATGACCATGTCTTCGTTGAAGCGGAACAGGTTGTCGGCAAAGTAGCCGCCCAACTGCTCGGCGGTCGGGTTTCGCCCCCACCCGGGCCCGTACTGCGCCAGCGTGTTCGCGTCTCCACCGTCGACGGTCATCACCAGGACGGGGTTGTGCCGAAAATGGAAGGCGCCCTGCGGTCCTGACGAGCCGAAGTCCACGCCGAGCGGGAACACCTTCCCATGCCGGACCAGGCTTGCGGCGTGTGCGACCTTGTCGGCGGTGATGAAGTTCAACGTGCCGAGTTCGTCGTCGGCGCCCCAGCGGCCCCAGTTGGAGACCTCGCGGGCGACCCGCCGGAAGTCGCTCAGGCCGGCCACGGGGCACGGCCTTCCTCGAGTTCGCGGGCGATCGCCGCACCGACGTTCCCCCCGTCGACCCACACCACCTGACCCGAGATATAGCTCGCCGCAGGGCAGTTCAGGAACAGCAGCACCGAGGCCTGTTCGGCGGCCCCGGAGACACGCCCCAGCGGCTTGGGGATGTCGTCGAGGAAATCCTGCCCGTACGCCGCACGCAGCTGATCGAGGATCGGTGTCTCGGTGACCCCCGGGCCGGTGCAGTTGATGCGGATGCCAAGGGCCCCGAGCCGGGTGGCGCTTTGCATGGAGTACAGGATGACCGCTTCCTTGGACAACCGGTAGCCCCCGCCGGCCAGTTCGTCGGGGTGGTCGCGACACCAGTCGATGCCCTCCCGCATCGTCGCGGTGTTCAGCAGCGGTGCCACCGACCGCAGATGCTCCCGGTAGCCCGCGGCGGCCAGCGAGGACACGCTCACGATGGACGAACCCGCGCCCATCAGCGGGATCAGCGCCTCGGTGACATGCCGCAGGCCCAGGAAGTTGATGGCGACGACCAGCGGTGGGTCACCGATGCCCGAGGACACCCCGGCGACGTTGAACAGCGCGTCGACCCGCCCGCCGACACTTGCCACCGCCCGGTCGATCGAGTCCGGCTCGGCGAGGTCGACCTCGTGGAATTCGTTGATTTCGAGGGCCGGTCGCCGTTTGTCGAGCCCGATGACCTCGGCCCCGAGTTCGGCTAGCTGGCGCACCACGTGTTCGCCGATGCCCGACGCGCAACCGGTCACGACCGCCCGGCGGCCGTCGTAGCGCCACAGCCCGTCGATCTCTGCCAACCTCAGTCGGCTTCCGTGATCACTTGCGCTGCTCCTTGGCGCGCTGCGCCGCCTGGACGCGGCCCTCGTTGATCTCCGCCATGGCCTCGGGGATCTCACTGGCCGTGAACTTGTCGCGACCGGTGGGCAGGCCACCGAAGGCGTAGGTCTCGTCGAACTGCGGTGCGTTGGACCCCGGCCGGCGCGCCTGCACCTTCGCGATGACGGGCTCGAGACGCTTGGCTTTGTCGGCGACCGCCCTGGCGTCGCGCTCGATGAACTCGGGCAGCACTTCTTTGCCCATCAGCTCGATGGACTCCATGGTGCCCTCGTGGCTGCGCGGGTTGAGCAGCAGGATGATCTCGTCGACGCCGCTCTGCTCGTAGCCACGCAGGAATTCCCGTACCATGGCGGGGGTTCCGATCGCGCCGCGTCCGGGGCCGTAGGCCAGCGTCGGGTCCTTCTCGACCTCTTCGAGGTAGCGTTTCCACACCCCGGTCCGCCCGGGAGTATGCATCCCGGTCAGGTAGTAGTGCATGATTCCGAACGAGAAGAAGCCGCCGCCCTGTCCGAGACGCTCGAGCGCCTGTTCCTCGGTCTTGGCGACCATCATCGACAGGTCGCCGCCGATGGCCAGGATGTTCGGGTTGATCTGCGGCGTGATGGGCACGCCGTTCTCCTCGAACTCCGTGTAGTAGCCGTGGACCCGCTCGGTGAGCGGCCCGGGACCGGTGTAGGCGAAACTGAGTGCGCCGATGCACTTTTGGGCCGCCATCTGCACGCTGGCCGGCCGGGTGCAGGCAACCCATACCGGGGGATGCGGCTTCTGCATCGGCTTGGGGATGACGTTGCGGGGCGGCATCTGGATCTGCTCACCCTTGAAGCCCGTGAACGGCTCCTCGATCATGCAGCGGATCGCCACCTCGAGGGACTCCTCCCACTGGGCGCGTTTGTCGGCGGGATCGACGTCGAAGCCGCCGAGTTCACCGACGGAGGACCCTTCCCCGGTGCCGAACTCGACGCGCCCGTTGGAGAGCAGGTCGATGGTGGCGACGCGTTCGGCCACCCGGGCGGGGTGATTGACCGCGGGCAGCAGGTGCATGATGCCGAATCCCAGGCGGATGTTCTTGGTCCGCTGGCTGGCGGCGGCCAGGAAGATCTCCGGCGCGGTCGAGTGGCAGTACTCCTCGAGGAAGTGGTGCTCGGTGAGCCAGACGGTGGAGAATCCCGCCTTGTCCGCGGCCTCGACCTCGTCCAGGCAGTCCTGCAGCATGACCCGCTCGTCGTCGGGCGCCCAGGGCCGCGGCAGGGCGAACTCGTAGAACAGTGAAATCTTCATCCATTACCTCCTATGAGATTTGATGGTTCGCTCGAACCCTGCGCGGCGCAGTGTTTCGCGGCGACGAAGCCGAATGTCATGGCCGGGCCGATGGTCGCGCCGGCGCCGGCGTAGCTGCGGCCCATGACCGGCGCGGAGGTGTTGCCCACCGCGTACAGCCCGCGCACGACGGTGCCGTCCGGCCGCAGGACCCGGGCGTGTTCGTCGACCCGCAGCCCACCTGAGGTCCCCAGGTCGCCCAGCACGATCCGAAACGCGTAGTACGGCGGATCCCCGAGCGGATACAGGTTGGGGTTGGGCAGGGTGGGGTCACCGTAGTAGTTGTCGTACACGCTGTCGCCGCGGTGGAAATCGTCGTCGTGGCCCCGGCGCGCGAGTTCGTTGAATCGGCGCGCCGTTTCCGCGAGTTCGGTTGCCGGGACGCCGATCTTGGCCGCCAGGTCCGCCCAATCCGTCGCGGCTTTGACGACGCCCGATTCCAGCCAGGCCGCCGGAATCCTGCGCCCGGTGGGCACCGGTGCGCCGGGGATCCTGGGGATCGGCAGGTGGCCGCCGACGACGTAGCGGTTCCACGACCTGTGGTCGGTGATGAGCCAGCAGGGGATGTGGGTGACCCCGGACCTCTGGCCGTCGATCATCGCATGACCGAAGTCCATGTAGGGCGCCGCCTCGTTGATGAAGCGCTTCCCCGCCCCGTTGACGATGAACTGCGCAGGCATCATCCGTTCGTTGAGCATGAATTGCATGCGCCCGTCCGGCCATTGGATCGCCGGGAACCACCAGGCCTCGTCGAGCAAATCGGTTGCCGCGCCCACTTTTTGGCCCGCGCGGATGCCGTCGCCCATGGCCGCGGGGTTGCCGAAACTCCAATCCTGGTCGATCACCGGGAGTTGTTCCTTGCGCCAGGCGAGGTCGTGGTCGAAGCCCCCGGACGCCAGAATGACTCCCCGCCGCGCGCCGATCCGCTGCCGGGTCCCGGCCCGCTCCACCAGCGCGCCGGTAACCGTCCCGTCGGCGTCGGTGAGCAACTCCACCATCGGCGAGTCCAGCCACAGCGGTATCCCGCTGTCGCGCAGCGCCAGCCGCAGCCGGGCCGCCAGGGATTGACCGATCGCCGCGATCCGTTCGCCGAGGACCCGCGCGCGGACCATGCGCGTGATCAGTTTGAGCAGCACGGCTTTTCCCGCCCAGGACTGCCTTACCCGGTAAAAGGAGCGAAGCTCCCTGGGGCCCAGCCAAATCCCCTTGGGGGCGAGCGCCAGCGGCTGCAGCAGGGTCTGCTCGTCGGGCCCCAGTTTTCTCAGGTCGATGGGGGGGACGTTGATGGTGCTGCCGAGTTCGGAGCCGCCGGGCAGTTCCGGGTAGTAGTCGGCATAGCCCGGCTTCCAGACGAACTCGAGCCATCCGGAGAGATTTTCGAGGAATTCCAGCATCCGCGGCGCCGAGTCGACGTACTGGCGTATCCGCGCCTCGGCGACGAGGCCATCGGTGATCTTCTGCAGGTACTCGACGACGCCCTCGGGCGGGGGTGCGTATCCCTCCCGGCGTTGCGCCGGCGCGCCGGGCACCCAGATCCCGCCCCCGGACAGCGCGGTGGAACCGCCGAAACGGGAGGACTTTTCGATCACCAGTGCGTCCAGGCCGGACGCGTGCGCGGTCAACGCGGCCGTCATGCCACCGCCGCCGGACCCGACGACGAGCACGTCGACCTCCCGGTCGAAGCCTTCCGGTGACGGGGCGGTCATTGCGGCACCGCCGTTCTGATGGCGAATCCGGCGATCAGTTCGGGAGCCGGTTTGTAGTAGCGCACGGTGGTCCGGTACGGGCCCACGGCCTCCAGGGCGGCGAACGCCGCCACCCACGTCCTGACCTCGTGCGCCGAGCTGCCCCCTTCGTGCGCGACGAACGAGTTCGACCACCGGTCGAGGTCGGCGAGCTTTCCGCCGTCGATGATGTCGAGGAAGCGGTGGTCCCACCCGGGGTTGAGCGGTTGCAGGTCGCTCGCGCCACCCGCGAAGTCTCGCGCCGCCTCGATCACGGCCGCCTGCCGGGCTTGCCGCTGCTCGGTGGTCATCGGGCGGCCGTGCACGATGCGCTCCTGCACCGCCGCCGAGGCGGTCGCCAGCGCCGGCACCGGAGGACTGTGGGACAGCCCACCGGAGCCCATCACCAGTACCCGCCGGTCGAGGCCGGCCAGGAAGGACCCGACCGCCGCACCGAGTGCGCGGCACCGGTGCAACGGCCCCAGCGGCACGGCGATGCCGTTGACGAAGATCGGTATCACCGGGCGTGCGACCGCGTCGCCGAAGAGCTTCTCCAGGGGCTGCACGGTGCCGTGATCCACGTCCATGCTGGCCGACACCGCGACGTCGACGCCCGCATCGAGGACGGCCGTGGCGCAGTCGAACGCCAGGCCGTCGGGAACGTCCAGCGGGCCCGCGTGGGTGCCGTAGTCACCGACACCGTTGGCGCTCATGCCGATACAGAACGGCGGCATCACCTTGTAGAAGAAGCCGTTGTAGTGGTCCGGGGAGAAGATGACGACGAGCTCGGGGTCGAACTCGTCGACGAATGCCCGCGCCTGCGCGATGGCGCCGTCGATGTCGTCAAGCAGGGCCTGCGACGGTCCCGGAAGATTCAGCAGCGGGCTGTGCGACATACAGCACAGAGCCAGCGTCATGGTGAACATCACCCCCTCCCGGCGTGAGGGTGAGGACGTCGAGAAGTGCGGCGCTCAGCTCGGGGGCCCGCTGTGCGATGCAGGCCGCGGCGATGCACCGATCGGGACGCAGGAACAACACCGATTCCTCATGGGTGTCGAACCAGGACTTGAGTCCGCCGCTGCGGTCTCCGACGACCACGACATCGGGATCGTCGTGCCCCTCCCAGTGCAGCTGGGTCACGGGGCGAAGGGCGAAAAAGCATGCGCCCAAGGCCTTCCAGTGGGCGAACGCGGTCTCACCGAGGATCTTGCGGGGGTTGTTGTTCCAGCACAGCACGGCGAACCAGGTGCCCAGCACGTCGTCCAGCAGGACATCGTGGCGGCTGCGGGTGTCGACCCGGGGCTGGATGAACAGGGTGCCGACCGGAGAGTCGGCGCGGGCGGGCCCGGAATGCACGACTGCGCCCTGGTCGTAACGCGGCATCGGCTTGAACCGCATCTCCAGCACGTACCGCTTCAGCGTGGGCACGACCGACGCCGATCGCACCACCAGGTCCCGCACGCCGGCCACCCGGCGGTTGGTCGGCGAGATGGCGCGACCGACCATGGTGGACAGGTCGATCATCGCGCGCGCGTGCTTGCGGCGCTCGACGTCATAGGTGTCCAGCAATTTGTCGTCGGCCAGGCCGCGCACCACCGCCGCGAGTTTCCAGCCCAGATTGAACGCGTCGCGGATTCCGCTGTTGTAGCCCTGGCCCTGCCAGACCGGCATCAGGTGCGCGGCGTCTCCGGCCAACAGCAGCCGGCCCTCGCGGAACGCGCCGGCGATGCGGGAGTGATGGGTGTACACGCGGCGGCGGATCACGTCCACGCGGTCGGGGTGGGGCACCATGCGTGCCAGCATC
>Ga0207433_10001587_pt1 | contig 48497 bp, 72 predicted proteins | sample YelNatPaOPGAMG01_FD_187559 | JGI IMG/M metagenome (GOLD analysis project Ga0207433, IMG submission 187559) | Hot spring thermophilic microbial communities from Obsidian Pool, Yellowstone National Park, USA - OP-RAMG-01 (SPAdes) (version 3) | ecosystem: Environmental > Aquatic > Thermal springs...
GGAATGGGAGCAAGATTGGGCGATGCCGAGGCTCCAGACCCCTGACGAATGGTACGACGACCTCCTGACGGCAGGATTCTCCAGGGTCTCCAGTTGGGACGTGACCCGCAACGTGCTCCCCTCCGCGCGCCGCCTTCGGAGGCTTGGCCGGGTGTTTGGCCCGCTTGCGAGACTGTCCGCTCTTTGGGCGCCGCGGGTGCCGATTCGGAACATCCTTTCGGCTGGGCGGCAGTGGGAGGTTCTGTCGCAGGGAGCGGCCTGCTATCGGATCACGGTGGCTACAAAGCAGTAGCACCCAAGCTCCTCCGATCGCGTGGATGCAAATGGTGCGACAAGGAGGTCTGAGTATGGTTGACCTGGATTCCACCCTTGCGACATGGAGGGAAACTGGGCAGGCCGATGTGCCTGCCCTGGTCGAGGAGATTCACCACTTGCGGCATGTCCAGTCAATAATCCTGCGGGAAGCAGGGGCTCTCCTGTCGGCGTGGCGTGGCGACTGGAGCGGAACCTACTTCGACGGGCGCGACACTTTCCGCCTGTTCAAGGCACTTGAGGAGTGGGTCAAGGGTGGTGCCGAAGGTGAGTTTACGCGGTGCTACGATTGGCACACAAAACTGATCGATAAGTACTGAAGCGTCCTTCCACCAAATGGCATCCCGTCGTCTAGCGTGCGTCTAGCCAATTCGGTTCGATTTTCCCTATGGAGCCATGCGGCCTCTAGGGTCGGAGGATCGTAAAAACGGCGCTGTTCCGGGCTTTTTCTAGACTCCGCAGTACGGGATAGCACGCCTAAGACATGGGGGGACGTGCATGGCATTCAAGAGGTCAGGGGTTCGATCCCCCTCCGCTCCACCACCTTAGAACCCTACAGCCGCAAGGCTTTCGCGATTTGGGGCCGCCCGGTTGGGCGGCCCCTTTCGTGTCTCGTCTAGCCAACGTCTAGCCAATTTGGTTTCTTCCATCCAACTGCGGGCGAAGCTTCTCGCCCATGAGGTCGGCCGCGCGCCTGTGGCTAGACGGTAGTGACCCCGCGTAGGTCCTGAGAAAGAATGCAGCATCCTTGTGGCCAAGGCGGTCCGCGACGGTCCTCGGGTCGACGCCCGCCTCCAGCATGCGCGACCCGGCCGTGTGCCGGAGGTCGTGCATACGCACCGGACCTATGCCTGCCGCTTCCACGATCCGTCTCAGCTCACGCTGCGCGACCTGCCGGTAGCGGGGCGGCCCTCCCTCTTCGTTGGCGAAGACCCATCCTTCCTCGCGCCAGAATGGCCCGGCCCGCTCCCTTTCTTCCTGCTGCCGGTCGCGGTGTGCCCGGAGTGCTGCCATCGTGTCGGCATCCAAGGGCATGCTCTGGAGCGATGTGACGGTCTTGGCTACTCGCACCCGCAAGGCCGCCCGGGTCCAGTCCACGTCCTCCCACCGGAGCGCAAGGAGACTCCCCACCCGCATGCCCGTTGTGGCGGCCAGGCGAAACAGCACCCAGTAGCGGGGCGAAACCTGCTCAGCCGCTGAAAGAAACACCCGCAGTTCCTCCCAGGTCAGCCGGCGTGGCTCTCGCGTCCGCTGACCGCGCGGCGGATGCAGTCGCGCAGCCGGGTTGCGTGCAAGGAGTTCGAGGTTGACCGCATCCTGCAGAGCCTCCCGGAGCACCGCGTACTGGAGCTGTACGGTACGCGGGCTGGCCGGACCTGTTCGGCCGTAGGTAGATCCGTCGGCGCGACGCCGGGGTAAGAGCTGCGTAGCTGCAGGTGATGCCAGGTAGCGGCGCACGACGGCCGGAGTCACCTCGGTAAGCGCGAGGCCTCCGACGGCCGGGATGATGCGGGCGCGAACCATGGTGCGATAGAGGGACAGTGTTGCTGGTCGGAGCCCTTCCCGCTCACGGGCGCTCAGCCAGTCCTCCAGATGCTGCGCGAGCGTGAGCCGCCCCGCCTGCGCCACGTGCCCGCGTTCCTCATACTCCTCCAGCAGCATTCTGAGCTGTGCCTCCGCAGCCTGCCGGTAGGCACGCTTCCCCGTCCCTTCTGGCCGTGGCACAACGCGCCAGATTTCGCGCTTCTTGCCGGTTTTCGGGTCCTTCGGCCGCACGACCGTGTACAGGCGGCCGCCCCGCTCGATGATGCTGCCACGCATGCCTATGCTCCCTCCCTCTCCAGCGCCCCCATCTCGCGCCAGGCTGCAGAAGACAGAGCGGCCAGGCATCTCAGAGCGTGCCTGGCCTGTTCGCGGCGCGGTACCCAGTCAGCCACCAGGAGGACCATGCGCCCGTCGCGCGCATGACGGAGGAGCCGTGCAACGTAGCCACCGAGCCCGTGGTGCCCTATCCGGATGCGCACCCCCTCACGCCGAGCCATGTCCCTCACCCTCGTCCACGGATCCATGGTTGTCCGCCCCCGCGCGGTGTCTCGGGCGCGCTTTCCCCGACGAAACTATTTCTGTCGCCCGGAGGGGAGTATTTTTCGACTTCGCTTGGGGCTCGTCCTTGTGAATTTCCTGTGCATTCCTCTGTGGATAAGTAAGTTCTTCCAACGGGGCGAGCATGGCGTGCAGGACAGCCATCGTACGGCGACGCTCAACAAGCGTCACGGTCCTGCCCCCCCACATGACGACGGACGACCGTGCCACCGCCTCGTCCAACACCAGAGGAGATCTTGTCTCGGCCCCCGCCACTTCGTCGAGTCCAAACAGCCAGTCCAGGGACACCCCTAACTTTGCCGCAAGGGCACGCACCGTGTCGGCGTCGGGCACTGTGCCGTGCTCCCAGGCGGTGGCATTGCTGCGCCCGGTGCGATTCACCTGGCGTAGCAGTTCGGCCTTCGTCCAGCCACGGGCTTCTCTTGCCATCTTGAGCCGGCGAGAAAAGACATCACCAACCATGCTCACGCCCCCTTGACGTTCGGCGTAAGTGTACCTATCCTCGATTTGTGCAATGCACTTGAACCTAAGAGGAGGGTTCCCCTTGCCCGTTCGGTCAACGATTCGGGCCTTCCGCAGGGGAGGCAAGTCCCTGCGGGCAGCCGCCAAGGAACTGGGTGTCCCCGTGACCACCTTGCTCAGCTGGGAAAAGAGTCAGAATGCCCCAACCCTGGAGCGAGCCCTGCGGGTTGCCAAGCACTTTGGGGTGCCGGTGGAGGCACTGTGGCAGCTCGATGGTGAACGAGGCCCCGACAATGTTCTATCAGGCCGTACACCCGAACGCAACGGCTCTCGGCGGAAGGCTCAAGGGGGGGCATAGGCATGGCTCGCTCCGAGGGGGATACGGCCTATATCACGCCCGCAGAGATGGCCCGCGTCATGGGGGTCTCGCGGTCGACGGTGTACAGCCGTGTGCTTACCCCAGAGAGTGGCCTGCCTGTCCACTACCTCGGTAGAAGGCGCGTCGTGAGTCGGCGCGCCTTTTACGCGTGGTTCGACGGCCTGGAGGGGAGGCGGGCATGATGCTGTGCTGCATTTGCGGTGCTCCGGGGTCCCCGTGTCCCGTCTGCGGGTGGGGGGCGTGCCAGGACCATCCGCACAAGGGGCGGCAGGCCGTGCGGCAGCCCCGCCGGCGAGGGAGGCGTCGCCGGTGAAGCCGATCGTCCGCTACATCGCCCTGGAGCGACCAGGCCTAGATCCTACGTACTGGCGTCAGTTCGTTATCACGAGCACCGATGCCGAGCCGTACTGGGGAACGCCTCAGCCGATCACGCAGGCGACGTACCGCAGGGCCGTGGAGCGGGGCGAGTGGACGACGGTGAGGCGGCTTTGGGACCGGAGATTGGCTTCTCTTTTCCGATCCGAAGTCAGGTCGCTTTGAGGGGTGAGGAGGGTGAGAGGGGTGGCGATGTACATGGAACTCCGGTTCTTCCCAAAAACACTGAATGAGGCCGAGCTGGCAGAGAAGATCCGGTCCGCCGTGGCCGAGATCGTGGCAGAGCACGGGGGGAGCCTCAGCCTGTTCCGGCGCGAAAGGCGCATCGAGGAAGGTCTAGAGCCGGGAGCTGCGCACTACACGGTAGGCTTCTTGGAGGAGGAAGCCACCGGAACAATCTACATCGAGGGGCCAGAGATTCCTTTCCCTACGGTTTTGGAGGCTCCCCATGACTAGGCCTCTTTCCACCGTTTGGTCCGGGCCTGACGCATGGCTCCTCATGGCAGCTGTGGCCGATACGTCGGCAGGGCCTGTACTGCGGTGCGTGGCAGCGGGTGAGCGAGGCAGCCTCACAACTCGCGATGTGCTGCGGGTGTGCCAACTGCTGCAATCGCTCACTGTCCGCACAGACGGGAGGGAGTAGGGGTGGTCTGGGTGCCAAAGACGGCAGACTTTATTGTCCGGCTTGAGGATAGGAGCGCCGTGGCAGGCACGGTAGGAGAACTTACGGATTTGTTCGTTTCTAGCAACCCGCCAAGTTCGGCAAGGATTGCCTCGTGTCTCAAGTGTGAGTGGGTAGCGGAGTTTTATAGCGCAGCGCCAGAAATGTATCTGTCTAAGTTGATTGAGCACAAGCTCTGGCATCGCAACGATCCGCGTTGACTTGTGGGCGCTCCGGCGCCCTGGCGGCACGGGTCTTCCTCCGTCTACCGTGCCGCGAGGGGGCCGAAGGGCCCAAGACCCAGATAGGAGGAACTCTGTATGGATTTGATCGATAGCGTTGACACCTTGGTGAAACTTGCCCACCAGCACACCCAGATTCTTGCTAGTTACCTCCATTGGTCAGGGACCGATGGCGAACTTCGCCGACTGTTACGTAGAGACCCGGAACATCTTCCGCTCCGGCCCTACCTGGACGCGATTGAGGCCGTAGAAGCTCAGCTCGCTTACCTATTGATTGGCAGAAGCATCGGCGCGGAAGCCCTGGAGGCAGCCGAACGTGCAGCTCAAGAGGCGGCCTATGAGGCTAAGGATCGCGTCTACAAGGCTGCGCTCGAAGCAGGACTGGCGGCGGCGGCGAAGGAGGCAGAGTGAATGGGCGCAACACAAAACGCACCCGCCACAACGGGTGCGACAGAGGGAAACCCCATGCGTAGTATACGCTACCAGCGCATGCAGGCCAAGCGCCTAGTCTCTACGGACGGACTGTCGCGAGAAGACTGGCTTCTCATCCGCCGTTCGGGGATCGGCGGAAGTGACCTTCCGGTCATCCTGGGCCTCTCGCCGTACAAGTCGCCGATGGAGCTTGCGGCCGAGAAGTTGGGCCTGGTCGACCCGCCTGCCGACACGCGCGCCATGCGGCGTGGGCGCTACCTGGAGGACGCGGTGGCGAGGCTTTGGGCCGACGAGGAGGGGCGCACGATCCGCCGGGTTCACGCCGTCCTCCAGAGCCGCACAAACAGCCTCATGCTCGCCAACGTCGACCGCCTAGTGGCGGGCCCGCAAGAGGTCCTGGAAATCAAGACGTCCGGGGGATGGGCCGCGAGTGCCTGGCGGCAGGACGAGCCCCCCGCGCACGCGTCCATGCAGCTCATGCACTACCTGGGCGTCACGGGCCTGGATTCCGGCTACCTGGTGGCCTTCGTGGACGGCGACCTCCGCCCGTGGCGCGTCTGGAGGGATGACGCCCTCATCGCGTCCGCCTGGGACCAAGCGTCCAACTGGTGGGAGCAGTACATCCGTGCGGGCGTGCTTCCCGAGCCCACGGAGGCCGACACGGGCCTTCTGGCGCGACTCTATGATGCGTCGGAGCTAGGGCGAGAGGTCGACCTTCCCGACAGCGCCCGCGACCTTCTCGCCGCCTACCGCCAGGCGGGCGAGGAAGAGAAGGCGGCTAGCAAGCGCAAGGCCGAGGCCGCCAACCGGATCAAGGCGTTTTTGGGCGAGGCCGAGATTGGCCTTCTGGACGGCCAGGTGGCCGTGACCTGGAAGGCCTTCGAGCGGCGCCTTCTGGACACGGAGGCGCTTCGGCGCGAGGCACCGGAGGTTGCAGCGCGGTTTGAGCGTTCGCGCACGGAGCGCCGGTTGCTGGTCAAGGGAGGAGGTACGGAGGATGACTAAAGCAAGAACCGCCGAGGCCTCGACGGAGGCTCTAAGGGCCCGAGTCCAGGAGGCGCAGGCGGTCAAGGTCGACCCGCAGCGCACCGTGCGGGCCTGGCTTCAGCAGGTGGAGCCGGAGCTACGGAGGGCTGTCCCGCGTGGGGTCGACGCTGCCCGGATTGTGCGTCTTGCGCTCACGGAGATCCGCCGGAACCCGCAGCTCGCCCTTTGCACGCGCGACAGCCTCCTGGGCGCCGTCATGTGGAGCGCTCAGCTCGGGCTTGAGATCGGCGCCCCGCTCGGTCAGTCCTTCATCGTGCCGTACCGAAACCATGGGACGCTTGAGGCTCAATGGGTGCTCGGCTACACCGGCGCGCTTGCGCTGATCTACCGCTCGCCGCGGGTCAGGGACATCTATGTGGGCACGGTCCGCGAAGGCGACCTGTTCACGTACCGGCGCGGCATCGAAGACGTGCTCGTTCACGAGCCTGCGGGCTTCGACGAGACTCGCCCGGTCACGGCCTACTACCTGATGGTCCGCTTTCAGGACGGCGGGCACTACATCGCCGTCATGACCCCTGCCGAGATTGAGCGGCGACGCAAGAAGGCGTTGCGGGGTGCCCCGCGGTCCGGGGCGTGGCTGGAGTGGCCGGAGGAGATGGAGCGCAAGACGCTCGTCCGGGCGCACTACCGCTACCTGCCGATGGACGTGCAGACACAGCGGGCCTTTGCCGCCGACGAGGCGATCCTGCGGCCTGCGGCTCCCGACGCGGAGGATGACGGGATCGTGACCGTGACGCCCGCGGTGGAGGTCCTGGACGAGACGGCAGCACCGCACGAAGTAGCACCGGCAGTCCAGGCGCCTGAGAATCCGCCGGCGACGAAGGCTCAAAGCCCGCACGAGGCGTTGAAGGTGCAGTTCGGTCGCCTCGGCCTGGGCGGCCGCGCCATCGCCGCATGCCTCGAACCCTTCGGTGTGATCGAAGTATCGGCCCTAAAGACAGAACAAGCGCAGGAACTGTCCAGCCTCCTGTCCGGCGTCGCCGAAGGCGCCGGCCAGGCCGAAGTCGTGGCGCTTGTGCGGTCGCACGCGGGGGGTGCGTAGCTTGGTGGCAGAAATCACGCGATGGAAGCCTTCTGGAGAGCTTCTACAGTGGTGTGTGACCGTCAAGTCTCGGGTTGTAGCGGTGTGTTACACGGAAGCAGACGCCAAGGAGATCGCCGAAAGCTTGAACGCACGCGGGAAATTCGAAACCCAACCAGCGCGTAAGGGTGATCCGGAACTTGTGGAAGAAGGTGAGGTGCCCGAGGGCGGCGCTACTGTGGATGAAGGGCAAGGCATCCTGTACCTGCATTTGGAACCGGACAAGCTCACCTTTGAGGCTCACCTTAGCCTGATGCATATGGTCAGTCTCTTCGCGTTTGTTTCGACCATCTATGTGTCAGATGCCGCCGAGGACGTCATGTGTAGAAACTTGAACATAGACGACATTTCCAACGTCGTTACCGTACAGTTCGTAACCACATTCCGTGACGCATTGAAGGAGCTCTTGGACGGGACTGAACCAGACCGTGTCCTTGCTTCCATAGGAAAGAAGGCGCGATCATGACCAAACAAGCTCTACTGTTTGGCGACCCCTTGGCTTCTCTGCAGAAGAACAGCAAGGGGAATCCGGACCTGGCGGAGTACCTGGCCGGGATTCAAGACGGAACGGGACAGGCGGAGGTTGTGTCTCTCGTTCGCGAGCGTGCAGCGGGAGGCGGCGACAACCCATGACAGCCAAGGCTTGGGTCGTCTCAACGGGCGAGTGGACCATGGCGTGGTTCGCTGAGACTCGCGGGAAGGCCCGCGTGGAGGCTGCCCGCTTCTATGGCGAGGAGGAGCCGTTTTCCGCGGGGTTCTCTGTTCGTCGGGCTAAGGTCCTCGACGCCTACGAGGAGTATTGGAAAGCCAACGAGGACGTCCCGGCGCAGGCTTGGTGGGCAGCTGGATACGCGGCGACGTGCCGTGCCTGTGGGGAGCCGGTCGAAGAGAGCGATCCTGGTGCAATCGTGGCTTACGGGGTTGCCTACCACGCTGGTTGCTCCGCTCGTTCTCAGGGGGGGCTCTCTGCCATGACCAAGGAGTGTAATCCACCCAATCGTGGCTTGCGCAACTCTGTGTCCATGGCAATCCAGCTACACCGCGAGGAGACAGACCGACGACGTGCAGCTCTACAGCGGAAGCGCGCACGCGTTGAGGAGAGGAAGCGGGAACAATGAGCCAAAATCAGGGCGACCAGGGCGGGATGCGCATGAGGCATGCGGCCGAAATGCCGAGTGGCCCCGATCTCTCCCTCCTGAGATGTTTCACGGAGCACATGGTTGAGGCAGAGGCTCAGCTTCGGGCCGCGCTCGACGACGCAGACGACCTCGACTGGCTTTACGGTTACGGGCCCAGGCCGATCGCGGCGATCAAGGCTCTCTTGGCCTTTGCCGGCAAGGAGGCGGACGCCGTAGCGGCCAAGAGCGAGCGCCGCGCGGCGACGCGGCCATGACCCCCCTCGCTCGGCTCGATCGAATCGAGCGCCGTGTCCGCCGCCGGCATCGGTACCGCCTTCGCCCATGGGCCCGCGACTGGGCCGAAGGACTTGGCTTTGGACTTGGGCTGGTCGGAGTTGTGATGCTGGGAGGGGTCCTTGGATGGCTGTGGACACGGTAAGTAAGGAAGACCAAGGCCTGCTGTGGCCTGCCGCCAAGGGCCCGCAGGGCGAAGTGGCGCTGGCTCGATTGGCAACTGATCGCAGCATCGTGTACAGGTGCCTAGGATGCGATCAGCCGCTGATCCTACGTAGGGGTGAGTACAAACGCCCGCACTTCGCGCACCGTCACGGGCAGGAGTGCCATATTCCCGCAGGCGAAAGCGTGGAGCACATTACCGCCAAGAACCTCCTAGCCCAGCACGTTCAGGTGAACGGCCAGTTGTCCTTTGTCGTCTACTACCCTCATCACCTTGTTGGGTCTCTGAAAGGTACTAACGAGCCTGGGTGGTACCATGTTGTCTCTTTATCAAACGTCAAGGCTAAGATGGAGTACCGGTTTCCCAACGGCAGGATTGGCGATGTTGTGCTGCTCGATGCAGGTACAGGAACCCCAGTTCTTGACGTTGAGATTCTCCATTCGCACAAGGTAGATGCAGACAAAGCCTATGACCTAGCTGATTCTGGCATCCCGTGGGTGGAGGTTCATGCGAATGTTGTTCTAACGCTCGACCTGGTAAAGCCACTGAAGACCAATCGGTCTGTTATCCCAGAAGAACTTTGCCAAGAATGTAGGCAGGATGTGGAAAGCAAGGTCAGAGAACTAACTTACAGCATCAACTATTTTAGAAATGAATTGCGCACGGCTAACAGGTTAGTTTCGCACCCGTTATTTGAACACGTTAGTCGCTCCATATTTATATCGGCAGGTGGGCGGGATTACTTGGTCCCACTCGTCCCGTTGCCTAAGAACATCAGCTCCGATGAAGCACGGGCGTTTATCACTGAGTTGTCGAGCTTCGGCCTCGGTGCCGTGTCAGAGTTTAAGTTAGGCCTGCGTGTAGACATGGTCGTTCCTACTCAATTGTCTCAGGAATTGGCCGACGGAACTAAGCAATCCACGATCACGAAAGAGATCGACAGGTTGTCGAGGCAGAAGGACCAGCTGGTACGCAAGCTCCAGGGCAGCAATCAGGAAAAAGGCGACTAAGGGGGTAGGGCACATGGAACGCACCACGGGCCGATGCTGGATATGCCGTCGCCGGATCGCCATGGGGGATGGCGTCGTGACCCGCTACGGGTACGCGCACCCCGAGTGCGCAAGACCGTTGCCGCAGCCAAGAACCCGCCTCACGGCCGTTCCCGAGGTAAGGGTCAACGGCACCTGGCCCTCACATCCGCCCGGGTGGAGGCCGCGGCCATGACGCACACGCTCTTCGTTTCGATGCTGTTTGCCATCCTTTCCACCCTTGTGTTTTTCCTTCTCTTCCGCGAGGCAAATGACGGCGGATACGAGGACGCCACGGGATGGCTAGCGGTGCTTGGCATTGCGTCTGCGAGCGTTGCGGTGTTCTGCGGCGCTTGGCTTCTGGCTGTCGCGCTTAGGGGGTAGGTACGGGTGGAGCCGGGCGTTCGGATCCAGTGCGATGACACCCTGCAGGTGGAAAGGGAGGTCGCCTCCCTCACCCGTGCGGTCGCCCGGATGGGCGGTCCCTATGAGGCACCAGGGGAGCTGGTGGACCGGCTCCTGGATGCAGCCGTGAGGCTTTGGTCGAGCAGGGGACAGCATCGCGCGAAGTAGGGGTAGGGGGAAGATCATGGGCCGCAGGCGGTACATCTCAAGCGACATCAGCGTGGACAAGGACGTGAAGCACCTGGCGATGAAGGCAGGGGACTTCGCGGCGCTCCTCTACACCTGGATGATCCCGCACGCCGATGACTACGGCATCCTCAACGGCGACCCGGAGGAGCTTTTGGACACGGTGTTCCCGGGCCGCCGCGACAAGACGCCGGAGGACGTGGCCGAGGCCCTGGACGCCATGGAGCGCCTTGGCCTCATCGAGCGGGCAGGGGGGAAGCTGGCCTTCCCCGTCGACGCCTTCTACCGATACCAGGCCTATGTCAGCGAGTCCCGGCGCCGCGACTGCCCGCTCGCCGAGTGGCTTTCCAGGACTGGCGCGAACCAGCGCAAACCAGCGCAAACCAGCGCAATGCGCCAGACTGCGCCGACTTCGGCGCAAAACCGCGCTTCCCTTTCCCTTTCCCTTTCCCATTCTCTTTCCACTACCCCTACTCAAAACCAGGAAGATGTTGCACCTAGCGAAGGGGTAAGCATAAAAGCTAAGACTACGGATCCGGATCGCATTCCGCCCGCTGACGCGGCCGGGGGCCCTGACGTGTCTGAACACGGCAGCGAGCAAGCCACGGCTTCCGAAAAAGCGCCGGTGAAGCGTCGGCGGAAGGCGTCTGCGGTCAAGAACGCGTCCATGGCTGATCCAGACACGAGGCGCGTCGTGGGCGAGATCTCCGAAGCCATGACAGCCGCAGGCATCACCGCACGGCCAGGCGACTGGTACCCGCGCATGTGCCACGTCGTGCACGGGCTCCTGCAAGGGGCGAAGGTTACGCCGGAACTGGCCTCCAAGGCTGCCGTGTGGGCCTTGGAGCCGTACCGGCGGCGGTTCTTTGTGGGCAAGCTCTTAGCTCCGGCCCGCTATCCGGAGGTCGTCGCGGCATGCCAGGCCGGCGACGGAGGGCCGCCCACGACGGGAAGGCCCGGGCGTCGCAGCCGGTACCGCACGCCCGAGGAGCTTGGACTGATGCCCTCGTCCCTGCCAAGCCCTGGGCCTGGCCCGCCGGATGGCTCAACGTCCGGGAAGGCCAGGCTCGTGGCGATCCGTGGAGGGAGGGGTCCAGGTGGCATCTAGGCGTCCGGTTCCGGTTCCGGTTCCGCCCGACGAGGAGCTGGAGGCAATGCTGGTTGGCTATTGCCTGGACGGCACCGTGCAGCAGCTTGTCCAGGTGGCCGTGGAGAGCGTCGGCGACGACGGGGTGCGAGGTAGGCTGGCGCCCGTCTGGCGCGTCATCCGCGAGATGGTGCTTTCCGGCGTGAAACCTACCGTGCCGGAGGTCGCACAGCGCCTTGGGGCGCCGTGGACCGTGAGCCAGGTGCTGTCGCTGGTTCGGGACGACTTGGGCGGTTGGGAACTGGCGCGCGCCGTGGACGCGCTTGTGGAGCTGAGCAGGCGCCGCATGGTGATGGAGTCCCTGGCGAAGGCCTGGGAGGCGGCAGGGAAGAGCGCGGACGAGGCCATAGCGCTCATGCAGGACGCGCTCGCCCACACGCAGGCGTACGGCTCCGACCGCTACCCAACGCTCGCTGAGGTCGCGGAAGTCGTCCTGGCAGAGGCCGAGGAAGCGTACGAGGCCAGAGCGCACAACCGCGTACCAGCGTCGCTTGGCCTCCCCACGGGCATAGCCCCGCTGGATGCCCTCACGGGCGGACTCGGGCCTGGCGACGTGTGGGTCCTTGCGGCACGCACAAGCCGGGGGAAGACGTCGTTCGCACTTCAAATCTCGCAGCTGCAGGACGTGCCGGTGCACTTCGCGAGCGCGGAGGTACCGGCCCAGCGTCTAGGGAGAAAGGCCCTCGGGTCGGCCGCCCTGGTGCCGGTTCCCCGCATCCGGCAGGGGGCTCTCTTCGACGGCGAGCTGGACCGCCTGCGCCAGGCCGTAGGCAAGATCGCAACGACGCAGGTGGTGGTGGACGACCGGAGCCGGACCGTGGATGCCCTGCGGGTCGCGGTCATGCGGACCGCCCGCCGGTACGGTTCCGTCGGGCTCGTGGTGGTGGACTACATGCAGCTTCTGGCACTCGACCGCATGGAAGCTCGAGCAACGCGCGAAGAGCGGGTTGCGGCGGTGAGCCGAGGCCTCAAGCTCCTGGCGCTCGACATGCGGGTTCCGGTCCTGGCTCTCGCGCAGCTCAGCCGAAGCGCCGAAGACGGGCAAGAGCCGGAGATGCGGCATCTTCGGGAGTCTGGGGCGATCGAGCAGGACGCCGACGTGGTGGTGTTTCTCCACCGGCCCAAGGGTGAGGAGGACCAGGATGCCGATCCCACGGCCATCATCCCGACAGACCTCATCGTGGCGAAAAACAGGGACGGGCCTGTGGCGCGCGTAGGGTGCGGGTTCGATCCCATGTCGCAGACACTCGTCGACAACGAGACCATTCTGCGCAGGCACCGCGAAGAGCGCGAGGTCATGGGAGGGGGGTGAGGCAGGATGGGTCGCTGGCAGGGGGCGCAGGGAAGAATTCCAGCCCGCGTGTCCATCACGGGCCATGCGATGTGGCGCGCCCGCCAGCGGCTCAGGCTCCGCCCCGAAGATGCACGGCGCGATGCAGAGGCGGCCCTTGTCCGGAGTTTGTGGGCGGGCATGCGGCGCAGGCGTAGGAACGCTGGGCAGTGGGTGGCCGTTGGGTACTACGGGGTGTGGGTCCTGGTGGTGTCGGATGCCGGGTGGACGGCAGTCACCTGTTGGCCTCTCGATTGGAGGTGGGTTAGATGGCGTAAGCGGGGGAAGGGTGCCAGGTGAAACGAACGAGGAGGGGGATCCAATGCCGACTGTGGCGGAAGTGTTGGGACTCGATGTGATTCCGTACCGGCTGGAGTTCCTGGAGCCGGTTCTTGGAACGGCTGCCGCGGATGCAAACGTGTATTCGCGATACATTGCGGCCAAGGCGTTCAGGGAGGATGGAAGTCTCCGCCCGGATGTCCATACAACTGAAGAGGCTATCCGGGCAGAGTCAGGTACTCTTCCTGAGGATGAAGAGGGGTTGAGGCCTGGGTACACTGTGTTTCACCGCGACGAAAAGGGAATCTTCGTGTACGACTACTGGATCAGGGGGTTTTTGAAGAGCGCCGCCCAGCCTCTTGGCCTGAAGGTCCAGGGAAAGCGCAAGGAGATTGGGCTTACGGCGAGCGTGGTCGACCAGTATGTGTTCCCGTTTCCGAGGAAGATCCGGTTCCAGCGCGACGGTAAGCCCATCGTGGAACCGGAAGGTGCGCTGGAGAGGCCGCTTCGCGCCATGACGGCGCTGGGCCCACGTGTGAGCCTAGCAAGGTCCGACATTGTTCGGGAGGGTGCGACGTTGGAATTCGAGCTCCGCGTCGTTGCCGGGAAGCTAACGGAAGCCGAACTCGATCAGCTGTTCGCTTACGGGGCGCTGACCGGGCTTGGGCAGTGGCGCAACGCGAGCTGGGGGAGGTTCAAGGCCTACCGCCGGACCACGGCTGGCCGCTGGGTGGCCGTGGCCGAACCAGACTGAAACAGCAGGATAAGTACTGTGACGGAGACGAGATGTCCGACGAAGTGACGGAGATGGACAGTCCAGACCGGAAACGGAAGAGCACTGACGAGCAAGGGAGCGGAAGTGTTGGGTATTGAGCGGACCTGCGTAGCGGAGCAGCGGGAGCGTGCTGCTTTGAACCGACACGGAAAGGCCCGGACCAGACCGGAAACGGCAGAGCACTGAGACGTGACGTGAGGGACATGATGAGCGATGAGCGGGAGCGGAACGGCTAAGCTAGGTAGCGCACTGGCAAAGTTGTGCGGCGCAAGGGAGAAGCAAAGCATCGTCTGGTGGTGGGGGTATTGGGTTGCTTAGGCGGGGACTGGTGGTGCGGCGTGTTGTGAGGGCAAAGATGAGCGGAGCGACGTTCGGTGGGGAGAGGTAACGGTGGAGCGCCGTTCGTGGCTGTCGAGTGGAGGAAATGCTGCGCAACGCGGTGTTACGTGGTGGATTTGTTCTGTCACGTAAGGCGACGGAGAGGGAACGCTATGTCGGGTACAGCGATGAACTGGCCTGGTAGGGGAACGAACTGCGGAGGAACAGATGCGTGCCGTGCAATCTAGGCGAAGGACGGGCGGTGCGGTGTTTAGTGACGGAATCGATGGGCAAGGTGCTGCTACGGAGTTGTAAAGTCGCGTACAGTCGCGGCGAAGAAGGGTAAAGCGAGGACAGGTGATGTAGGGTCGGGGATCGGCGAGGGAAGGGCGACGACCAATGCAGTGACGGAGTTGTATTGTCGCGTACGCGTACAGTAGCGGCGGTGAAGGGTGACGCGAGAACAGGCGATGCGAGGGATGGGCCAGGCGCCGTGTTGTGGCAGTACAGCGGAGACACGTCATGCTTAGGCAGGGAAGCGCGGCGTGAGGCTAGGCGATGGATTGGTAGGGTATCGTGGCGTTCGTGTGGCACCGCGTTGGATGTGCGGAGAAAAGTCTTGATTTGGCGTAGTTCGGCGCTGCCCCGAGGTGCCTGGCTAGGCAACGGAATAGTATTGACCGGTCGTGCTTTGCGTCGGAGCAGTCAGGGTGCATCATACCGCCGGATGGTTCGGAAGGGGTTTTGCACGGTGGCAAACCGGCCTGACGTGGCTGCCTATATCTCGGTACCTCTCCAGTTCCCGGAGTGGGTAGCCCTGTACCGTTGGGCACAGCAGTCGGCGCCACAGAGGGTGCGGGTTGCCCTTGCCGGGTCGCTTGTGCGGCTTGTCATCCCCACGCATGAGGCCCTGTACCTATTGTCCGAATGCCAGACTGAGCCAGAGATGTTTACGCTCGTGGAGGCCTTTCGCGCGGGGGTGAGGGGACATGTCGACCGAATCCCCTAGACTTGTGCTGCCACTTCCGCCGCCCGACAACCACGCCTACGTCTCCAGAGTCAGACACTCGCATGGGCACCTGGCAGTAGCCAGGGTCCGCACGGAGAGGACACGGGCGTACCAGGAAACAGCGGGCTGGCTAGCTACCGAGTGGCGGGCCAAGGTGCGATGGCGAGTGCCGAAACCTGGCCGGAAGGTCGACCTACGGTACTGGGTCTTCTGGCCGGACCGCCGCCGGCGGGACGCTGGAAACCTGCTCAAGGTCCTACTCGATTCGCTTGAGGGCATCCTGTACGTCGACGACTCAGCGGTGCTTCCAAGGGCGATGGACTACTCCGTGGACCGCGAACACCCGCGCGTCGAAGTTGAGGTTTCCGTCCGTCCCGAGTGACCCGAGCACCGCGACCGGCCCCTCCGAGGCTCTACCCTGTTTGTAGAGCACCGGGGGGGTCGCGGCGTGTCAGAGCGGGACATCGAGTCGATCATGTCGGCCATTGCTGACCTGCGGTTTGAGGTCACGGAACTGAAGGGTCGCACGCAGCGTTTGGAGGGCTCCTGGATGGACTTGCAGGGCCGGCTGGACCGGATCTACGGCACCCTTCTCGGCCTGGCCGCGACCGTGGTGATCGGCCTCATCGGCATCCTCGTGGCGATCCTGACCCATCATGCGGGGTGAGAGTTCATGCCGATGATCCCTTCGGTCGTGCGCTGGATATGGTGCGCAGAGGCAGGCATCCTGCGCACGGGCGGGCCGACTCTCGCCCAGGTCCTGGCCCAGATCGACCAGGAATCCGGCGGCGACCCCAGGGCCGTGTCGCCGGCAGGTGCGCAGGGCCTCATGCAGCTCATGCCCGAGACGGCGAAGTGGCTTGGGGTGAGCGACCCCTTCGACCCGCTGCAGAACGTCCTCGCAGGCGTCCGCTACATGCACGACCTCATGGTCCAATTCCACTCATGGGAACTCGCCCTGGCCGCGTACAACGCAGGACCAGGAGCTGTTGAGATCGCGGGGAACAGGGTTCCCGACATTGCGCAGACACGCGGCTATGTGGCTTCGATCACGCAGTTGGCACCTGAGTACCAGGACTGGCTAGAGCGGTCCCGCGGGCTTCCCGGCCTTTCGCATGGGGATGAGGGGGACGCCGTGCGGGTCCTGCAGACGCTGCTTGGCATGCCGGTTGGCGAGAGGGATGGGGTCTACGGTCCGGTCACGCTCTCCAGGGTGCTGGAGGAAAAGGCGAGGGCAGGGCTTCCGAAAAACGGCGTAGTGGGGGACGGACTTTGGAGCTACCTGCTCTGGCTGAGTGAAGGGGGGAACGCATCGTGAGCGTGGAGATCGTGGGGATTTCGTCCAGCACAAAGTCGTCCCCGATCCCGGGTTACGCCCTCAACCACCTTGCGGAGCTGCTGAAGAATGCTGACGCGAACATCAAGATCAACGCCTACGGCCAGGCGTGGGGGCCTTCTTCGACACAAATGTGGGAGGCCGGGACCGTTGCCGCCTTTGTCCTTGCAGACCCCAAGAACGTGTGGGTGGACTGGTGCGGGTGGCCGGGGTACTGGCAGGTCCAGACCGATGGGACTCTCTCGCAGCAGGGAAGAGACGGTTGGGCCACCCTTTCGGCGGACCTTGGGTACAAGTGGCTCGCGGAGTCCAAGTTTGTGGTTCCGGATAACTTCTTCAGGAACCCCTTTGGACAGAACTACCCGCTCTCCCGCGGCTGGGACCTTGGCCCGGCGCAAAACGGGGTGTTCTACACGGCTCCAAGCACGAGCGTCACGGTGGTGGAGGTGGTGGAATCAGGCCTCTTCGGGGGGACAGGCGCAGAAAGTTCGTACCCCGGAGCGATTGGTGGGTACGCATTCATGGCGGACCTGCACCACGGGACGAGCATGGGGCACTACGTCTACGTGGCCGCCGACCAGACTAACCTGCTCTTCCCAAGCGGCACGTCCCAGGCGTTCGTGAGTGCTCCGAGTGCCGCCGCGTTCATCCTCAAGATGCTTTCCATCGCACAAGAGCCGACCCATTCCCGCAGCCGGTCCGGGATCGGGCATGGAGGTCAGTACAATGTCAACACGCTTCCTCCCGTCTCCCCAACCGGCCCAAGCAGCCCCTACAAGGGGGGGAAGACGCCAAACCACCAGTACACGCCTCCCCCGCCAAGGCCTGCGGTCAACTGGGTGACGGCGGCAGAAGTGGCAGGCGCAGGTGCCGTGGTGGGGACGGCGGGCTACTTCATCGCCAAGGCGATCACCGAGAGGAGGGGTTAGGATGGCGCTTCTCAGGGGTACGGCAGAGACGCCTTCGTACGGGCCGGGTGGGGTGCAGCTTGGGCCGCTGCGGATCGACACTGCATGCCCACTCCAGATGCCTGGCTCCATGTTCGGCCTCGTGTTCTTCTACGCGCCGTGCGCGGTGACGGTGAAGAACACGGGCCGTGAGGCCTTGCTTGCGATCAGCATGGAGGAGACGGGCACGATTCCTTCTGGGAAAACAGCATCGCCGCCGGCTAGCTATCAGGTGCAGGCCGATGGGGTGCTTGGCACGCTGGCGCCAGGACAGACCATGACCCTGCCCGCCCCCAAGTCGGGGTACACGGGTTGGGTATTCGTGAGCGCGAACCCGCAGGCGGTCCACCGGAACATGCTGATCATGGACGCCGCATTTGTCGCAGCGGGAGCTGGTACGCTTGCCCTTGGGTACTATCTCGGCCGCCGCCGCAGCCGTTAGGGGAGGGGTCACGGTGGCACAGCCAAACTTCCAGTGGAAGAGGGAACACACCGCCATCCTGGCCGCTGGCGTCGCGGCAGGGGCTACCGTGGCGACCACGGGGATCTACCTCCTAGCCACGTCAGCAAAGCGCAAGCTTCACGCCATGCGAAGCTTCGCGGTCAATGTGAACAGCGTCCAGGGAGCCGCTACCGCGACCAGCGCTCCGTACGGTGCCACGACCCTCAACTGGCTGGAGGGCGTACCGGCGTCGAGCGAGATCATCGCGCAGAAAATGGGCGTGCCCACCAGCTACGCCATCCTGACCGATGAATCGACGGCCCCTCCCGGCCAGACCCCTACAGATCTTGTAAAGCCAGTCGTGCCGCTTGGCCCCATGTCGGGGGCGAGCTTCGCCACCGTGTACACGGACGAGCGGGCCCTGAGCGCTGCCTGCCAGGGCGGGCTTCTTCCGGGTGCAGTCAAGATGGTGATCTATGACTACGAGGCCTGGCCCCACACTCCGGTGGACCAGCAGGAGGATCCGCAGGCGTACTGCGAAGATGCTGCCTACGCGGCCCATCAGGCGGGGCTCCTCTTCGCAACTGCTCCGAGCCCCAACATCATGCAGGCGATCGAGGGCGACACCAGTCTGAGCTATGCAAAGGCAGTCCAGGACTTCCTGCAGGCAGGGCAGGTGGCGGCAGCCGCCCGGTATGCGGACATCTTCTTCATCCAGGCGCAGGTGGCCGAGTCGACCCCGGAGAGCTATGGGGCGATGGTGCAGTCCTACGCCCTTGCGGCCCGCGAGGCGAGCCCTTACGTGGAGCCGTGGGCGGTCCTGAGCGTGGCCCCTGGCGGGTCGACGATCCCCGTCCAGCAGCTCTATGAAATGATGCTCTCTGCGGCGAACGCGGTTGCGGGGTTCTGGCTACTTCTTCCGGTTACAAACGTGTCTCCCCAGGTCATGGCTGAGCGGGCGAACACGCTGATCGGGCTGTTGGCGAGCCTGTAAGGGTAGGGAAGGGGGCGCGGCCATGTCGGCACTTGAGGCCGCACAGGCGGCGCTCATCGTGTTTCCGCCGGGCATCCAGGAGGTCATGGTCGCCATCGCGGGTGCGGAGTCGGGGTGGGACAATGCGGCCCGCGGCGATCCCGTGTCATCCCTCCCATCGACCCTCTGCGGCGTGAGCCCGTCGGACTATGCCTGCCGCGGCTACACAAGCTTTGGTGCCTGGCAGGTCAACCTTCCGTGCAACCACGGCACGATCGAGCAGCTGAGCGGCGTATCAAGTTCGGATCCCTGCGCCCAGGCTGGCTGGCTCATGGCGAGCTACGACAACGCGGCACGCGCGGCCCTCGCGGTCTATGAGAGCCAGGGGTTCGGCGCGTGGTCGACCTATGCCTCTGGCGCCTATGCGCAGTACCTATCCGCGGCCAAAAGCGCCATCGCGCAGGCTCAGGAGCAGACTGCGCTTCCTGCCATCCCGCCCAGGGGCTCGATCGCCCAGGTGGGACTGCTGGTGGTGGGCATCGGCTCTGTCCTGGCGGCGGGGATAACGGCGGCCCTGCTGCTCGATCCCCCGCTTCGCCAGGAGGTCGGCACGAGCGTCCGGCGCCTGTGGCATAGGGAGGTATCGTAGGCCCAGGAGGCGATCACAATGGCTAAGCTCCTCATGTTCCCGCCCGCCATGATGCACATGCTGTGGTGGGTAGTTCTGGCGGCAGCCCTCGATGCCGCGGTCGGAATCGTCTTCAGCCTCTTCACCGGCCAGTTCGACATGGAGAAGGTCGGCCACTGGCTTGTGACCAACGTCCTGGCCGTTGTGGTGCCGGTTGTCGTGGTGGCGATCCTGGTAAGCGCAGGAATGTTCTCGACCGCGATTTTCTATGGCGCGGCGGCCACCGCCATCGCGACGCTCGTCGGGGGCATCGCGGCCAAGATCGGCATCCCGCTCAAGTTCCAAGCCCCTGCCGAGACCTCTAGCGACACTCCCGCCAAGTAGGAGGCCCAAGCATGCAGACGTGGGAGAAGGTTGCCATCGGCGCCGCCGGGGCGGCTGTGGTTGGATTCGCCGGGTACGAGGCCTACAAGTACTTCACGGAGGGCCCTGCTTCCGCGACGCCGATCCCTGCTCCCACGGGCCTTACCTTGACCCCTCAGCCTGCCGTGAGCCGTTATGACGCGCCGATTCTGGCAAAGGTGGACCCCTACACGGGGAAGTTCGCCCCGACGTACAACTGGTACCACTACTACCTCGACAAGCAAAACGGCAGGCTCTACCCACGCCTTGTCGGGAGCACTTCAAGCCCGGAGTTCCTGTTCGGGCGCGAGGTTGCGGGAAAGGTGCAGTATCCAGTCACACCGGGGCAACTGTACACGGTCGGGGTGCAGATCACCGCGGGGGGCGTCTCAAGCCCCATCACCATCGGGCACGCGGTGGCCGATAGCTACGGCAGTTCGTCGGGAGGCGGCGGGTCCGTACAGTCCGAGTGACGGGCGTGTCATGAGGCCGGAGGATCCGGCTAGGAGGCGGTCTCGTGGACGACTGGGAGACTCTTTTGGTCGCGGCCGGAGCCACGGCCGCCGCAGGCTTTGGCGGGTATATCCTGTACGACTATGCCAAGTCGCGTGGGCTGTTCTCGGGCAGCCCAGGCAAGTGGTGCATCCCGAAGGCCATGTCGGGAGAGCAGGTCGCAAGTGCCCTGGGGGTGCCGTTCGCGGCCCTCAAGTCGGCTAACCCCGGATTCACCTACATGGCGCAGCATTCGACGGCCCTTCTGAAGCAGGGCACATGCTTCGCAGTCCCCCAGGGCGGCAAGATCCCAAGCGGGAGTGGTGGGTAACATGGCCTCACGCAACGCGATCGGCACGATGGCCGTGGGGGGCGCGGTGCTCGTCGGGGCAGGGGTGTTCCTCTACATGGAGAATCGGCGGCCTGCACAGCCCATCTCCACTACCCCGACCACGGCTCTGTCGCTTACCACCACGACGCTAGGATCGGCCACGGAGGGTCAGCCCTACAGCTATACCCTGTCTGCCGTGGGCGGCACCCCGCCGTACACGTGGATTGTGCAGGGCCTTCCCTCCGGCCTTCACGTGAACTCGTCTACCGGCGTCGTCAGCGGCACTCCGTCTGTCTCCGGGACGTTCAGCGTCACGGTTGAGGTGCAGGACTCTGCCGACCAGCACGTGAGCGCAACCCTGACCCTCACGGTCGCGGCAGCAAGTCAGCAGGCATCCCCCCTGACTGTGCCGGTGCAGGACATGGGATCCGCCACGGTTGGGAAGCCGTACTCCTACCAGCTCCAGGCAAGCGGGGGTGTGCCGCCTTACACCTGGTACGTGAGCGGGTTCGGTGGCACCGGGCTCTCCGCGACTAGCAGCGGATACATCTCTGGCACACCTACCAAAGCTGGCACCCTGACCCTTACCCTGGAGGTTCAGGACAGCCAGGGGAATAAGGCCGTGCGGACGACGCAGTTCACCGCCAAGGCCTCGCCCAGCACGGTGGCCCCTGCCATCCCCGTGCAGTCCCTTCCGACCCTCACGGTCGGGCAGCCGTTCTCCTACCAGTGGCAGGCTACCGGGAACGGTCCCTTCACCTGGACCATGGAGGGAACCGTGCCAGGCGTCAGCATGTCCAGCAGTGGTCTCATGTCCGGCACGCCCACGACAGCGCAGGGAAGCCCGTTCTCCGTCGTCGTGACGGTCACCGACGCGTATGGGAACAAGGCATCGAGAGCTACTCTTGTGTACGTGCACGCGGCTTCTTCCTCGTCTTCTTCCGGAAGTACGTCTGGGTCAACCTCTACTGCCAGCGCTCCGTACACGCCAAGTTGGAATGCCTCTTGCCAGACGGTCCTTCTGGACGCCGCGGGAAACCCAGTGAGCGGTGTCAGCCCATATGCTGTGAGCCCGCAGACCGGTGGAACGGCCTACTTCGGTGGGTATTCGTACACCTGGCCGCCATGCCCGTATGCCTCACAGGCGGGCACAGGGTCTACCTCTACCGGGTCGTCTGGCTCTTCTTCCTCTTCGGGTTCTTCCTCTTCGGGCACTAGCACAAGCAGCCAGTCGCTATCCTTCTTAGGGTGGACAACCGAGTGCCAGGTGCTCGTGAGCCTAAACGGAACCGAGGTAACGCTTCCGCCCCTGAGTTCAAGTACCACGCAAAACGGCGGAACCATCACTGTGGACGGACAGCCCTTGACCATCCCACCTTGCCCTTATGCCAAGCCAACCTATACGCCTTCGTGGACAAGTTCATGTCAGACAATCCTCTTGGATGCGCAGGGAAACCAAGTGTCAGGTGTCAGCCCCTACGCAGTAAGCCCAGAGACTGGTGGGACAGGCTTCTTCGATGGCGTTCAGTACACATGGCCTCCTTGCCCTTACTACAAAGCTAGCTCAGGCACCACGAGCGCGGCTCCCTATAGCCCCGTGTGGCTTCCTGGATGCAAGACGGCCCTTGTGGATGCGCAGGGGAACTATGTGCCAGGAGTATCCGAGTACGCCGTGAATCCGAAGACCGGAGGTACGGGCTACTTTGGAGGCTATGCCTATACATGGCCCCCGTGCCCGTATTCGACGTAGCGTATGCGAGCGATCTTGTCTCGGGAACTCATGATTGAAGGGTCGGGCCCGGTGCGCCCGACCCTCGTGCGCCTTGCCGCGTTCCGGCGCAAGGGGCGCGTCCCGCATGGCCAAAGGCGGATGGTTGTCCTGGCCCGCATCGAGAAGGGGAAGCTTGTCCTGCCGCGGGGACTCCTCTTCCGGGTGCGCCAGGTGGCCGGCAAGGAACTCGTGGTGGAGGACCGGCGCCTGCGGTTTGCACCGCGGAGCTTTAGGTGGACTGGAAGGCTGTACCCCTACCAGCAAGTGGCCGTGGAGGCCATCTACCGGCAGCAGGGAGGAGTCCTGGTATCGGCCCCCGGAAGCGGCAAGACCCACATGGGGATGGCACTTGCGGCAGCATGGGGTCAGCCTACGCTCTGGCTCACCCACACGACGCGGCTTGCCGAGCAGGCGCTGTCCCAGGCCCGCAGGCTCTTCGACTTGCCATCGTCAGCATTGGGCTTTGTCGGAGAGGGAAGCATTTCCGTAGGATCGCACATGACGGTTGCTATGGTGCAGACATTGGGGAAGCGGCCAGACCTTGTACGATATTTTGCTCCAAGGATAGGGAGTGTCTTCGTAGATGAATGCTTCCCTGCTGGTACGTTGGTGGATGGCCGTCCCATCGAATCCATTCGAGTCGGAGACATGGTTTCGGGCGTCTGTGACAGGACAATGCGTATCCACCGTCGAATGGTAACGAAGGTGATGAGGAGGCCCTGCCCTGACAGATTGATTCGCGTTTCGGCTGGATCGTACGAAATCGTGTGTACGCCGAACCATCCAGTATGGACAGCACGAGGTTGGGTCGCGGCTTATAGCCTTGTTCCGGGCGATCAAGTATCTGTCCTTCGGCCTGCGGGGAGGTACGACGGTGAAGCAGAAGAACTACGGGGCCGCCCCTTGCTCCGAGTGCAGGATGCCTGCCGACCTCTCCATCAAGAGCAAGAGGGATTACTACCACCAGACGGGCCGTGTGTACTGCTCAGTAACCTGCGCAGAAGCAGCCAAAAGACGGGTATCCTCGCAAACGATGGCTCGCACCAACCGGAAGTACGCCTCACAACGTATGAGGGCGCGGAATCCTATGTGGCGTCCTGGAGTAAAGGAGAAGGTCCAGGAATCCCTCCGAGCAATCGGCCACAAGCCACCGGTTCGGGGAGGGAATGGGAAGGGCCCGACGGTACCTCAGATGCTTCTAGCGAAGGCACTTGGGTGGCAGGTGGAGGTTGTCATTCCGACGCACAGGCGGCGGGGGAGTGGGTTTCCGGCCTGCTACAAGGTGGACATTGGGAACCAGGAACTGAGGATTGCAATCGAGATCGACGGACACTCCCATGGGGCACTCATTCGCAAGCAGCAGGACAGAAAGAAGGAAGCTTTCTTGCGGTCTGTCGGGTGGACCGTGTTGAGGTTCTCGAACGGGGAGGTGACAACTGGCCTGCCGGACTGTGTGGCGATGGTTATGTCTACAATCTCGAAGTCGATGACATACACACCTACTTCGCCAATGGAATACTAGTGCACAACTGTCACCATACCCCCGCAGACACCTATCTTCGGATCATTGGCCGATTTCCGGCGGCCTACCGCTGCGGACTCAGTGCGACCCCGGACCGTACGGATGGGCTTGGACCCATGATGGTGGCGGTCCTTGGCGGAAGGGTGATTGTCCCTCTCAAGGTATTGCTTGCTGCAGGCCGGGTCATGCGGCCCCATGTGTTCGTTGCCAACTCGCAGTTTCGCGTGGCAGGTTCCCATCTCGGTTGGGCTGAGTTGGAGCGTCTTCGGGCACGCGACGTGGGGAGGAACGCACTGATTTTGGACATCATCCGGTGGCTCATCGCCAGGCGACGCAAGGTGCTCGTGCTCGTAACGCGGAAGGACCATGCGCGGCTCCTGGCGAAGGCCCTCACGTCCGTTGGGATCCAGGCCTATGCCGTGATCGGGGAGCTGACGCCCGAGCGGCGCGACCGCTACCTGGCGGCCATGGAGCAGGGGAAGGCCGTGTGTGTTGCAACGCGCCTCGCCGACGAGGGCCTCGATATTCCAGTCCTGGACGCCTTGGTTCTGGCGAGCGCGGCACGTTCGCCCGTTACGCTCGACCAGCAAATGGGCCGGGTCATGCGCGTCGTGCCAGGCAAGCCGACGCCCCTCGTGGTAGACATTGCGGACGTGCATGTGCGAACCTATGCACGCCAGGTGCGTAAGCGATTGGCCCATTACGGTTCACTGGGGCTGGAGGTGGGGCGTCTACGGCGACCGGCCACGAACCAGTCGATCCAGAATCCGCGGACGAAGACACCCTAAGTGGGCCGTACGCCCGGAACCGGCGCTACCGGCAGCGCAGGCACAGCTTCCATGTGTGGCTCACGGACGGGGAATGGGCCAGGCTTCGCCATGAGCTGCAGCGAAAGGCGTTGAGCCCCACGGAGTGGCTGAGGGAGGCGCTTTCCGCAAGCGAGCGCGAGCGCATCCTGCGGGGGACAGAGTTCCTTCGCATCGAGGTTGCAGAGGAGCCCTGCCGCCTCGCCGAGGAGGTCCTGTCAAAGGAGGCGGAGGGCTGGCTGTTTGCGGCTGAGCGCCTGTCCATCCGGCGCCCGCAGGACCGCCTTGAGCGGCAGGACCTTGCGCGCAGGGCGAGGCCCTACCTGGAGGCCGCTGCCTACTTCAGCGGCATCATTCAGCGCTTTGAGCGTCAGCGATCGGTGATTCCGAGTCGCCTTTCTCGCGGGCGCTCTCCTCGCTTGGAGGAGCATCCTGGCCGTCACCCGTCTCCGCCTTCGGTTCCGCCAACGCCCGCCAATAGGCCATAAAGCGGCTCGCGTAGGGGCTGTTCAGCATCGCCTCCACCACAGCGGTGGAGGCTTGTTTGTGCTCTAGCGCCCAGCCGGCAATCTCGTCCCAGGGTAGGGCCGCCTCCCGATCCTGCGCAAAGGCGATGGCGAGCTGGCCGGCCAGATGCCCGGCACCAAACCCGTCCAAAAACTCCTGGCTGTAGCGCTGCTTCGGCCCCTCGGCTGCCGTTTGTTGGAGTCTCCTGTCCCTGTCCTGGAGCAGGAGGCCCAGAACGTAGTGCGCGACCGTGCTGCCCCGTGGGCGGCCTTGCTTGGAGAGTCTGCGTAGCTGTGCCGCGGTGTCCTTATCGCACCATACCTGCCACATAGCTGCAGGGGCTTTGTTCCTCGCCGGTTTCCTTGGCACTTGTCTGCTCTCCTTTGCCCGGCCGCCACTCTCCGCCTCTCTCTCATTAGTCTAATGATGGTTTTCGGTTTTGCGCGGCCTTGGGGAAGCGGGATTGTACTCACCTAATGAGGATGCTGGCACGAGTCCACTTGTAATGATGGGTAGCGCGCTATGCTCCCTCTAGGGGGTGCAGCATGGCAAGAGGGAAGGCAAGGCAGGAGGCGGACGTGGAAGCCGGTACAGGCCTCTCGGCCGTGATCGAGACCGGATCGAAGGTCGACACGGAGGCAGCGGTATCGGCAGCCATCCAGGCGGACGAGGCAGCGGACGAAGCCCTGGACGAACCGCCCGTGACGGGGACATTCACGGAGGATGAAGAGGAGGACGAGGGCAAGCGGGAGCGGGTGCCCGGAGGAAAGTATTGGGCCAACGGCGGAATGGGCCAGGTGCAGCTGATCAGCTTTCCGATTGATCCGGTGGTGGTGTGGGCCGTGGATGCCTACACCGCAAAGCGCATCCAGCGGGAAAGGGCTCAGAGGGAAAGGGGTGTCCCCGCGGACCAACTCGGGCCGTCGTTCGCCCAGGCATCGTACCAGGAGCGGATCGCCCGCATGATCGCGGAGTGCGTTGGCATTCTCATCGCGGAGGACGTGGACAAGAAGCCGGAAGATCGCCTGTTCGACTGGGACTCGGCGCTCACCCTGCCGCTCGGGCTCGTGGTGCACGAGATGGCATCCAAGCGGTGGAGCCTGTTCCGCGAGACCTACAAGGAGCAGGTGAAAAAGCGGCTCAGGCTTAGGTTCCCAAACCTCACGGAGGGCGAGATCGACGGGCTCGCCGGCCTGATTTAGGGGGGGAGAGAGCATGGCGCGCAAGAGCGGTGTGTCGACCACGTACCCGAACCTGGTGTTTGGAGCCCCGGCGAGCGACCCGGCGGCCCAGGCCCTTGCGCATCTCGCCAACGCGAAAGCCCTGGAGGCGCTGGACACGAAGCCTCCTGAGCTGGAGTCGCCTGCCACACGCCTCACGACGCAGGTGATGGACAAGGTGGGGACGGCGGTTGGGGAGCTGATCGCCCAAAACGTCAAGCCTCCGTCCGTGCCCAGCATGGTCGACGACCACCTCAAGCTTACGCAGGCACAGCGCGAGCACTACGACGACCTCATCGAGCGTCAGAAGGATCTCATCACGAGCTATGAGGACAAGATCGAAGACCTGAAGCAGCAGCTCTCGTCAGCCTACCAGAGCGGCTATAAGGAGGCCGACGAGAAGTGGCAGACCCGTTGGGAGATGTCCGAGCGCATGGGGGCGCGCCTCGACGAGATCGAGAAGAAGCTCCAGGCGAAAGAGCTGGAGGACAAGCAAAAGCTCGTCGAAGCGCGTGACGCCCAGATCAATCGCCTGCTGGAGGAACTCAACCGCGAGCGGGAGTCCTTGCGCGATGCCTACACGCAGCTCAACAACCTGAAGCTGGAAAGGCTACGGCTCGAATACGACCTAGAGAAGAAGGACCTGGAGTACCGGGTAAAGCAGGCCGAGTCGCAAGTGCCGCGGGCCAAGACGCCGCAGGAGATCTATGAGGAGGCCTACGCGAAGGCCGAGGGCATCAAAGCTCAGGCCAGTGCTGAGCTGGACATCGAGAAAAAGCGCAAGGAGATCGAGCGAGAGGAAGAGGAGAGCCGGGCCAGGACGGCTGTCTATGAACAGTTTGGATCGCTCTTGAGCGGTATCGCCAAGCAGGCTCCCGACCTCATCACTGCGTTCGTCTCGGGAAGCGCGCCAAGTCGGGGCTACGGTCCTCCAGCAGCCCAGGCCCCGCAAGCTCCACCCCCTGTCCCGCTCAGGAGAGAGGCCCATGCCTAACCCGCTAGAGGCAGCGAAGCACGCCGGCCAGGCTGTTGGAAACTTTGTCGGCGGCATGACCGCAAAAGCCGCCATCGGCATGATCGGCCGCGCCCTCGGCGAGTGGATTCGGGATAGCGGGCTCACGCCTCAGCAGATCGACCAGGCCTTCACGGAAGGGAAGGCAGCCATCCTCCTCGCGGGGATGTTCGGGGGCACGGACCCACAGGAGATTGCACGCTATCGAGGCCTCTACGCGGCCATGGCGCAGGCCATGGGGCCGCAGGAGTATGCGCGCATTCTGGATGCCGCTGCCTACGCCGTCCCCTCGGTCCAGGACCACTGCGACGTCATCGGGCGGCTGCACTGGACGGAGTATGAACACACCCTGGATGACCTCAAGCGGCGTTTCCTGGAGGGGAGGCCGCTAGTCGACATCCAGCCTCCCGAGGCCGGCGGGCCTGGCTAGGCATGGGCGAAACTGAATCCGAAAGGGGGGGCGACCGTGGCGCTGAGCGTGCGAACCATCGCCGACTACGCGACCGATGGCCCCCTCATTTCCGTGTCCATATCGGACCTTGCAGGGCTCGTCGGGGCCCCGTATAGCGAGGTTCAGCAGATCCTCAACCAGGGCGTCCAGTCCGCCGAAGCCTCGCAGCCGGAGGGAACGGCCATTCAGCTCGAAATCGACTCAGTGAACGACGCCTCTGCCGTGATCGAGCAGATCAACCGGCAGTTCAGGGCGGGGAAGATCGTGAACCCGCAGGATGGGAAGCCGATCGTGCCATGGCCGCAGTACCCTAACCAGATCGCCTTCCCCTGGAACGGCGGAAACGGCGTGATGCTCCGTTGGATCAAGACGGAGTGGCAGATCATCCTCATCCTCGTCGTCATGCTCGCCATCGCCGCGGCCATCGTGTACAGCCTGACGAGGACCCCCTACCGCATGCAGGCCGTCACGTCGTCCAGCGGGGGATCGTCCCAGGGCGGGCCACCGTTCGCCGGGTTCCACGATGGAACGCTGTACCTGTTTTGGCTCCCCTGGTACGTGGACCTACCCATTGCGGCCGTCCTTGTTGCGGCCCCGTTCGTGATCCAGCAGGTGGCGAAAGGCGAGGAGAGCACCGCACAGCTCATCCGCTCCACGCGTGACGTTGAGAAGGCAGAAAGGGGCTAGGGGAATGGACGAGGCCACCTACCAGCGGCTCATCGCACGGCTGTCGCAAAACGAAGTGGCGCAGGGAAGGGCGCCGCTCACGCCACTCCCTTACCCCCTCGCGGCGGCCAAGAAGAGTTCTGCAAGGGTAGCTGCACCGCAGAAGATCAAGAGCCCCTCCCTCACGAGCCAACAGCTCTTCGTCCCGCGCGCCAAAGGGTCGCTGCGCCTCATCGACGCGCTCATGGTCATGGCAGCAGCGGGAGAGGTGTTCTGGCCCGCCACCCGCTCCAGCATCGCGGGACAGCTGGGATGGAGCGCCTTCGGGGCGCTTTTCGGCGGGTTCGTCTACTTTGAGTCCAACCCAGGTAGCGAGCTAAATGCCGTAGGGGCTGCCCTCACGGCCTCCAACAGCGCCTACCTCATGCTCCGCATCCTGCACCCGAACCTGAGCCAGGGATAGGCTTAGGCCCCAAAACCCGAGCAAAAGGACCAGGCAAAGCGCGGCTATACGATCCAATTGGGTCGTAAGGCCGCGCTTCAGTCGCGCTCTGGGGGGTGCGTTTGGTGAACGAATGGGATCACGTGGCAGGCCGGTCGGTGGTTGCCCTCGCAGGGGGCGCGGCTGAGCAGGCCGTCGTGGACCGCATGCCCGCTAAGGAAAGCATCAAGGTCGCAGGTCTCGCCGGTCTCGGCCTCGCCGCCATCGGCGCAGGGGTCAAGCTCTTGGCTCCCCGCAGGTCCGCCACCGCGGATGTCATTGGGGACGCGCTCCTGGCGTCAGGTGTGACCGTCCTCGGACAGGCCGGGACGGCCTACGTGGACGCCAACGTGCTTCACGTCGCGCCGGCCGGCCAGACCATCCAGCCCATCCTGGTCGAAGAGCCCGTGGGCCAGACGGCAAGCTTCACGCCTGCCTCGGGGAGCGCCGTTGTGGCGTCCCCGACACAGGCGCAGGTGAACTACGCGTTCGAGGAAGAGGGCTAGCTAGCAGCCTAGCCCGCCCATAAGGCGATGCCCGTGTGCTCGCCGAGGAGGTAGCAAAACATGGCATTTCCGGAACTGGTGCTCATCGGACGGTGGACCCTGACCGGGGCCAGCACGATCCCCGGCAAGGCACCGAACACGAGCTGGAGCCCGCCGCCCGTGCAGACAACGGAGCCCTCGCTTCGCATGGGATACCTGACGTCCCATGAGGTTGCGGAGGCCAAGTACCTCGTGGTGTACCCGCCGGTTTCCTCGTCCGGAACGATCGAGGACCTGCGGGAAGTCTCCCTCGTGCTCGACGGCGAGGACTACCCATACGTGTACCTGGCCGCAAGCCAGGAATTCAACATGGCGCCTGCACCCGACACCGTTACGAACGGTATCATCATCGACCTTGGCAAGAGTATTTGGGGCCGCAACGGCAAGCCCGCCGGTCTCCTGGATGCGACGTGCCCGAAGGCGAATCGGACGGTCAGCATCAAGGCCACCGCCGGCGAAAACGGGGTGACGGACGACTACACCGTAGAGGTGTGGGGCTACATCTACCCCGGCGACCTGCTCGCGCGGCTGATGCCCGTCTATACCGTTCCCTCGATCGTGTTCCCCGACCCGCTGAACGGCCGCACCTTCACCGTCCCTGGCCGCACCGTCACCGCCGGAAGCGACTGGACCGCCCACTGGACCTCGCTCCCGGGCGGCCTCAAGCAAACTGTCAGCAACAGCCAGGCCGCGATCCACAAGCTCGTGCGGTGGGCCAAGAACGCCAACCCGACCCAGCCGTCGGTTGCGTACCAGTTCCAGTACCAGAACAGCGCGAGTTCTCCGGGTGTTGCCTACGCCCACGAAAACCTCTTCTTCCAGTTGACGGCCGAAGAGGCCATCATCGCCGAGCGGCTTGGCATCGACGGGCCTCCTCCCTCCAGTTCGGGTGCGGACGTGCTTTCGGGCGCGATCTACACCCCGTCCGAGAGCGAGAAGCGCCACCCGCTCGGCGGCATCCCGGCAGGCTTCTACCGCGGCGAGGCGCAGTTCGGGCTTGTCGCTGGCACCACGAACTCCTTCCGCGGAGTGCCCAAGCTGCCGCAGGGTGAGCAGCTCCTCACGGGCGAGGATGCCTACGTCGGGGTCGTGGACAACGGAATCAGCATCGCGGCCAACCAGATCATGGTCGCCTTCGTCGGGACCCTGATCGAGAGCGGCGCGGGGGGTGTGATCTAGATGGCTCTTGCAGTCTGGACGAACACGGCCGCCATCGCGGCGGGGACCGCCTACGCGATCCCGGCTGAGGCAGGCCTTGCGCCCACAGCGCAGCTGATCGGGGTCCGCAGCGTGACCATCATGCCCCTCGCAAGCGCGGGTGCCGCCTCCACCACGTCCCCCGTGACGGAGACCGGCGTCGCCAACAACAACACGGCGCCGGGTGCCGGCCACGTAAGCGTGCAGGTGGCAACCCAACAGCTCGTGAGCGGCGACGCGATTCCGGCGGACGCCGTGGTGGTGGCGAACGTGATCACGTCAAACGAGCAACCCTTGAACCCCTAACGTCCCAGCCCTCTAGGCCCGCAGTAGCGGGCCGGGCCTTTCCGGCGTAAAGCCTGCATTTTCCCCAAACCGATGCCGCAAGGGAGTGTTACCGCGTGGCACTGAGCACAGCGTTCTTCAAGGCCCTGAAGTACCTACCCGCCCTGGTACCGGATGCTCTCATGCTGCCCTCCGTGGCGAGCAATACGACGCCACAGACGCTCTTCAGCTACGGGAATCTCAGGTCCACCGGAAGGCTCGTGACGCTTCATTCGCTGCAGTTTCAGCAGAGCGCAACCGACGTGGGCGCTTCTGCCATCGTGGCCCAGGCGGACACGTACTCGACGCCGCTCGTTCCGGTGGCGGCCATCTTGCCGCAGGTCGCGGTCCGCCCAGGCAGGCCCTACCGTCTTCCTGCCGCGGCCAACCGTCTGCAGGTCCTTCTCTCTAACCCAGGAAGCGCGCTCACGAACTTTGGCGTGAACTGGACCGTGCTCGTGGAGCAGCCGAACATCGCGCAGAAGATCAAGTTCCCACAGGACTTCTCCCTCACAGCCCAGGAGCGACAGCTTGCCGCGCAGGCTGGACTCACCGGCCAGACGCCGCGCGGGGTCCTGCCGCGCTCGTTCGAGTGGGTCGTGGAGAACGAGTTCCGAAACCAAGTCACGGACTCCGCCGTGATCGGCCTCGCGGTGCCGACGCTTCAGCCAGGCGTTCCGGTGCAAATGGCGCAGGATGCCGCGCACGGGCAGGAAATCCTCGTGATCCGGTCGCTCTACACGACGCCTGGCACCGGAAGCGACGGACTTACCATGACCGTGCAGGTCGACGACAACGACGCCTTCCTGCAAATCCCCGCGTACGGCCTCGGGATCGCGCTCCCGGTCGAGGTGTTCATTATCGCAGAGCAGCAGGTCACCATCACCGCAAGCTGCACCACGGCCACGAACGACATCGCCATGTCCGCAGAGATTTGGCACGTGCGGCTCACGCCAGAGATCCAATACCGGCTCGGCCAGGCGGTGCCCGCAAGCGTCAGCCAGAAGATCGAGGCGGGGGTGCTCTAGATGGCCGCGAGGACCGTGGGGGTGGCGCTTGCATCGGCAGCCCTGGACGTGGCGGAAGTCGCAGGGCAGGGCGCCGGCGTCACCACACCAGCGTCACCACCTACGCTGCCAGGCGGGCCGACCGTCCCCTCCGGTGCAGCCCCTCCCGGCTCCACGTTGCCCGCCCCGACGGTGCCGCTCCCGATCAGCCCAAAGGTGTTGGCGGCCTCGCTCATCGCGGCGGACGAGCCAGGCATTGCGGCCATCCTCTTCCTGCGCCAGGCCGTGAGCGTGCCCGCGGGAGGAAGCGCGCAGATCGTGATCCCCGTGGCGAGCGGAAACGTCATGATCGTAACCGCCCCCATCCGGGTATTCTCAGACACCTACACTTCAGAACTGACCGCCACCCTTGTTGTGGACCAGGTGAACGTGCTACTGAACGACTTCCCTATGACCGCCGAGGCCGTCGAGATCATGCCGGAGTATGGTGTCATCCGGAGCAGCATCGTGGCGACACTCCAGAACGGCACGTCGTCCGACATTGAGGTGACGTATGACGCGGAAGTGGTTCTCCTCACGGACGACTACTACAACTCGGTGTTCGCCCCGTTTCTACGCTACGGTGCAGAGACCATAGCAAACCTCACAAGCGTGCTCTCCGCGGCAGGTGAAGTGTAATGGCCTCGCTGGTGGTGCTTTGCCAGGAGCATGGGGTGCGGGTACTTGTCGACACCGACACCCGGACCGTGCGGCACACGACGGAGCCACTATCCGTGGCAACTAGCACTCCTCCAGTGGGAGGATGCGTGGCGCTCAGGCTTGCCGCAAAGGCGATCCCCGGACCGGATCGCATCGCAGGCCCGCATGGGCCCATCAATCCCCGGACCGGGCGGAATCGGTGTTACCTGACCGTGCTACAGCCGGGGCAGGCGGTGCCCCTGCCGCCATGGTCTGAGCAGGCCCCAGCGGGAGCAGGGACGGGGCCCGGTGGCCCTAAGCCCAGGCCTCCATACCTGCCTCCCGTAACCAGGCTGAAGGCAGGTGGTAGGCCATGAGCCAGATCGGCTCGGGGAACCTGGAAGCGCTCCTGCCGTTTGCGTCGGCCATCGCGGTGGTCTCCGTGGGCGCGAATGCCACTGCGACGAGCGTGCCCATCGCCGGCCTCAGTCTCAGCACGAGCGATCTGGCCGGCGGGTGGGCGCTGTTTGAGGCGGGGGCGCTGGGACCCGGCACAACGGCGACGCTGGCCCCGATTGCCAGCAACACGGCCTCTGCCCTCTCGTTTGCATCGGGCGCGCTCTCGGCAGCCCCCCAGGCCGGATACCGCGTGTGGCTGTTCCAGGCGGGCCAGTTCAACGTAACGGTCAGCGCGCCGGAGAACGTGCAGCAATGGGGCGGACAGGCAGTCTCTGCGGCATCCAACGGAATACCGCTCATGGCTATCACGACACCTAGCTCTGGCGGGGTACCGGCTGGGATCAACGAGGCTACTGGGGCGGCCCTGCCCAACTATCTAAACGGGCTCGACACGAATGCCTTCTGCTACCAGTGGGATGCTGCAACCAGCAACTGGGTTCCCACAGCGCTCAACGTTGGGGCGCCTGGATCAGCTGCTCCAGCATCGGCCGTGCAGGTTGCAGGCACGGATGGGACTGATCTGCGGGCACTCTCGACCGACACGAGCGGGCACCTAAACACCAATGTCGTGAGCGCGCTCCCTGCGGGCACCAACACCATCGGGGCTGTCAATGCGATCCAGTCCGGCTCATGGACGGTGGCAGATAGCACCCTTGCAGGGGCCTCGGGCGCGCCTGCGTCCGCCGCACCATCTCAGGCCGTGCAGGTGGCAGGCACGGACGGGACAGACCTGCGGGCCATTGCCACGACTTCTTCAGGTCAGGTGCTTGTGTCTCCCGTAGCAAGCCCTCCTGCCACGCTCGTGCTAAACGAGAAAGCCCTTGCGACTAGCGCAACAACCGCCATCATGGCTGCCGCGTACACCGTGCCTGCGAACGGGACGCTCAACATCGCGGTTGGGATTGAGAGCGGAGCCACGGCCACGACATTTTTGATTACGAGAAACGGCACGCAATACCTTGCGATCAACGCGGGAAATAACCTTACAGCGGGCGCAGAGTACGACGTGAGCCTCCCCGTAGTGGCCGGGGACACCGTCAACTTCGAGACGGGAGCGGCGACGACGCTTGCGGTCCTAGAAGCATTCTTTGTGCTAGGACAGTAAACAACGGGGGGTACATTGGGTGCCACACTTCGCGCCAGCAAATACAGCTACTCCAAGTTACACGCTACCATTCATGCCTTCCCAAACTTGGATTGGAATGGGTACCGAAGATGCGTCTCAGACGTGCCTCACAGTTGACACATTCGTCCTTACTCCTTACGGAGAAAAACCAATAAGGGACATTTCCGCTGGAGACGAAGTACTAACTATGGGACTAGACGGACATCTAGAAGTAACACAAGTAATGACCGTCGGAAAGCCGCACCGAGAACAAGTTTACGATATTTACGGATCAGGGGGAGTGCATATAAGGGCAACCGAATTCCACAGGTTTGCTGTAGAACGATGGCATTCAACATATGCGACACGCGAGTTTGTAGACGTCAGGGATATTACAAAGGGTGATGTTATCGTATCGAAAACGCATAAGCGAGTCACCGTAGAAAGGATTGAAAGGGGAGACAAGGAGATGGTGACTAACCTAACAACCTTATCAGGCTCGTATCTTATAAGTCAGGATGGCATCGTATCAAAGGACGCAAGCGACCCGTTCACCGCAGAACACATTTACGTTTTCTACTAATGGTGTAGCGATGAAACTACTCGTAGCGCTTATGAATATGGCTGGTATTGGCGGTATGGAAAACGTACTTGCCGCATGGGACTCAAGTGTCCCGGATCACGTTTCGATAACTTGGTTGCTGTCGAAGCCTAGAAAGACGAAGGAAGCAGACTTCTACGACAAACTGCATGGTGACAAATATTATTGGCTTGATCCAACTATGGACATTATAGAAAGATCAAGAGTGACCATAAACATCATTGATAAAGTGCATCCAGACGTACTTATAGCACCAACGGGAACATACGTAGGATCGCATGTATCGTCAGTCGTAATTGCCAAAGTAGCCAGAGCGATTCCAACAATAATTTGGCTTCACGGAAAGCCAAGCCTTGGAACCGCCTTGTCAAGTGCTTACATGCTAAAGCATGCAGATGCGATATGGGGATGCGGCCAAACGGTTATAGAGGATGCGAATCACTTTGCCCCTAATGTGCCAAAACTACACATAACCAATCCTATACTAAATAGGTGCGATAAAGAAGCCGCAATAGGAGACAAAAGAGAAGATCACAACGAGCCTACGGTATTGTATTGCGGACGGTTGGACGCAGACCAAAAAGGAGTAGACCTGCTGATAGAGGCGATGCTCAAAGCAAAACAGAAGCCTAGGCTAGCTATCATTGGCGGCTTTACCACGGAGAGCCAAGAAGTAAGACATAGGGTGATGACACTTATAAATGAACTATCCAAGGCGGCATCCGTGCTACAAGCAGACTGGTCGGACAACCCATGGAACCTAGCGAGTGCTCTAGGAGTTGACTGGACTATCATTCCGAGCATCGACGAAGGCGAACCTTTGGTGGCACGGGAGTCATTGGCTTGCGGTATACCTCTTATTGCCATACATGGGGCAACAGAAATAGCGCTTACCGGAAAGGAGAACGGAATTCAATTTACTACATACGCCGAACTAACAGAACTGTTAGAACGAGTAGCAACGAATAGATTAGCTAAGCCTAAAATCCAAATACAGTCAGACACTATGACACCACAACATATGTGGACAGAGTGTTTGGAGTCCATAAGACTGCTATTGGCAGATGGACTGTCTTGATAGGCAATATCATTGGTGCTGCTATTTATCTATCCTTGATTTCTCCCATTTCCTCCCTCAACTGGGCAGGGCAAGTCGTAAATACTCCCGGTAACGCTAACTTTGGGGTCATTGCCGCCACTTGGGTGGAACCGGCATTCAAGCCTAACCCCAATGGTCCTCCTGAGCCAGGAGATGTTGGTGGTGGCGCGGATGCGATATGGGTAGGGCTTGGTGGCATGAACGGCCTCAAATACTCCGGGAACCTGTGCCAGGCGGGCACCTTAGACGTGGAGGCCGAGTCCGGCCAGATCCTGGAATACCTAGTGGCCGAAGATTACCCGAAACCCGCTATGCTCTCATCGTTCACCATATCCCCAGGCGACACGATCATGGCTCTCGTCGGGTATTTGGGGGGAATCCCTGCTGCCATGGTGACCGATTTGACTACGGGCCAATCCTTAGCCATCGGATGCTCTCTTCCCACTGGTGGAGGGTGGGATTCCGCAGAGTGGGTGATGGAGGCGCCTACCTTTGTAGAGGGTCCTCACGCATATCTTGAGCCAGTGTTGGAACCAAATCCGCAAAACGACGGCGTATTCGCATGGCAGTCCATGTCGCTTGGCCTTTCACCTGGGCACGGGTGGCCTGCGTGGCTTGCGGCACAGGCTCCCAGTGTATGGATGCCCAACTGGCAGACGTTCATGCAGCCTATGAACATGGTATGGCCTCTTCCCATTGCAGGAGAAAGCACGACGCAACTTGTGGGGTCGCCAGTTCAGGCGGACTGGAATGGACTTGGACCAGACACTGCCACCATTACTTGGCAGCCGACCCCGTACAGCTACCGGCCGATCGTGCGGATGATAGGCTCCTTGCTAGGGGGGTAAAACATGGACCCGTGGGAAAAGTGGGCATTGGCCGGAGCATCTGCAGTGGCAGCCGGAGTAGTGGTGTACAAGCTCACAGCCAAACAAACTTATTCTAGGACTGCATCTTTGGCGGCGAAATCGCCAACTGTCACAATCTCTGGGCCATCATCAGCAAGCCTCCTAGACAGTACTGGGCATTACCACAGCTCCACCTTTGTTGCATCCATCTCCCCCGTACCAAATGGTCCCATCATCTGGACATGGACCGCCATTACGGGAGGACAGCCACTGACCACAGTACGACCTGGCAGCACGACTTCAACGCTGCATCTCACGCCAGGAAACGCAGGGACATGGACGATAGAAGCTACTGCACAATGGCCCACAGGAAGTGCCACCGGTTCGGCTACCTTCACGGTTACTGGATAGCCCATAGGCTAATGTAGGGATGTTTTGCCCATACATCAGAATCCGCCTCCCGCGTCCCTTCTGCCACGACCACCTTCTCTTTCTCCCCGGACACGCCCACGAGTTCATTTGGCCTCTCGTAGAGGCTGACCATCCGCTTGCTGCCACCGCTGGACCACCGCAGGAACCGCTCCACGTCCGAAGCATCGACGCCCGCCCCCCGCAGGTCCCTCACAAGAGCCCTCCGTACCGCATGCCACGCAACCCCGCGTGGCTTTTCCGCGTCCATCGCCACGTCCCAAATCCGGCCAAAGGAGGCCTCTACATGGCTCTCTTCGGCCATCGGCCAGTGCTCCGGCAGGACCCTAGCTACCTCTGGCGGCAGCCATGTCCAGCGGGCGGTACCGCCCTTAGCGGTGCGGATGTAAATGCGCTCACCGTCGCGGTCCACGTCCTGGTCCAGCACCGACGCCATCTCCGTCGCGCGCAGGCCGTAGACGGTCGAGAGCGCCAGGTAGCCGACGTGCTGTGGGAGGACCAATCCCGATCGAGCTGCCCCTATGAGGCGGGATATGGCCTCACCGTCGAGCGCAGGCCGCGACGAATCCTGCGGGTCATAGCGGTGGCCGGGGACTCGCGGCGGCTCAAGCCCAAGTCTGCGGTAAAAGGCCCGCACCGTGCGGTACACCTGGTCCACGGTGCCGGGTTTCATGCCTTGCGCCTCCAGGTCGCGCAGGTACTCAGCCAGGGCGCGTCCGGCGTTTTCGTGCCAGCCCTGGGCCTCGACGAAGCGGCGGACGATCGCGGCCCGCTTTGGACCCGCCGCCTCGCCGTACTGCCGTATGGCCTCTCCCACCGTCACCAAGGACCCCCCTTTACCGTCGCCAGCCCTATGCTAAAGCCAGGGGTGCGGACAGCCATGGACTTCGAGCGAATCTTGGCGCGGCCCGGACCTAACCCGGCCCTATGGTACTGCCGTGAGTGCGCGTCCGTCTGCGTGGTCCTGTTCGGCATCGCAACCCGGTGCCCGCAGTGCGGGAGCACTCTAGCGGAGGTCGAGAGGCGCGATGCCCGAGTCTTGATCGTGCAGCTCCTCGGGGACCCGGTGCTGCTCAACGCCTGGGACGCACTTGCGGAGGCGGCGATCCTTGGGAGGCTCACGGCTGAGCAGAGGGACGCTGTGGACGCCGTGCTGCTCGTGATGCGTGCGGCCTCAACTTCGATCCTCACGCCGCGGGAGGGGTAACAAGAGTGCCTGAGACGGCAGAAGGCTTTCTTTGGGAGACGGCCACGACGCTTTCCAAGCACACCATCGAGCATCTTCGCGCCCGGATGGACAAGGCGGCCGGCGTGGGGCAGTTCGCCCCTCCGCCCATGACCCTTCAGGCGCCCGCCTTTACTCCTCCGACCTTCGCCCCGCCCAAGATTCCGTCCCTGACGGCCATGGCAGCAGGCGCTGCGGTCTCCGCAGTCGCCGTAGAGGAGGCACCTTCGCAGGAACGGGCCAGAGAGGCCCAAAAGGGCGCATCTACCCCCCTGGACGATAGATCACCCATGGACGAATCCGAAGTGCCCCTCAAAACGCCCCAAAACGGGGGCGCTTCCGCCGACCCTGCGAGCTACAGCTACGCGGATGAGGTAGCGGACGGAATTGCCTGCGCCAAATGCACCCACGGGCATTTGCGGGCCATGGCAGCCGCGGCTAGGGAGGCAGCGCAGGCCGCGGAGCAGGGGCAGGAGGAGCGTGCCCGTGCCCTCACGGCGCGCGTCCTGGCCGAGAGCGCCGTGCTGAAGGAGTACGACTGGCAGCCAGCTAAGGTGGCACGCACACCTGAACCTGAACGGCACCTGGTGGAGCAGGCCATGCCCTGCGTGCGGGACGCGGAGCGCGAGGCTGAAGGCCCTCCGCATGAGCTGGTCCTAGCGTGGGGAAGCGTGGATGAGGCCGTGCGGTTTGCCCGCTCCCCCAGGCTGACCGACAGTGACCGCCGGGAGATCGAAGCGCGCCTGAGGCGCTACTACGACACGGCGGACATGGCTGAGCGTGTCCTTGCCGCACCGGCCATCCGGGACACGCCCCAGGACCGCGAGGCGAAGCGTGAGGCCGCACGCCACCTGCGCGAGGCCCGGCATGCGCTGGAAGCGGGATCGCCCTACGACCCACAGACTCTGGAGACGGCTTCCGCCCACCTGGAGGCAGCCGCAGTCGCCATGACCCCTGCCCCCGATCCCGAGCGGGCAAAGCGGCTCGCCGACACGTGCTATGTCTGTAGGCGGGACTTCGAGGACGGATACCTCGATCTCATTCGGTCCCAGCGCTAGGAGGGGTTTTGGTGGGGGTGCCACTTTCGGACCACTGGAAGGATGCTGTGGAGCACCTGATTGAGGCAGCGGAAACGGACAAGCGGGAGTTTGTCCAGGCGGTGGCGGATCGCATCCACCGCTCAGTCGACCTGGCTACACAGGCTGCCACCGCGGACCCTCCGAACCCGCCGGCCAACTTGCGCGTCACCAGCATCGAGGTCCTGAGCCCGACACGCGCGCTCCTGTATGTGGCCTGGGACCCCGTACCGGGCGCGACGCTCTACCGATACGGGCACGACGGTCCCGACGGCGCATGGCACCGGGTGATCGCCACGACCCCCGACACGACCGCCGAGATTGGGCAGTCGCTTCCATTCGTCGTGGCGCCCGGATCGCCCTACACCTGGTACGTGCAGGCCGGTGTGTCCTATGGTGCCGAGGAGCTTTGGTCGGACCCCGCCGTGATGGAGGTCCAGGTGCCGGAGTATGTCCCGCCCGAGCCTTCCACCGCCAAGCCTGTAGCATCCGTGACCGGGCAGATCGAAAACGACGCGCTCGTTGTCCCGCTCCTTGTGGGCAAGCCAGGCGGCGACCTTTCGGATGTCTCGTTTGTTGTCGACACTGGCGCCTTTGAGTGCGCGATCGACGCGGCCACGGCGCAGGCCTTGGGACTCCCCAACCTTGGGCCGATCCAGGTCGGCGGGGTAGGGGGCAGCGCGGCCGCCTATCTCACGCAGGTCGACGTGCAGTTCGGTCCCGGTGGAACGGTCTACCGGTCCGTCAACGCGGTCGCGATCGACGGGTTTGGGCAGAACCTCTGGGGCCTGCGGTTTGCGGTCGACCGCGGCTACGAACTTCGCCTCAACACCCGGTCGGCCACGCTCGCCTACTACGAGGCGGACTAACGATGGCCGACTGCCTGACCCCCCCTCCGCCTTCGCGCCGCCTACCCCCCTCGCAGCTATACGAGCACCTGGAGGCGTGGGCACGTGACCGCGGCATCGAGGTGCTGGAGGCCGACTTCGGCCCCGGTACCGAGACGGAGCGGTACGCGGAGGAGCACCTGGCGGGTGTCGTGGCTACCAGGGGTACGCACTTTGTCGCAGTCGTGGACCGTACGCTGGACGACAAGGAGAGGGCCCTGACCCTGGCCCACGAGCTGTCGCACATCCTGTCCGAGTTCGGGCCGACGCCCCCTCGGCATGGGGTGATTCTCGATGCTCGAGGGAATGTGGAGCCACGCGCGTACGCCACGGAGGCCCTGTTCGGGCTCGCAACCGGGCTGATCCAGGCCTCACCCGGGCAAGCCAACAGCTTCATGACGGATACGGTAGAGAGGCTTGGCATGGAGCCGTTTGTAATTGGGTGCGAGCTGTCGGACGCGGCCAAGGGGTCCCCGCGGTCGGCGAGGCAACCTCCCCTTGGTACGGTCGGGTATCGCTGACTGCCTGCGCATACAAGGAGAGGGCCCAGGGGTTGACCCTGGACCCTCTTCTCGGTTCGTGTTACCGGGCGCGTCCGCCGCGGCCAGCGCAGGCCTTCGAGGCCTGGGTGAACCGCTCCCGTACGGACATTGCATCCTGCCGCGCGTCCCCGCCCCTGGCCGTGAAGCCCCGCATTTGCTCGGCCACGCACTGCTTGTGGGCGCGCAGGCGCTCACTGCTCTGACGTGCGTGCTTCGTGCGGACGAAGCTGTTGGTCTGACCCGTGACAGGATCGCGATGCAAATAGGTTTCGAGTTCCAGCGGGTAGCCCGCCTTTGCCATAACGGTCCCTCCTGTCGTCGGCTCGCGAGCCGCTTTTGGAGTTGCGGCCTACCAGCATAGTAGGGCCGGGCTCGATCACCTTCGGTCGCTCGGGTATTGCTTGTCCAAGGCGGCGCACTCGTGGGCTGCCTTACTGAATGCCGCACGGACCTCGCGCTCATCTTCGGCCGCGCCATGTCCGCGGTAACGGGCTCCCCTCAGCTCCTCCGACATGCAATCCCGATACGCGGCGAGCCGTGAGCTATGCGTGACGTCGTGCCGTTCACGCAGGACGAGCTTGCGCTTTCCCGTGACCGGGTTGCGGTACAGGTAGGGCTCGTACTCCTCCGCTAGGCTGTAGCCTTCCTTGGCAGCCATGGCTACGCGGGCTCCTCTACGACCGGCGCCGGGCATGTGCTAGGCGGAAGGGGCGGCCAGGTATCGGGCGCGTCGGGAGCCGTGCCCACCACGTCATACCATATTTCGGCCTCGTATCTCGGCCCGCCGCACGGCATTCGCTCGATGACAGAGCGTGCGGCCTCATAGGCCTCCTGCTCCGTCGCCTCGCCCTTGGCTTCCAGAGCAAGCAGCTCCTGAGCTGACACGCCCGCCTCCTGCGCCAGGTCGGCAATGCGGCCGATTCCGATGGTCAGCTCGCATGGGCGCGGACGCTCCACCGTGCAGCTTGCGTGTAGGTCGTACTCGCCGTCCTGCGAGTCGCCCTTCGCTTTCTCCATGTCCGTGCCCGACACGTCGTACACCCCGGGCGTCGTTTGCACCGCGGGCTGATATTCGATCCCGGTTGCCGTACGGATCGCCTCCCCGATACGCGGTAGCTCCTCCTCTGGTACGCTCAGAACGCCCAGCGGCTCGCCGCGGTCGAACAGGACCGCGTCGATCACGTCCGGCCCATAGCGGTATGCCATGCGCATCCCTCCTGCCCACACAAGCGTAGCGCGTGCATGTCTCGCGCTCCTTGTCTGGGGAGTGGTTTCGCGGTTCCTCTCCCGCGACATAATCCCCAAGGTAGTTTTGTCGCGATGATGGATAGGGTATCCTAACTACCACTCTTTGCTTGATCCGTTGGGTATCCTAACCTGTTTGGGTCTTCTGCTTCTCTTGGGATTGTGAGCAGTTTCACAATCCGTTTGTTTGCTTCACCTTGGGCTTGTGAAGATGTTCACTATAGGTTTGTTTGTCTTCTGGTTGCTCTCTCCTAATAGTTAGGACGTCTTTACAAGTTAGGCGTGCGGGTTTTCCTGGATTCCTCCCAGAATCTAGAGAAACGCGCGCGCATAGGGGACCGCGGCGTGATCCGGACCAATCCGAACGGTCTGGCGAAAAAACTTGAAATCGGCAGCTAGAGAGAGCAAAAGGAAGGAAGGTTGACGCTAACCCATCGAAACCGGACTAGACGGCCCGACAGAAGACTTGAAGGGTTGACGCCAACCCGAGATAATGACGCCAGAACGAAACCACGACAGGAGGGACCGAAAGTGGAAGCTTACCTAGACGAAGCCACGCGCCAGAGTGTCGTCGAGCATCTCATGTCTTGTGTACCGCCGAAGTATCGCGTAGGGGATCGCGTCCTCGTGAAGCACGTCCTCGCAAAACTCAATGAGTATGACGGCAAGACGGCAACCGTGCGCAGAGTGCGGCCGCGTTGGGAGGAATGGGATGGCGCGCGGTACGTGCGGCGCGGTCTTGTGATCGACAGCTTGACAGGAGTTCTGCCGCACGTCATTCGGGACGAAGGACATATTGTGGAAATCCAATGGCCGGAGGAAACCAAGCAGTTTCGCTTCGCGGGTTGGGATCTTTCGCTCGACGTTGACGGCCTACCCTATGGTCTTATCACCGCAGACAAGAACGTTCGGAAACTCTAGCGATTCGCGGCGCGTCCTGCGCCGCATGGTGAGGGATCCTCGCCATGCGGGACCGGACGCCAGGATCCGGCCAAACAAAAACCCGGCCCGCCACGGCCGGGAGTGAAGGGAGAACCCACAAATGAAGCCTACCTACACGAAGGAAGAACGTCAAGCGTACATGCGGGAGGAAACCCGCAAAGCCATGGAGTCCGTCCTTGAAATGGTCCGGAGCGGCCAGGTCGGCGACGCGATCGCTCATCACCTTATGGACGTATCTCCGGACGCTCCCTGCCGCGAATGGAGCCCGACGAACCGCATGCTCCTGTATCTCAACAAGACGGCTGACGCGCGCGGATACCGCCAATGGGCAGAAGTCGGCCGCCACGTCGCGAAAGGAGCCAAGGCGTTTCATATCTTCGTCCCGCGGTTCGTGCGGGTTGAGAAAGCCGACACAGAAACGGGAGAGGAGAAAGAAGAGCAAAAGCTGATTGGCTTCATGTTGGCGCCCGTCTTCCGGTACGAAGACACGGAGGGAGAACCCTTGCCCGAGTACCAAGCGGGCCCGGTTCCCGACTTCGCCGAAGCTGCAACCGCATGGAATATCGCGATTGAGTACGGCCCGTCGACGCAGGGAGAGTACGGGTTCTTCTCAGTCAAGGGGCGCGAAGTGATCCATCTATCCAGCCAAGATCCCGACACTCTTTGGCACGAACTCGGCCACGCTGCCCACAAGCGCCTACTCGCTAGTCAGGGAAAGAGTATGAAGCCCGGCCAGGACGTGGAACAGGAAATCGTCGCGGAATGGGTCGCGGCGACCATCGGCCGGATCGTCGGCCGGCCAACGGGAGAAACGGCATGGGCGGTCCGCTACATGGAGGCCTACGCGGGATCGCAAGAACGGCTCTTGGGATCGCTTGCCGGGCTTGCCGCAGTGGCTGAGGATTGCGTCCTGCTCATCATGGACGCGGCCGCAAGCGTGGCGACCATCGCCCAAACGGCCTAGGAAGACACGGCGCGTCCCGCGCCGCATGCTCCGGGGCACGGGGCATGCGGGGCCGGATGAGAGGCCTAGGAGGGAGGACAAATCTTGGACATGGATCTTGACGTCCAGCTCCCCTAAGCTTAGGGTGGCGTCAGGTTGACGTTAGGGAGGATACTATGCCGAACAAGCCTGGACCCAACCGACGTCGCATGACGCTATGGCTGGACCGAAGCACCCTTGAGCAGTGGCGTCGGTATTACGACAGGTTCACGAATCCAGGGAACCGACGGATCGAGGAGCTAATGCTCCAGGAGATCCGGCGATTGGAGGAGATTGCAGAAGGTAATGCGCAAAAGTGTGACGCTAACCCCAGCGGAAAGGGAGAGAAGGGAACAAAAGAGAGTTGACGGGTTAGCGTCAACCCGGATATGATGGTCCCAGATCGAGCGAACACAAGGAGGGTTTCCAATGAGTGAGGTACGGTGGCCGAACGCGAGGTCTTTCACGCGGGAGCAGCTTCGAGTGGCGGCAGTTCTCCTGCGGCAGGCAGGATATGACGTGCACACAAAAGACCTCGACCCCTACGCCATCAACATCGTTCGCAGTGTCGCCGGGAGCAACCCCGACGACGTTCGGAAGGTCCAGCGCATCTTGGAGCGCGTCATGGGGTAGTCCCAGCGCGTTCTGCGCCGGAGGCTTCGGGGAAGAATCCAACACGAGGGAAGGGGAATGGGGCATGTTGACGCGGGAAGACAAGGTGCGCTTGGGCAGGCTGACGGAGCGGGATGGGGCAGGGCATCACTTCACCGACGTTGAGGACACGTACTGGCTCCGTCGTATGGAGGACGCAGGGTATATCACGATCACCCGGCCCGTGCATGAGCAGACAGGTATGCCTTACGGTCGCGGACACTGGCACCTAGATGTAGCTCCTGTCGTGGAATCCTGGTTCGGGCCGGACGGCGAACTGGACCCTAAAGCGGAGGAGTTGGAGGCCCTAATCGTGGAGGCAAGCGAAGCTCTCGATCCGGACCATCAGGGCGAGCACTGGCCGGACCCCATTGCGTGGGACGGGCGGCATTTGACGGAGCAGGCGAGGGACTTGATCGCGCACTTGCAGACGCTGTGTGAGGAGTATGCACACTCGGAGGATGTATCCGTGGCGCGTCTAGAGCACCTGGAGGATCTTCAACGACGGATGGAAGCGGTGCTTTCTACCATCCCGTAGGGCCCACGGCGCGTCCTGCGCCGCGTGCCGCATGACCTGCGGTACGCGGGGCCGGATGATCCGGTCGAAGCAAGAAGGAGGGAAGACTTGATGCAGTATCGGTTGTTTGCTTGCGATTACGCAGAACACGTGTTGACGCGCGAGCGGGAGTTGGGTTATGAACCCGACCCCCGCAGTTGGCAGGTGGTCGAGGAAGCTCGAAAGTACGCCCTCGGCCAAACCACGCCGGACGCACTCGCAGCGGCTTGCGACGCTGCGAGTGATGCCGTTGTCGCCGCTAGCGGCGTGGCAGTGCCTGCCCATGTTGGGTACGCAGCCGTTGCCGCGCTTGGTTGCGGCGCGTTCGGCGATGACGAGTTTACGGCGCAGTATGTATGTTACTTCGGGCTCCAGGCGGCATCCGATGCTGCCGCAGTCGCTGCTGCCGATAGTGTCGATAGAAGCGACTACGACGCGGACTGTGCCGCTGCCTATGCCGTTCTTTCTGCCGCGGTTGGCACAGCCCGCGAGGCTGCTTTGGCTGCTGAACACGAGTGGCAGGAACGGCGATTTAGCTTTTGGACAGAGCAGATAGCCAGTGTGGAGCAGTAGGATCTTCGGCGCGCCCTGCGCCGCATGCGCCGAACAGTAACCGTCGGGGCATGCGGGGCCGGATGGCTGAAGGGGGGTGAGGTCATGCGCGTAGTCTTCCGCCTGGCCGTGGCGCTGGTCGCGGTCGACCTGGTGCTTTCCGTGGTCTATCATGCCCGCGCAGCTCCTGCAGCCTGGCAGCCCTGCGTGGCGCTGTCTCAGCGAGTCACGGGCGCAAGGGAAAGGTCTTGCGTGGCTCAGGTGGGCAGGTGGGTCCAGGATGCTATCCCGAATGCAGGGTCCTTGATTTGGCGGGAGATTCAAGTTGTAGAGCGTAACGTGCGCGAAGGGAGGAACACCGTATGAGAAAGTCCGTTGTTGCGGCGGTTTCTTTTGCAGCCTGCCTGACAGTTGCGGTAGGAGCCGCCCAGGCCCAAACCCCGCCGTGGACGCAGGTTGTCCACGAGGCCTTGGGCGCTGAGTACGCGGTCGGCGTTGGGCAGAGCGTGTGGGCCGACTTCTTCGGCAGTCGGCCTGCCGCCATGTGCACCGGTTGGCAGGCGGTCGTGGACGGCCAGGTGCGCGAGTACACGGCGGTTCACTGCGTCGGTTATTGGGTCCAGGGTCACTACACGTCGTCAGGAGCCTACGATCCCACGCATTGGGACGTGTGGGGTCAGGTGGACGTGCGAGGCCTCCGGGGCCCGTGGGTCCATGAGGCCGGGCTTTGGGCGCCAGGCGATACGGTCATGTGGGGCTACGATGACGTGACGTACACCCTTGCCGAGCCGCTTCAGCCAGGAAGCATCGTGGGCGTCGGGTCCGGTGCGCCGCTTGCTCCTCGCTACTTCACCATTGCGGGGTGGCGGGCGCTTTATCCAGGCGAGCCGTGCATCGTCGTGGGCGACGGCGACGGCGGATGGTTCGACGGCAACTCGGCGACCGTCAACTTCCTCACGTTCCGCGGCTTCCAGCACGGCTTCACGTACCAGACCGAGGGCGGGACCATGCCCCCGTACCTACAGCTCGGGTGGGCCGAGATTTTCAGCGGAAGCTCGATCGCCGGCGAGAGCGGTGCGCCCATTATCGACCCGCAGGGCCAGGTCGTGGGCGTTCTCGTCGCCGGCGGTGGCGGCGAGACGATGGCGGTGCCGATCAACCAAGAGGGTGTCCCGGTGGTAGCCCCTGGGCAACCGGCTACCGAAACGCCGGTGGAAGCCTATGGCAACTGATCTTGATCGAGTCATGGAGTATTACCGGCAGACCGGCTGGCAGTACAAGCTGGTCTGGAGCCCGGAGCACCTCCACTACGGGTGGTGGGATGATGGCGTGTCTAGCCACGCAGCCTCCCTCACCCGCATGCTGGAGGTACTGGCAAACGCGGGGAGCGTGTACTTCCCAGGGACGAAGGTCCTGGATGCCGGCTGCGGCACGGGTGGCACGGCCCGGTGGCTGGCCGAAGCCCGCGGGGCGCAGGTCGTGGGCGTGTCGGTCGTGCCTGAGCAGATCGCAGAGGCGAACCGCATCAGGCTGCGCAAGGGCGTCCGTGGGGTGCGTTTCTTCTGCGCCGACTACCGGGACCTGCCGCTCCCGAATGAGTCATTCGAGGTCGTGTTCGCGATCGAGTCCTCGTGCTATGCCCGCCCTAAGCTGGACTTCCTGACGGAGGCCTTCCGGGTCCTTGAGCCCGGCGGCCGCCTGGTCGTGGCGGACTTCTACCGTACGGGGCAGGCCACTCAACGGCTTGAGCGGTGCCTTGAGGAATGGGAGCAAGATTGGGCGATGCCGAGGCTCCAGACCCCTGACGAATGGTACGACGACCTCCTGACGGCAGGATTCTCCAGGGTCTCCAGTTGGGATGTGACCCGCAACGTGCTCCCCTCCGCGCGCCGACTTCGGAGGCTTGTCCGGGTGTTTGGCCCGCTCGCGAGACTGTCCGCCCTTTGGGCGCCGAGGGTACCGATTCGGAACATCCTTTCGGCTCAGCGGCAGTGGGAGGTCCTGTCGCAGGGAGCGGCCTGCTATCGGATCACGGTGGCTAGCAAGCAGTAGCACCCAAGCTCCTCCGAGCGCGTGGATGCAAATGGCATAACAAGGAGGGCCAAATATGGCTGACCTGGATGCGATCCTTGCAACGTGGCGGGAAACCGGTCAGGCAGACGTGCCGGCTCTCATCGAGGAGATCCACCATTTGCGGCATGTACAATCAATAATCCTGCGGGAAGCAGGGGCTCTCCTGTCGGCGTGGCGTGGCGACTGGAGCGGAATTTACTTCGACGGGCGCGACACTTTTTGCCTGTTCAAGGCACTTGAGGAGTGGGTCAAGGGTGGTGCCGAAGGTGAGTTTACGCGGTGCTACGATTGGCACACAAAACTGATCGATAAGTACTGAAGCGTCCTTCCACCAAATGGCA
>Ga0207433_10001590_pt1 | contig 48459 bp, 37 predicted proteins | sample YelNatPaOPGAMG01_FD_187559 | JGI IMG/M metagenome (GOLD analysis project Ga0207433, IMG submission 187559) | Hot spring thermophilic microbial communities from Obsidian Pool, Yellowstone National Park, USA - OP-RAMG-01 (SPAdes) (version 3) | ecosystem: Environmental > Aquatic > Thermal springs...
GGAACACCCTTTTGGGCGTATCGTTTCATCTGAGCCTCCTGTTTGAAGGGATCGGTGTTTGTTGGGGAACAGCACCAGATTACCCCTCGAACACCAGAGGCTCAACCTCTTTAAGGTCATAGTAACTTAGAGGGGGGTCTGGGGGTCGTCCTCTCAGGGGGCGCCGGTCAGGTTGTAGAGACCGGCATCGGGAAGGGGCGTTCCCGTTGCCGCTTCAGTCAGGGGTTCCTCGCCCTTCTTGTACTCCTCCACGACGAATTTCCGGGCTGTGAGCGGAACGCGAAGACCCGTCTCGGGATCGATCCGGACATCGACGATGTCCTCGGGAATCCGGAAGGTCTGGTTCGGAGGAAAGTACGGGAGGGACCCCTTCATCACATCCATCCAGATGGGCAGGGCGGCCTTGGCGCCGAATTCTCCGTGGCCCATGGACCGGTGATCGTCCATGCCGACATAGACTCCCACCACGAGACTGGGGGAAAAGCCGATGAACCACGCGTCCCTGAAGTCGTTTGTGGTCCCGGTCTTTCCCGCGAGGAGGACTCCCAGGGAAAGGGCGTCCCTCCCCGTTCCCTCGCGGATCACGCTCTGCATCATGGAGGTCATGAGATAGCTGTAGGCCGGGTCGTAGACCGGACGGGGTTCGGGCACGAATCGGAAAATGGTGGTCTTGTGGTAGTCGAAAACCCGGTCCACGGCATGGAGGGGCTCCCGGATCCCCTCGTTGGCGATGACGGAGTAGGCCCCGGTGATTTCGATGGGACGCACCGTGGCCGAGCCCAGCGCCAGGGTCAGATCATGGGGAAGGGGTGTCGTAATCCCGAGCCTTCTCGCGAAATCGATCACCGATCCCACCCCCACCTTCCGGACGAGCCGGATGGTCGCCAGGTTGATTGACTCCGCCAGGGCCTTCCTCATGGGAACAGGACCCAGGAAATTCCTCTCGAAATCCTTCGGTCTCCAGACCCGGTGATGGATCCGGTCAAAAAAGACCAGGGGCGAATCATTCAGGATGCTTCCCGGGGAAAATCCCTTCTCCAGGGCGGCCCCGTAATCGATCACCTTAAAGACCGATCCCGGCTGCCTCAGGGCCTGGACGGCCCGGTTGAATTTGCTCCGCTTGAAGCTGTACCCGCCCACCATGGCCAGAATTCCCCCTGTCTTGGGGTCCAGGGCCACGACGGCCCCCTGGACCAGGGGAACCTGGTCCAGGGATCCCTCAAGGAGCCAGCCGGACTTCTCCTTCGTGGAGGCCAGGATGTGGGCCATGACCACATCCCCCGGCCGCAGGATTTTCGACAGGGAAAAAGAAGAGAGAACCTTCCTGTCCCGGTTGATTTTGGGTCCGGAAAGAACCGTTTTGGCCCACTGGGCCCGCTCGACGGAGATACGCCCGAGGTGCTTGTCCAGGGAAAACCAGGCGTATTTCGGGCCGACCCGAAGGATCGTCACTTCGGAACGGGTCCCGGTCAGATCCTCAAGCAGGGACGCGTTCTCTGCAGGACGGGTCTCGCGGAGTACTGATACAAGGGGCTTTCCGCGGAGGACCCGGATCGGTCCCCGGAATCCCTGCCTCCGGTCGATAGCCCGGAGCCCCTTCCGGAGGGCATGGACTGCCTGGAGCTGGATCCTCAGGTCAAGGGTCGTGAAGATCCGGAGCCCTCCGCCGAACAGTTTCTTCGCCGGCATCTCCCTTTCGAGCTTCTGGCGGACATACTCGAGAAAGTAGGCGCTGGGACTTGCTGAATGGGCGGGAGGGACCAGTTCGAGAGGAGCTGCGTAGGCCTTCTTCTTCTCCTCCAGGGTGATGTAGCGGACCTGGGCCATCCGGTCGAGAACGACCAGTTGGCGGCGCTTGCTGGCCTCCGGATGAAGAAAGGGGGAAAACTCGATGGGAGAGCGGATCATGCCGGCAATCATCGCCATCTCCGGCAGGGCCAGATCCGAGAGGGACTTTCCGAAATAGGTCCTGGCCGCGGCCGACACCCCGTAGGCCCCTTCCCCGAAATAGATCTGGTTCAGGTAGAGTTCGAGGATCTCGTCCTTGGTCAGGACCTTTTCGATCCGGTAGGAGAGAATCGCTTCCCGAAGCTTTCTGATGAAGGTCTTTCGGTGGGTCAGGAAGATGTTGCGCGCCAGCTGCTGGGTGATCGTGCTGGCCCCCTCGCGGAGATATCCGGCCAGGGCGTCCGAGATGGCCGCACGGATGATGGAGCCATAGGCCAGGGCGCCATGCTGGTAGAAGTGGGCATCCTCCACGGCCAGAATGCTGTGAATGACCAGCGGAGGAATTTTTCCCAGCGGGACATACTCCCGGCGCTCCTTGTAGAAGGATCCGATTCTCTGGCCGTTTCGATCATAGATGTGGGAGGTGGTGAAGGGAACGTAATGGCGCAGGAAGTCGACCGACGGAACTCCCGCGACAACACGCTTGTAGAAATAGTACCCGGCCGTTCCGGCCGTCCCTCCGACGATCAGGAGGAGGATGAGGGATATGAGAAGGAATTTTTTCAAGGTCGCCCGGAGGTCAAAGACATGCTGAAGAACAGAAAAGCGGGATCTCCCCGCCAGGGAGAAATCCCGCCCTCGAAATGAGGAATGAATCCATCAGAATAATGCCATAAAAAATGTCGGTTCAAAAACCTGTTGCCGTCATGTCTTGATCGTTCCGGCAGGACCCGGAAACGACGGAGGAAACCTCTACTTCTCGAAGGTCTTCATGATCGTGAATGCGGTCAGGAGGGCGACTCCGGTCAGGACGACAAAAACCACAAAAAGGGTCATGTTGGCGTAGTTGGCTTCGGTAGGATTGAAAGAACCCATCTTGTAAATCTGCATAATCCCTCCCCAGAATGGCGTTCATTGATTCGGTGCGATGCCGGCAGGCATCGGGCCCCGGGACAAGATGACATGAATTCCCAGATCCATAGGCAAAGCACAATATACCCCAGAGAGAAGAAGGGGTCAACACCCGAAAACCGGAAAGAAAAAATTTGGATCCTCCGGGCCGGCTCCTATCCGGCCCGGGTCTCCCGGTCATGGGCGATGAAGTCGGAGAGGGTAAAAAAGGAGAAGAAAGGAACCCCCTGCTCCCGGAAACGGTCGCCCCCTCCCTCCTCCCGGTCGACTAGGGCCACCACCTCCATGACCTCGTATCCGTTTTCACGGCAGGTCTGGACGGCGCGGAGACCCGAGGCCCCGGTCGTCACGACATCCTCGACCACGATGACCCGGGCCCCGGGAACAAGGTCCCCCTCGACCGGGTTCTTTGTTCCGTGGCCCTTCGTCTCCTTCCGGACCACGAAGGCGGGGATGGGACGGCGGTAGAGGCCGCTGACCAGGGAGGTCGCCACTCCGATCGGATCGGCCCCTAGCGTCAGCCCTCCGATCCCGTCGGGATCGCGGTTCGCGATCCGGTGGAAAAGGAGGTGGCCGATGAGGTACTGGGCCCGGCAATGACCCAGGGTGGTTTTCTTGCAATCGATATAGACCGGACTCGTCTTTCCCGAGGAGAGGGTGAAGGGATTGTCGGGTCGATAGAGAAAGGATCTCTCGTAAAGGGTCCGGAAGAGCTCCTCGCGGTCGGCCGCGAGCCGGGCCTCCCATTCATCGGGAGGAACGGGCTGGAGATGGGTGAGAAGTTCTACCAATGAGGTGGCCTGCAGATCTCGTCTGCCCGAATGTCCGGGGCTCGAAAATGATTGGGGGATCCGGAAATGTGAAAACTCCGGAGCTGGCTGGAACAGCCGCGTCCCTACAATGGTGCCGAAGGCGGGACTTGAACCCGCACGGGTTTCCCCACACGCCCCTCAAACGTGCGTGTCTACCATTCCACCACTTCGGCACAATCCGGCATTTCCTGCGTGAGGGCGAAAAACTTCTTGATTCTACTGCCTTCCTCATCCGAAATCAATATCCTGATCCGGGGGATCCCGGGCGGCCTCGTCCCTGGGAGGGGAGAGAATCCCGGACCGGAAGCCCAAAACGGCCAGAACCGACCCTGTCACCGCCACGGCCGACAGGACGAGGAGGGTCTGGTTCGGGCCCAGGAGATCGAGGAGATGGCCCGACAGGAGCTGGGAGAGGGAGGCCCCGGCCGAGACGACGGCCCCCGCGACCCCCTGGAGAAGGTTGAAGCGGCCGGTTCCCCTGGCGAAATCGGCCACGAGAACGGGAAGGACCACCGACATGATCCCCATCACTGTCCCGTCCAGAACCTGGCCCACAAGGATCCCCCCGGCCGACTGCGTCTCCGAGAGAAGCCCTCCGCGCAGGGCCAGGACCAGGAGGCACAGCCCGAGAAAGACGGAGCCGTTTTTCGCCCTCCGGACCAGGGAGGGCGCAAGAAGGGAAAAGGGAACCATGACGGCCTGGGTCACCAGGACAAGAAAGGCCATGACCCGCGCCGGGGACTCGGAGAGAACGATTCCCGAGAGCTTGTCCCCCGCCAGGGGAAGCATGGCGGTGTTCGCGACAAAGAAAAACAGGAGAATCCCCAGAAAAAGAAACAGAGAGGGGGAAAAGATCCGTGAAACCGGGAGGGCTTCCCCCTCTATGGCCATCTCGCGCGCACGCCGGGGATCGATCGCCCCACCCGGCACTCCGAAAAGAATCAGCCCCGCCAGGAGAGAGGATAGGGCGTAGTAGACGAAAATGGCGAAATAGCTTCCGTGAAGGGCGATCAGAAGGACCGACGCCGCTCCGAAGACAGAGCCGGCGTGGCCAGCCCCCTGGGCCTGCCCCGTCAGTCTGGGGAAGCCTTCGGAGCCCACGAGCCCCATCGCCACGGCTCCCAGGACGGGCATGATGCCTCCCTGGGCCACCCCCAGAAAAAACTGGGCCAAAAGGGCCCTCCCGAGGGAGGGATGGCCGTGGAGGAGCAGGCATCCGGCGGCAAAGGATATCGCGAGCACCAGAAAAAAGGCCCTTTTGGAGGCGAGGCGGTCGGCCAGGTGCCCCGCGACCGGCTGGAACAGGAGAAGGACCAGGCTCCCGAAGGCCAGGACGAGGCCCACCTCCCGGGACCTCCAGTGCTCTCCCAGCAGGAGGTCGATGCTCATGAGGGGCATGATCCCGGTCTGGATGTCGCCTGCCAGAAAATTGGCCGCGAGAAAGGGCAGACGGCCGGGAACGGGCCTTTCGGATCCCTCCCCGCTCCCGCTCATTCCCCCTCCATCTCCACGGAAAAATCCCTTCCTTCCCACCGTTGGGAGGCGGTCCAGAAGAAGGTGAAGTCCACGGGAGCCTTCTGGCCGGGAGGCAGGAAAAGGTCGACATAGCCGCACCCGATGGCCGGCAGGAAGACCGCCTCCCGGTCCCCCACCGTTTTCCACCCGTCGGTGGAAAATCGGAGCCGGAAGGGCGAAAGGGCCAGGAGGCGAAGGGTCTGGCCCGGACGCATCCGCCGGAGCTGGCGGTTGAACTTCCAGATTTCCAGATCCCGGCGTCCCCCGCCCTCCAGATAGCGCCTTCCCACCGACGGGAGCCGGTCGAAGACGACTCCGTCATTGACCGACCGGAGAAGACGGATGTATTCGGCATGGGCCCAGGCCAGCGGGTTCGCCGCCCCGGTCGGACGCCCTAAACGGCAGGAGGAGCCGGCGAGGTCGGGGCCGTCCCAGACCTGTTCGGGAATCAGCCCTCCGGCGGTCGCGAATCCCTCCATCGCCCGGAGGTAGGGGAGAGGATCCCCTCCGGCGGCCAGTTCGTAGTGGCCCCTCTCTCCCGTGAGAAGGGGCCAGGCCCGCCCCGTCCCCCAGCCCAGGAAGGGCCCCCCGTCCTCCCGTTGCCCGTATCCGTCGTGGTTGTAACGCCGGAAACTGGGCCCGACGGGGGTCTCCACCCGGAGAAGGGCATCGATGACCCTCACCGAGTCGACCACCAGGGGATCGTCGGCCCGGCGGATCCCGTACCGGACAAGATCCAGGAACCCTCCGTCGACGATCTCCCGGGCCGGATAGCGGAAGGGGGTCCCCGGCGGCTGGTTGGCGAGCTCGATCCACGCCTGGTCGACCTCTTCCACCGGAGAGGGGTCCCCCGCCACCGTGGGGAGGATCCGGACGTAGTGGCGGGAGATCCCCGGCACGAGCGTCCCGGACCGGGTGGTCGTCCAGCCGTCGAGGCGGCTCTCGAGAAAGTCGGCATAGTCGAGGAAAAACTGGCCCTCCGCCCCGTCCCCCCGGCTCTGGGCCCAGAGGCCGGCACAGACCAGGGCGGAAATCATCGCCGCAAAGGTCGAGGGGGAATAGCCCCGGGCCTCCTCCCAGCGGTCCTGCTGGGTGGAGGGACCATGGCGCACGAGGTAAGCGGCGGCCGAGAGGACCAGCGGGTAGGGATCGAAGGCCTTGAGGCCGTTTTCCCGGTAAAGCCTCCAGGCCAGGATGACCGGATGGGCCACCCCGTCGAGCTGGATTCCCGTCCAGTAGGGGGATCCGTCTACCCAAAAGTTCTGGTGGAATCCCCCGTCGGAAAGCTGGCTGGCCGCCAGATAGACCAGGGCCCGGTAGGGGCTTTCGGCGTCGCCGCAGGCCAGGAGGCCTAGGGCGCTGTGGCAGAGGTCCCGGGTCCAGACGAGGTGGTATCCTCCCAGACCGGCCTGGTCGTCGTGGAAGTCGCCCCAGGGGATGCTCTGGGAGGCGATGATGGCCCCGGGATAAAGCTTGTCCTCGTGGGAGCGGAGGATGTTGTGGCTGATCCGGTAGAGCCGTCCCCCGTCTCCTGCGTGGACCCCCAGGGGAAGGATCTTGTCGGAAACCCGGCTCCACTGCTCGAGAAAGCGCCCCTTCTGTTCGATGTAGTGGATTCCCAAGGACTGGAAAAGGGTGGTCAGGGCCCCGTGCTGTCCCGTTCCGAAGGAGAGGCCGACCGTGAACTCCTGGGAGCCGTCCACCGCCAGCTCCCCTACTCCCGCCACATTTCCGCCGGTGGCCTGGTCGAACTCCCAGCGAAGGGTCCGGTGACGGAGAAGGTCGGTGACTCCGTCGCTTTCCCCCACGAACCCGCAGGAGAGGTGCCGGAAGGGGATGGTCGCCCCCAGGGCCATGGTGATTCCGTTCTTCCAGCCCAGAAGTCCGGTCTTGCCGGCATGGGAAAAACGGCACAGGCTGTTGCCGGCCCCTCCCACGTCGAGATGGGGCTCGACCACGACGAAGAGGCGGAGAATGTCGGCCAGGGCCGGATCGGCCTCGAGCCGGACGCGGATCAGAAGGCAGGGCAAATGGGGGTCCCCCATCACCTCCTTGACGAGACGGTAACGCCCTTCGCGGTCGGAGGAGACGAGGCGGTAGCCCGGAGCCTCGGTCTCACCGAAAAAGGACAGATCGTGGCGAAGGTCCCGGCGCTCCTCGTGCACGAAGCCTCCGTCGGTGACAAGAAATTCCAGGTCCCGGATCTGGGGGCGGTCCACCGTGGGGTAGTAGATCTCGTTCACGATCCCGTGGGAGAGGGTGTACCAGAGGTTTGAGGCCGTATTGTAGGCCGTTCCGATTCCGTCCTTGCGGCTTGATGTCCAGCGGGGAGGCGCCCCCGGATGGCCGAAGGCCTCCCCTCCCCTGTTTCCATTATTCATCGGAGCCTCCCCTGGAAAAAACCGGATCCGTCTCACTCCCGAAGCGTGGCAAAGCTTCCGGATTCTGTCAACCGGTAGGAGATTGGGTCCCGGAAAGCCGGCTCAGATGGGGCCCAGGACAGGGTCCGGGGGTTCAGGGACCGGAGGGCGGACCCTCCGAAAGCTCCCGCATGTAGCGGACGATCTCCGAGTCGGGAACGGTGGCCCGGAGGGCCAGGCGGAGCACCAGGAGGGAAAGGAGGGCCACCAGCCCCATGTCGCCAAAGAAGGAAAGGACTCCCCGTCCTCCCAGACTCGGGGGTCCCAGCTCCGACAGGATCCACATGCCCCCGAAATAAGGGAGGACCCACCAGCTGTGGGAGAGCCCCCAATCCTCCCTCAGGGAGACACCTTTTTTCCTTCCGGAGAGAAGCCACCCCGAGAGCGTCCCCAGGAGGACGAGGAGGAGGGCCAGGAGGGTGAATCTCAGGGTGGCGAGACCGGACCAGAAGACGATCCAGTTCGAGACCACGAAGGCCAGGGGAGCGAGGATTCCCGCCTTCCAGAGACGGAAGGGGCGCGGAAGCTCCGGCATCGCCTGCCTGAGCTGGAGAAGAATGACGGGACCCAGGCAGTAAGACAGGACGGTGACGGAGGAGATGTAGGCCACAAGGCGGTGCCACGAGGGAAAGGGAAAGAAGAAGAGGGAGCCCAGGATCCAGGCCAGGAGAAGCCCGGCCCAGGGAACTCCCTGGCGGTTGATGCGGGAGAGGAGACGGGGAGCGCTCCCCGTCTCCCCCTGGGCCATGGCGATCCGGGCGGCCGAGGTCAGGTAGATGAAGGCGGTCCCGGCCGGAGAGACCAGGGCGTCGGCATAGAGAACCATCCCCCACCAGAGGGCTCCCAGGGAGACGGCCAGGGCCGCGAAGGGACCGGTCACCCCCGGGAAGCTGAGCCCCTTCCACCCCCCTTTTGCAAGGGCTCCCGGATCGACCGAGAGGAGAAAGGCCGCCTCAAGCCCCATGTATAGAAGACTTCCCACCAGGACGGAGCCGATGACGGCAAAGGGAATGTTCCGGCCCGGATTCTTTGTCTCTCCCGCCAGGTCGACCGCCTGCCGGAAGCCGAAGAAGCTGAAGATGACTCCGGCGTTGCCCACCGCCACGAACATCCCTTCGAGCCCCTCCCTGGGAATTCCGACGGAGAGGTTTTCCGGATGGAAGGAGAGGAGGAGAAGGAGGGCGATGGTGGCGAAGGGAATGACGAGCTTCCACAAGGTGGCGGCGCTGTTGATCATGAGGACGAGCCGGATGACCAGAAAGTTCAGGGCCGTGATCATTCCCAGGAGCAGGATGGCGACTCCGGTTCCCCGGAGGGTCAGAAGCCCCGAGACGGGGTCCACGAAGCCCGGAAGGTAGTTGTTGGCGTAGGCCAGGATCGCCATCACCTCGACGGGAGGGACAGAGACGTAGGAAAAAAAGAGGATCCAGCTCCAGAGCTTTCCCAGGAGAGGACCGTTCCCGATGTGGCTCATGTGGATGATGGCCCCGCTTCGGGGAACGAGGGGCCCCAGCTCCGCGTAGACCAGGCCCAGAAGGAGAATGGAGAGGGCCCCGATCGTCCAGGAGCCAAGAGACAGGGGCCCGGCTTCCCGGGCGGCGTTCAGGGGACCGAAAAGCCATCCGGAGCCGATGACGGCCCCGAGGCTGGCATAGAGAAGACCGAGCGGCCCTCCCTCGCGGCGTAGGGTTCCGGAGGCCAAGAGGGACTACCCTCCGGTCGTCGGACGGAAGGAATTTCCGGGAAGGACCTCCCTCAGTTTCCGGATCAAAAGCCGTCGGCCCGGGAGACCCCAAAGCGGGACAAAGCCCCGGGAGGTGGTATAGCCCGGGGCCTGTCCCTCCGTCAGGACCCACGCCGCCAAACCACGGACTTCCGACATCGTCGGCTCGGGAAGGTCGGGACTCACCATCCAGAACTCCACGCCGGTCACGGGCCAGGCTCCGGGATGGCTCCCTCCGCCGACAAGGGAGCGGTTGTACCCCTCCGGAAAGGGGATCCGGGACCCCATCCCGGCAACGGCCTCTCCGATCGACCCGGCCGAGGCCGCCACATACCGGCCGGCATCATTTTTGAGAGCCACAGCCCTGAGTCCCGACCGTTCGACCCATCCCAGCCCCACATAGCCGATCGCCCCCTCCTCTTTCCGGACCGCGGCCACAACAGCCCGGGATCCGGAAACAGCCCGGGCATTGGGGTTTTCCGGCCATTCCGGAAGGGGTTCGCGGCCCACATTCTCCCGCCACCACCGGCAGGAATGGGCCAGATAGTCGCTCAGGAGGAAGGAGGTCCCCGAGGCATCGGCGCGCACGACCGGCCGGACCCGAAGGTGGGGGAGGGAGAGGCCGGGATTCTCCCGGAGGATGCGGGGGTCGTCCCAGAAGGCGATCCGGCCCGAAAGCAGGCGCGAGAGGAGGGCCCCGTCGAGACGCAGGGTCGAACGGCGCGCTTTGACGGGAAGATTGACCACCGGCACCACCCCCTCGAGCGCCACCGGAATCATGACGATATGTCCCTTTTTTGCGAGTTCACGGGGGGTGAGGAAGATGTCCGAGGCTCCGATCGAGACGTTCCCTTCAAAGGTGCCGGAGATTCCGGCGCCCGAACCCGGCGCAAGGACCCGAAGGCGGGCCCCCGGATGCTCCCGCTCGTATCCGCGGGCCCAGGACTGGTTCGCGGGATAGAGCATGGAGGAGCCTGAGAGGATGAGATCTTCGGAAAAGGCGGGGGTGGCGCAAAGGAGGACGCCCACCCCTCCCAGAAGGGAAAGGAGTGTCCAGAGGCCCTGTGGGCGGAGAAGGACCATGATGCCTCCCTTTGTTGTCAGGATTTGTCGCCCGTCTCCGGGGGCCCGGAGGGCTCCCGGGATCCCTTTTTTCCGGTCCGGGGATTCTCCGGCTGGATCGGTGTGGGACGGGGCGTTCCGAGACCCGAGAGAAAATAGCCAAAATAGAAAGTCGCGATGCCGAAGAGGAAGATCTTGAGAAGAAACATCATGGTCATGCTCTGGATAAAGAAGAGCACGACATCGACGAAGGTCACGACAAGTCCCAGAAGCTGGAGGGCCCGGCCGAGGGGATAGAGGAGATCACGCATGGGACTCGTTCCTCCTTATCTCGGAGAGGCACAGGTCGGCAAGCCGTCGGGAACGCTCCGGATCGGGGGGCCGGCAGGCCACGGCCAGGACCACCGACCCCCCCTTGCGGGTGGCCGGAACGGTGAGGGGCCTGACCGTCGTCCGGGTGGCCACGTTGGTCAGGGGCCCCCCGGTCCGGGAGGCGATCCGGTCGTTCACCTTCGGGTCGTCGGTCAGGGCGAAGGCCAAGCGGAAGGAGGCCTCGTCCCCCTCGAGATAACCTCGGGGGATCCAGAGGATCCGTCCTTCCTCCGCAAGACTTTCGAGCTCCGGAAGGGCCACGGGAGAGATCAGGGTGATCCGGGCCCCGGCCTCGAGGAGGCGGGGGATCCTGCGGAGGGCCACGGAGCCTCCCCCCACCACCAGGACCGGCTCATTCGTGAGGTCGGCAAAAAGGGGAAAATAGTCCATCAGATATACCCCCGTCTCTTCCAGTAGTCGAGAAGGATCCGGGCCTTCCCGGAATAGGGGGAGGTCTTCCCCTGGCGGACGATGGTCTCCATGACCGCGGCGGCCTTCTTCCTCCTCTTTTCCCGAAAAAGGGACTTGGCATACCAGAACTGGGCCCGGGCGTAGATCTTCGAATCGGGGTACTTGAGAAGGATCGAATGGAACCGGTAGGCCGCCGCCTTGAAGAACTTTGTCCGGTAGTAGAAATTGCCCACGTAGAAATGAAGGGCGGCCTTTCTCTCCCGGCAGTAGGCCACCTTCTTCTCCGCCTTCTCCACGTAAGGCGAATCGGGATATTCGTCGATCACCTTCTGGAAGTCCGCCAGGGCCTTCTCCGTCGGTGTCGGGTCCCGGTCGACCTTCCCGATCTGGTAGAAATCACACATCCCGATCCTGTACTGGGCGAAGGCCGCGAGGGGATGGGTGGGATGAAGCTCCAGAAAACGCTTGTATTCGCCACGGGCCTCGATGAAATCCCCCTTGAAGTAGAAGCGGGAGGCCTCATCGAGAAGGGCCGAGGTCCCGAAGACCTTTGTCCGGAAGGAGTGGGTCGGCTCGTCCTTGGGAAGGATGTTGGTGAAGGGGTTGTACTTCTGGAAGGTGTTGCTGAGACTTGCGCACCCCGAGAGCCCCGTGATCAGGAGGGCCCCCGCCAGAAGACCCGCAAGCCGTTTTCCCGTTTCTCCCACTCCGAAAACCTCCCTTGACGGCCTCCTTCTTCGGCCGCACAATGACAGTCATGTCCAAATTCCTTTTTCCGCACCGGCTTCGTCCATGACGACGCGACCGGTCTATCTCAGGACCCCGGGACGGGCTGTCGGATCCCGCCTTGTCGACAACCGGGAGCTGTCAAGGCTCACCGGGACGCCTCCCGAGACCATTTTTCGTCTCACCGGCATCAGAACCCGGGCCTACGCCCCCTTCGAGGACGAGGTGGAGCTTGCCGTCCGCGCCGTCCATGACCTCTTCCGCCGCCTTCCGGACCTGCCCAGGCCGGACTTCCTTCTGGCCGCCACCACCACGCCATCAAGCTTCATCCCGTCGACCGCCGCCCGGATCTCGTCACGCCTCTACCCCGACGGAGGGCCCCCCGCCCTGGATGTCGGAGGATCCTGCTCAGCCTTCATGACGGGGATCTTTACCGCCAAAAGCCTTGTCGCCTCCGGGACGGCCGACGCGATCCTTCTCGTGAACACCGAGCGCAAGACGGGACACGTCTGCCCCGTCCATACCCCGGAGACGGCCCTCCTCTTCGGGGACGGCGCTTCGGCGGCCTGGATTTCGGCTGACCCCTCGGGGCCGGGTCCGGTCTTTTCCCTGCGGGATCTCAGAATCGGGGCGGCCGGCCGGAACGCCTCCCTCATTACCTATACCCGAGACCCGGAGACAGGCCGCAAGATTTTGTCGATGGACGGCCCCTCCCTTTTCCGGCATGCCGTCCGGATCCTGGCCCGGGAGATCGAGACCCTCCTCCGGGACCACGGCATAACCCCGGACGAGGCCCGGGCCTTTCTCCTTCATCAGGCCAACGGCCGCATCCTTGACGGGATCGCGAACCGGCTGAAGCTCCCCCCGGACCGGATTCCCAGGACCGTGTCCGTGTATGGTAACACGTCTTCGGCCTCTCTGGGGATCACTCTGGGGGACTTTCTCGACAAATCTCCGGACCCTGCTCCGGGCCCCCTGGTTCTGGGGGCCATCGGGGGCGGGATCACCTGGGGAGTGGGCCTCCTCGATCCCGTCCGAAGGGGATTTTGACATAAGGGGAGAATGTCACAGGACAGGAAAAAGATCGGTCTTGCCAAAATCCGATCCCTTCCAGGGAAGGGGCTCCCCCGGTTGCCCTGGACAAGTCATTGGAAAAAACAGTCCCCGAAATTCAGGCCGGCCTTTTGGCTCAATCCTTTCCGTCTTCCTTCTCCCCCCCTTCCCACATGCGGATCTTTCTGTGAAGGGAGGTCCTGTCGACACCCAGACGGGCGGAGGCCCTGGCAATATTTCCCCCGCACCGCGCCAGGACCTCCATGACGTAGCTTCGCTCGAAACGGTCCCGGGCCTCCCTTAAGGGGAGCTCCGGCTGCGGGAGGGCCTCCGGGGCCAGATCCGGAAGACTTCCGGGAAGCATCCCGCGAAGGTCCTCCTCCTCCACCACCGGCCCCGGAACCAGGATCAGGAGCCTCTCGACAAGATTCTTGAGCTCCCGGACATTGCCCGGCCAGGAATGGGCGCCAAGGCGCGAAAGGGCTCCCGGGGAAAACTCCTTGGGCCGGTGGCCCGAATCCCTGGAGAGAAGACGGACGAAATGCTCGACAAGCCCGGGAATGTCCTCCCGATGGTCCCGGAGGGGGGGAACCGGAACCTGGACCACATTGAGACGGTAGTAGAGATCCTCCCGGAAGAGGCGGGCGGCGATCATTTCGGAAAGGTTCCGGTTGGAGGCGGAGACCACCCGCACGTCGAGCGGAATGGAGTGGCTCCCCCCGACCCGGACCACCGCCCGTTCCTGGAGGACCCTCAGAAGTTTGGCCTGGGTCCCCAAGGCCATGTCCCCCACCTCGTCGAGAAAAAGCGTCCCTCCCGAGGCCTGCTCGAACTTTCCCTTCCGGAGCGAAAGGGCCCCCGTGAAGGCCCCCCGTTCGTGGCCGAAGAGCTCGCTTTCGATCAATGTCTCGGGAATGGCGGCGCAGTTGATGTCCACGAAGGGGCCTTTGGCCCGCGGGGAGGCCCGGTGAATGGCCCGGGCCACCAGCTCCTTTCCGGTGCCATTTTCCCCCGAGACCAGCACCCATCCTTCGGTGGGAGCCACCCGGGCGATGAGCTCGCGAAGCCGCTCCATCGCGGGGGACTGGCCCACCAGCTCGGACTGGACCGTGATCCGCTCCCGGAGATCCCGGTTCTCCCGTTCGAGGGCCCGCTGCCTCAGGGCGTTGCCGGCCACGGTCAGCACCCGGTCGAGGGAGAAGGGCTTCTCGATGTAGTCGAAGGCTCCGGACTTCAAGGCCCGGACGGCCGTCTCGATGGTTCCGTGGCCGCTCATCACCACCACCGCCGGGGGATCGGCTTCCTTCAGGATTTCTCCCAGGAAGGTGATCCCGTCCTCCTCGCCCAGCCAGACGTCGAGCAGGACGAGATCCGGAGGATCACTGTCCAGGATCGCCCGGGCCTCTCCCCGGGATCCAGCCACCGAGACCCTGTAGCCTTCATCCTCGAGAACCGAGGAGAGGGTCTTCCGGAGTGCGGCTTCATCATCCGTCACAAGAATGTGGTCCACTCACGTCTCCCTTCGGTGCGCCGCCCTCTCGGCCGGGGGGGCCGGTTCGGGAACGGGAAGCTCGATGGTGAAGACCGCCCCCGAGGGAGAGGCCGGGGCATGGGTGATCGTCCCCCTGTGCTCGCTCACGATTCTCTGGACGATGGCGAGTCCCAGCCCCATCCCGGCGTCGCGGGTCGAAAAGTAGGGAAGGAAGATCCGGTCGACCGCCTCCGGGGGGATGCCCGGACCGCTGTCCTCGACCTGGATCCGGAGGGTGCTCCGGCCGAAATCGTGGGTGACGGCGATCCGGATCCGGCCCTCTCCCTTCATCGCGGAGATGGCGTTTTCGAAGAGGTTCGAAAAGACCCTCCGAAGGGCCTGGGGGTCGATCCAGATGTCGGGGGGGTTGCGGTCGATCTCCACCTCGAACTCGACCCCCCGGTGGGCCGAACGGTAGAGGACGACGCTTTCGAGAAGGACCGGTTCGACCGAGGCCAGGACCGGCCGGCTTTCCGGAAGACGGGCGAAGGTCGAGAATTCGTCGACCAGGTGCTTGATCCCGGCGACCTCCGAGATGATCGTCTGGATCGACTCCTCGAAGACGCGGGCGAGGTCGGAGGCATTTTCGGAAAACTTCCGCCGGAGACGCTCCGCCGCCAGCTGGATCGGGGTGAGGGGATTCTTGATCTCGTGGGCGATCCGCTGGGCCACCTCCCGCCAGGCCAGCGCCTTCTGGGCATTCAAAAGTGTGGTCACGTCGTCGAAGACGACGACGGCCCCTGCCCCCGGGTCCTCGAAGCGGTTGTAGCGCATCCGGAAGGTCTGGGGAGGTTCCGTCCCCACCGTCACCTCCTCCTCGACGTGGAGCCCCCCCGACATGAGGACCCGGTCGATCCAGACATCGAAGGTGTGGAAGGCGGGATGGATGACCTCACCTAACGGCCTGCCAAGGACGAAGGAGCGGGGAATTCCCAGGATTTCTTCCGCCGAGCGGTTGAAGGTGGTGACGATCTTCTCCCGATTTAAGGAAAAGACCCCTGTTCCGATGTGTTCGAGCACCTTTTCCATGTACTCCCGCCGGTGGGACAGCTCCCGGTTGGTATTGGTGAGCGTCTCGCTTGAAAGGGCCAGGTCCGAGGTCATCTGGTTGAAGGACTCCACCAGGGCCCCGAACTCCTCCTCCCCCGTCAAGGGAACCCGGACGGACAGGTTTCCCCGGGCCACCTCGTCGGTGGCCTTTTCCAGGGCCAGGAGGGGACGGGTGATCCGGCGGGCCAGAAAGAGCCCGAACCAGATGGCCCCGAAGATGATCATCAGGGTGATCATGAAAAAGACCAGGAGATAGGACTGGCGGATGGGATTTCGGAACTGGCGGAGCTCCCGGTAGTCCGAAAAGGCGTGGGTCAGGGTGGCGAGCTTTCGGGAGAAGGCCTCCGGAACGAAGGCGTCCACCACCAGGACGGCAGGGCCCTCCCGTCCTTCAAGCCCGACCGGATAGAAGCCCCGGACAAGATCCCCCACTCCCGTATGGGTGACCCGGCTCTTCCCGGTTCCTGTCACCGATCCGAGTTCAGCGGCCGTGGGAGCGTCGAGAAGGCGCACATTGAGATCGACCGCCCGGGCGATGAGGGCCGGAGCTCCGGGAGCCGTCCTGTAGAGCTCGAGGCCGGAGAGGCCAAGCTCCCGCTTTTTCTTTTCGAGAAAGTCGCGGAGGGTTTCTTTCTCCTCGCTGTCCCGGGCCACAAGAAGGTCGGAGAGGACCCGGGCGGTCCGCAAGGTGTCGCGCCGGGTCTCGCGATAATACTCCCGGGAGACGGAGGCCGAGGCCCGGAGGGAATCGGAGACGGGGAAGCTGAACCACCGCTGGACCGAGGTGTTCAAAAAGCCCGAGGCCACGATGAAGAGAAGGAGGGAGGGGATCAGGACCATGAGGAGGAAGGAGCCGATCAGGCGCGCCTGGAATCCTCCCCCGAACCCTGATCCGGACCGGTTCCAGTAGACCTTCGCCACATTCCGGAGAAGGACATAGAGGAGAAGGACGGCCAATACCACATCGATGTTGAAGAGGAAGACGACGACCACCCGGGCCATGAGGTTCGATCCTCCGGGACGGGCCGCGTGCTGGTACTCGAGACCGGTCACCAGAAGAAGGACCAGAAGGATCGTACCGACCAGGACGGGGAGGGAGGAGAAGAGGCTCCGGGGAAATCCCCCTGTCCTGTTTCCTCCGGAGGAGCGTTCGGGGCCCATGGGTCAGGAGACCCCCGCAATGTGGCCGAGACCGGTGAGAAAGGGTCCCCAGTCCTCGGGACGCCGGGGCAGCGGAACCACCCCGGAGGCGGTGAGGGTGAAGGCCCCCATGAGTCCTCCCCGGCCGGTCTCCCGGATCCGCACCCGGGCCTCGGGGGCGGGTCCTGTGAGACTGGCCCAGAGCCTGCCCCGGATCCGCGACTCCCCGACCGTCACCTCCACCGGCCGGGCCTCAATAAGGCCGGGGACCATGGAAAGGATCACCCGGAGGTCACGAAGATTTCGTCCTCCCACGGAAATTTCCTGCGAGGTGACGACCGCCCGGGCCCGGAGACGGTTGATGGGGCCATGGAGATAGCTCCGGAAGGCGAGCCGGCCCCCCGGGAGGGGGGTCCCCCCGGCAAGGAGGGGGGCCAGGGAACGGAGGTCGACGGTTCCCCGCACGAAGAGGCTGGCCAGGGGCTCCGTGCCGAAAGAAAGGAGCTGGCCCTGGACCGACAGATCCCCTCCCGGAGACCGGGTCCGGATCTCAAGGTCCGGAACCCCTCCTTCGGCAAAGGTCGCCGTGGCGCGAAGGGAAGAGGAGGAAAGGCTCCGGCCGGAAACCTCCGCCTCAAGGCGCCCCTTGGGAACCTCGAGACGGAAGCGGTTCATGAAGAGGTTCGGCCGGAGAAGGGCCCGGTCGGCGAGGAGAGTCATCCCCAGCCCCCGGGAGGGGAGCCTTAGGGAGAGATCGCTCCGGACAAGAGAGATGCGTCGGATGGTCGCCCCCCCCGAAAAGCCGGCAGGATGAACACCGGCCACCCACCGGGCGAGAAAGTCCCGGTAGTTGTCCCGGGGACCCAAGGAGACCGCCTGGATGCGGCCCTCCTCCACCCTGAGGGAATCGAGCGCGATGACGCGGTTCAGGAGGGAGAGGAGGTCGACCCGGGCCGAGATCCTTCGGATCTGGACCAGGGGCGGGACCGCCTGGGGGGGGCCGGAGCCCGAGAGAGGACAGGACATCTGAAGATCGGTCACCTCGAGGGAGCGCCCCGCCCAGTGGATCGCAAGCCCTCCCGAGGAAACGGCGCACCCGAAGGCCTGTCCCAGGCCGGACTCCAGGCGGGTCTTGAGGGAACGCGCAAGAAGCCGTGTTCCTCCGAGCACCAGGAGGAGGAGAAGGGGCAGAAGAAGCAGAAGTCCCAGGCGCCATCCCCTCAAGGGGCCGCGCCTCCCGGCCGGGCGATATCACGCTGCCGGACGAAGAACATCTTGGTCTGGTAGAGAATGTCGTTCATGTAATCCCGGTCCTCCGCGGTCATGGATTCGGCCACCGAAGTCGACACGAAATCGAGAAGGTCGATATAGAGCCGGGCGGCCTCCATGTTCGCCGCGCCTCCCGGTCGTCCCGTGGCCGGATCGACCCCCAGGGCATGGACCGCCATCGCCCCCAGGATCGCCGGAATGTGGCCCAGGCGGGGAGGTTCCTTCTCTCCCGCTCCGGGCTCCGCGGGAAGCTCCGCCAGGAGGCCGGTCTTTGCACGGGCCGCGGCATAGAGGTCGATCAGGTCGAGATAGAACCTGGCCTCCGCGGGGCTGAAGCGTTCATCGGGAAGACCGGTGGCCGGATCGACAAAAAGATGAGAGGCCACCATTCCGGAAAGGAGGGCGAGGAGCCGGCCCTCGCGGGCCTCCTCCGCCCTCTGCCGGAGGCTTTTTTCCGATTCGTTCTCCGAACGGGGCTCCTCCCCGGCGGTTTTGGCCTCCGGAGGCCGGGACTGGGTGCGAGGCTCCTCCCGGACGGCCTCCTCGTCGAACCGCATGCGCCGATCGTTTATAATGAGGGAGGGTTCGGACTCCGGGTTTTGCTGGTCGCTCATGGTCATCCTTTCGAAGGGCTTGGCCCGTGCACACTTTCTGGAAGGTTTTTCTCCCCCTGCTGGTCGCCATCGATCCGCCGGGGGTGCTCTCACTTTTCTTCAGTCTAACACAAGGCATGGAGGGGGCCCAAAAAAGAAGGACGGCCATGACGGCGGTCCTGACCGCCTTCCTGACCGTCCTCTTCTTCGACATCTTCGGAACTTCGCTCCTGGACTTTCTGGGCCTCTCCCTCTGGGACTTCACCCTAGCCGGAGGCCTCCTTCTCCTGGTCCTCTCGGTGGCCGACCTTCTCAAAAATCAGGATCCCAAGGAGGCGGGACGGCCTTCGCTCCTGACCGGCCCCATCGGGGCGGTCCCCCTCGGCATCCCGATCATCGCCGGTCCCGCGACCCTCACCACCTCCCTCATCTTCTCGAAGACCGTCTCCCTCCCCTGGGCTCTCCTGGCCCTGGCGGTCAACATGCTTCTCCTCTTCGGGATCCTTCTCATGGCGGACCGGATCACCCGGATCCTGGGGCAGACCCTCTCCTCCGCCGTGGGGAAGATCTTCTCCCTCATCCTCGCCGCCATCGCCATCCACCTGATCCACCGGGGAATCAACGGCCTCATGGGCATCCCGGGGAGCTAGGGAGAACCGGTCCGAAAAAACACCCACCCTCTGTCTGCTTCCTTCTTGTCCCGAACTCCCGCGTCTGTAAACGAGTTCTTCGGGACTTCCGGCCCGGACCGCCCTTTCCTCGCCTCAGTCATTTTCGCAGCGGCATCCAAGAATCGTCCGCTGACAGGTCAACCCCTCAGCCGAGACGCAGGTGTCGGGGGAAAGGATTCGAGCCTTGATCCGAATGGTCCGCCTTTGATCGCTTTTCTCCCCGGTCGGAAGAACCGTCCCTTCGACCGCGATCCGGTTTCCGGAGCGGAAGAGCGTCGAGAGAGGAGGCCCGGTCCAGAGAATAGTCGCCGGACCAAGGGGGGGACTTCCGGTTTCGGGATAATACTTCTTGTCGAGAGGATAGGCCAGAAGCCGGATCGTGGCTCCTCCCGGCTCCTGCCGCACACCCAGGATCACCCCCCCCAGGATCCGGCGCTCACCCGTATGATCGGAAGGCCGGGAAAAGAGTCCGGGTCCGGCGACCTTCCCCTTCGCCCATTCCCGCTCGGAGGATGAAAGCATGGGGGCGGAGCATCCGGCCATGACCCCCAGGAGCAGAAGAACGCCCAGGGTTCGTCGCATCAAACCACCTCCCCAAAGACTGTGCCGGAAAATGGGAGCCGGGTTTTTCTCAATCCGGAAAGTCCACGAGAAAGTCCAGGACGCTTTCCAGGGGACAGGTGCGCTTGTCGGCCAGGTTCAGGATCACCGCGTCCCGGGCTGGGGCCCAGTCCCGGATCGCCCCCGCGAAGGAGGCTTCCCCCTCCCGGAGCTTCTTGGCGATGCTCCGGAGGACCGGACGGGGATATTTTCCCGTCGTCTCGAGGACGGTGATCAGGTCGGGAAGGCTCATGTCGGTACGCATGCGGAGCAGGCGGGCGAGTTCCCGGTAAAAGGAGGTCCGAAGGAGGAAAAAAAGTTCCCGCGCGGTCTCCTCGGGCTCCCGGAGATTGTCCGGATCCCGGGCCGGAAGGTTCAGGGCCATGGCATCTCTCCTTGATAGGGACAGGGTCATTTCCTTCAGCCTATCCTATGTCTTCTTCTTTTGTCTGTGACTACCGTCCTCCCTGGAAGGTGCGGACGGCCCCGGGAAGGTCGAAGGCCGCCAGTCGGCCCGTCAAGAGCTCGCCCCGTCTCCGGAGGCTCTCGTCCTGGCTCTGGGAGAGAATTCCGCAGACGATGGGAAGGGCCCGGGAGGCGAGATGCGGCTCCCACAGGTCGAGCCGGAAGCGTTCGAGATCCTCGAGGAGGATAAGGGCCAGGGAGAGCACCGGAAGGTCGCGCCCCATCTTCTCCACCGCCGCAAGAAACTCGAGGTTCAGAAGGAAGCGCTCCCGGGGACCCGGCTCCTTACGGCGGATCTCCTCAAATCGTTCACAGGCGTCCACGATCCGCCCGTCGGCCAGGGCATCCCGGACCGGGGCCGGAAGGAGACCGGATCCTGCCCGCTTTTTCTCCGACGTTCCCTCGTCCCTCCCGTTCCCCTCCCCCGGGCCGATCCACCCCTGCCCCTCGATAGAGAGAAAGGGAACCTCCCCCCCCGCGAAGGAGAGGGTGCAGATGCCAGGAAGTCTGGCGGAGAGAGCCCTCAGAGCTCCGCGAAGGGCCTCCCCCCCTCCCCGGCCTCCCGGACCCCGTTCCTCGAGAAGGCGTCCCGCCCGGAAGGAAAGCTCGAACCAGAAGGGGGCCTCCGCCTGGCGCGCAAGGCAGAAGCGGAGGAGGTCGTCCTGGTCCCCGGAAGAGACCAGGGAGGAGTAGGCCGTCAGAAGATGGGAGGGCGGAGGGGGAATCCGGGTCGATCCGTTGTCGGTCTCAGGCATCTCGCGAATGGCTTCCCAGAGGATCGACCGGGAGAGGAAGAGGGCCCGGCTGTCCGACGGATCCCGTTCGGAGAGACGGTCGGAAAGCTCCAGGATCCCCGGGGAGAGCCTTTCGAGAATCTCCTCCGGATCTCCTTCCAAAGGAACGGAGAAAAGGCCGGCTGACGGGGGGGAGACGGCGGAAGCCGCCTCGGGAATGGAGGGGGAAGGCTCCGGAGCTTGAACGGGGAGCCCATCGAGAAGGGACAGAAGGGAGACCATGGACGGCCCCTCGGGATCCCGCTCCCCCAGGAGGGCGTCGAGCTCTCGCAGAAGGGCCGTAGCCCGGCTCCGCTCTTCAACGGAGAGGGGAGGTCCTGACAGGGAGGGAAGGATCTCCTGCATCTGGTCAAGCCACCAGACCAGGGCGTTCCGGCGGGCCCGGAGGCGGCCGACCGGCGGAAAGAGGCTCTCCCAGTACTCCCTTACCATGTCCCCCAGTACAGATAGGCCGGCCGGAATACCGGGGGGACCCTCGGTCCGGGCCAGGGCCACCGAGAGGTAGGCCGCAACCAGAAGATCCTTGCTTTTCTCCCCGAGTATCGCCTCCGCCATCGTCCGCACCTTCCGCCAGTCGACCACCGTCCTCTCTCCGGAGGAGACGGACTGGGAGCGGTTCACCTCGGCCTGGAGCCCCAGGAAATCCTCCTGGTCCCGGATATCCTCCCCCGCCGGGGCCTCTTCGCGAATCTGCATCCTTCCGAGATCTGCCACCTTCACCTGGCCCACTCTCCTTCTCCCTGTCCTAAAGGGTCCGCCCGGGCGGGGGGGCCGCAGGAGGCGCCCCCGTCTCTCCCGGAAGACAGAGGGCGATGGCCGACGGAAGCCTGTGCGCCGCAAAGGGCCGGTTCCTGAGGGCACTGTTCTGGTCTTCCAGGGCGTTTGCATCCTGGATGGCAAGCTCGCTGTCGATCGTCCGGATCTTCTCCCGGATCCGGGAAAGGGAGGCCCGGGCCTGCTGGTACTCCTGGTATCGGGCCAGGAGGGCATGGACGCCCGTGAAGCGGAAGTGAAGGGTGAGCCTTGACACCCGGAGATTTTCGAGGGCCTCCTTCTGCAGGGGGAAGTCCGCGGGCGTAAGGACGAGACTCCCCTGGTAGAACTGCTGGAGGAAATGGACGAACCCGTCGGCTCCCGGATAGTCCCGGGTGGCCACCAGGGATCCTGTGTGGACTTCAAGCGAGGTCCGTCCGCAGGTGAGGGAGGACCAGACCCAGGAGCGCCGGACCGGCAGGTTCAGGTTGTTCAGGACATGGGTCTTCGTGGCGCAGGCCAGGGTGAGACGCGTCAGGTAGGGCCGGGCCAGGGCCCCGGTGTTGACGTCTGTGGGAAGTGCCTTCAGGACCACGGGAAACTGGGTCTTGGCCATCTCGAGGATTTTCTTCCGGTCGCTTTCCTCCTGCTTGCCCAGGGACTGGCGAAGGGTCACGAGGTCGAGGTGACGCTTCTTGCTTTCGATCTCGGTTCTCTTCTTCTCGAGCTCGAGAGACCTTCGGCCGCTGATAGCGGCATTGACGAAGGTCAGGAAGGAGGGAAGGACCGCAATCGACCGGCCGTTTTTCCGGACGAGCCGGTAGCCGGATGGACTCCGCCGGACGAAGGGGGTCATGGTTTTCTTCATGAACGCCGGGATCGCTCCGCCGCTCCCCAGAAGGAAACGGTCAAGGTCCGCTCCGGTGAGTGAGGCCTGGGCCGGGGAGACGACCTCCGCCACCCAGCGGTCCCCGATTTCGCAGGCGGCCTCCCGGTCAATATAGTCAAGGGCGGTCAGGAAGGATCCCTCCACCAGTCCCCAGAGGATCTTTTCCTTGGGGTCGGCTTTGGGAAGGAGGGCCTTCTCCATCCCCTGGAGAGCGTTCGAGGCGGTGACCAGGACCGGAGGCTTGTTCTTTCCCCGCCGGGTGAAGGAGTAGTAGTCGGCGGCCAGGGCCAGGGCGTGGCCCCGGCCCTGAAGCCCCTCCGACACCGCCGCCTGGAGGGAGGCAGAGTATTCACTGTAGGCCCGGCCGGCGTCGACCAGGGCCACCATGGTGCGCTGGCCAGCCCTCGGCCCCTCCTCCATCCCCGCCCGGCCCGAGGCATCGAGCGCCCCGGCGTAATCCCTGAGGCGCGAGACGAGCCCCGCACCCGCCCCGCGCGTCTTTGCGATCCGGAGGAATGTCCGGAGGAGGGCCTGCCATTTTTCGTGGAAGGTGTCCTGGCTCGGGGGAAACTCCCGGGAGAGACGCCGGGCCAGGAGGAGGTAGGGGCTTCGGGATCCCGGCAGGCTCTGGTAGACGGTCTTCCACTGGAGGACGTCCGCCAGTGTCCCTTCCCCTGCCGCGAAACCATGGACGAAGGAGAACCAGGCCTCCTCCTTCCGGTTCCGGTACCAGCCAAGGAAGCTCCGGGTGTGGTCCTCGATGGGGAAGTTCGCCGGGGAGGCCTTCCGGACCTCCGAGAGAAAGTTGAAAATCCGCCTCATCCCTTCGTTGGTGTAGGAGGGGAGGACGACCACCTCCTTGGGGTTCCTGGCGGTCCCCTTCCAGAAGTCGGCCAGGGTCACGCTCTCCTTGTCACGGGCGTTGACCCAGTCCACCAGCCAGTGGAAGTCGGGGACAGTCTGCTCCACTTCAAGAAGGAGGGACTGGAGGGTGTCGAGATCCCTGTGGACGGCACCGGCCGGTGCCCAGGCGATGTAGGCCAGGGTGAGATCGGAAAAATGGCGGGCCTCCTGGGGGGAGATGGAGGAATCGATGGCGGTGATGTCCCCCGTTCCCGGCTGGGGGCGGGTGGCCAAAACGGCAAAGTTCGCCCCTCCCAGGCGATCTTCGATGAGATTGATCCGCCGGACCAGGATATCCACAAAATCAGCCAGGCGGTGGTCCGGGTCGCGGAGAAGAAGCCTCCGGACTTCGCTTCTTAGGGCGTGGTCAAGCACCGGGAGGATGACGGATCCGAACTCACCGGTGTAGCGCGTTTTCATAGCCCCTTCGATCGCCTGGGTCTCTCCCGAAAAGGCAAGAATGCGGGCGGAGAGGCTCGCGTCCCGCCGTCCCATCCAGTCGATCAGGCTCCGGTAGCGCTCCATGTTTTCCATGTTCTGGTGGAAGTCCCCTCCCGCTTGGACCGCTCCGGGCGCCCTCGCCTCGAGAGTCCGCACGGTCCGGTAGGAGTGGACGAAGGAATAGACAAGATAGAGGGCCACGGAAAGGTTCGCCACGGCCCAGCCCATGAGGAGGATGTTGGAGGAAAACTGCCGCCACCGGGCCGCCAGACCGTAAGGGACCGAAAGGAGGCGGTCCTCGGGAAGACGGCGGGTGAAGAAATCCCGGAGGAAAACCCCGGAAAGACGGGAGATTCCCTCTCCCCCGGCGGAGGCGATGGCCGGAGTCCCCGGGGATCCCGCAGCCCCCGAGAGTCTGGGGGTCTCCCGGCCTCCAGGGCCCTTGTCCTTTCCCGAAAGTGCAACCCCCGGGGAGCGATCGAGGATCTCGACCTCTCCGGTCCGGCTTTGGGCAAAGTCGTGGCCCAGGATCGTGGAGAAGCGGGGGCTTCCGAGAAGGCCGCTGGAAAAGAAGAGTCCCCGGAAGACCGGCCGCTGAAGGTAGGGGGAGGGTTCGAAGAGCCCCTTGAGAAAGGGGGCGAGAAGGGGTTCGAGCGCCCGCACCTCCAGGGGAAAGGCCAGACTTTCGGGGGTGGGCGAAGGGGCGTCGGCCCGGCGGAACATCAGGCTTTGGATTCGCTCCGAAATCCCCCGGATCCCCCGGCCCAGCACCTTGTCCCATGGTTCGTCCGGCCCTGAGATGACGCCCATCGTCTCACCGGTCCGTGAGACCGGAATGGTATCGAGAAAGGAGCGGAACCCGGCCAGGAGGTCGAGCTTCGTGACCATGACATAGACCGGAAAACGCACGTTCATGGCCCGCATCAGGCCATCGAGCCTCTGGCGAAGGACCTGGGAGAGCTGGGAAAGCCTGATGCCATCCTGGCTGTGGAGATCCTCGACGGAGATCGTCACCACGACACCGTTCAGGGGCTCCCGGATCCGGGTGCGCCGGAGGAGGCCCAGGAGAAGCTCCCACTCGGCCGCGGTCTCGCCGGAAGGGTCGAGGTCCACGTAACGCCCGGAAGTATCGAGGAGAATCGCCTGGTCTTCGAGCATGAACTCGATTGTGTCGGTCGGGGGCGGGATCTCTTCCGCCGAGGGGGTCCGGAACCGAATGGGAATATTGGCATTTACCAGGAGGGTGGTCTTCCCCGACCCGCTGTTTCCCAGGACGATATAAAAGGGAAGGGTCGAAAGGGGGCCGGACAGGATCCCACCCGCCCCCCGGACATTGTGCCGGGCGGCCTTCCAGATGTTTCCGATGGCGAGCAGGCGGCCCGCCTTCCTGTCGGTCATCGCACTGGAGCGGAGATTTCTCTGGGCGGCCTTTTTCCGGATGAAGAGGAGAATCCGCCGGGCCGAAAAGGCCACCCCGACGGCCAGGATCCCCAGAGGAAGGGAGACGCGGAGAGGCCAATGGGCCCAGATCCCGACCATCCAGACCAGGGCAAAGAGAGCGGCACCCAGAAGGACCGCCATCATGGGTCTCAGAATTTTTTTCAGCATGAAGCCATCCTCTCAGGTATCAGTGAAGGTGACCCATCACGTCCCCCGCCATCTGATGGACGATCCGGTCGAATACGAGGAAGAGAATGAGAAGAAAGGCCGGGGGCGCCCCCCAGAGGAGCAGGGTCCGGATCCTCCGTTTCCGGCTCTGGCCCTCCGGAGAACTCCCGGGAAGGGACGTCTCCCCGGGAAGGGCTTCGGGGAAAAGGGCCTTGCCCTCCCGAGAGGGGGATACGGGCTCCAGGATCGCCTGCAGCTGTCGCCGGACCGGCAGGGAGGAGCTTTCCTCCCCCAGGGCCCCGTACTGACCCTGGAACCCCAGCTGGAGGATCATGTAGTAGACCGCCAGGACCTCCCGGTCCTCGGGGCCCGAGCCCAGGGCCGAAAGACGCCGGAAGAACTCCACGCCTCCGTTGCCGGTCCGGAAGAGGGACTTCTGGAGAAGCCCCCGGCTCCATTCGAGGGCCCCGGCCCAGTTGGCCGACATCAAGCTTTCGTCGATCCAGGCGACGACAGGGAAGAGGCCGGCCTCAAAAAGCCTCTCCTCGACCCCCGCCTCCCGGGCCAGGCTCCGGGCCTGCTCGATCCTCGAGAGGATTTCGGCCCGGAGGAGGGCCGGCTCGGGAAGAGGCCGGCCCAACTGCTCCCGGACCCAGGCTGCCACGGGGACAAAATAGTCGGTCAGTATGGCCATCACTTGACTCCTATCAGATCGATGGTGGTTCCTTCGGGGGCGGTGGGCCAGAAGACCTGGATCGCCTCCTCCTGCCGGATGGCCTCCCAGACGCGGTCACGGATCTCGATCTTGAAATACTGGGTATTCAGACGGCGGGGAAGGCCAGCCGGAGGACCGCCCATGGGGGAGACCTCGACCCCCGGAAGGGCCCTTCGGATGAGGGTCGACATGAGGGAGGGGGTCCCCACCTTGGCCGTGTCGAGGAAGGAGGAGACGACCGCCTCCGCCTCCTCGTCCGCCCGGACGGCCAGATAATACCGGGTCCGGGGCGAGAAGAAGGACTGGGTGAGGTTGGCGTCGAAGCCCTCCTCTCCCGAGACCAGCCGGACAAGGAGATCCGGACCGATGGTCAGATCGTTCAACAGGGTGAAGAGCACGGTCTGGGCCCGGGTCAGACACCCCCAGAGATCTTCATGGTTGTAGGGAGGAAGGGGTTCGGGGAAAAGATCGGACTCCCCCAGAAGGTTGACCCGGTCGGAAAAGGTGCTGAGTTCTCCCACCATCTGCCGGAGGATCCCGTAGAGGAACCAGGGGTGGAGAGGATCGCTTTCGGTATAGTGGTAGAGGAGCGGGACATAGCGGTTCAGGGTCCGGAGGGCCAGGAGATAGGTCAGGGCTCCGCCGGACTCGGCCCCCTCCCCGCGGGACTCGCCCGGGGCCTTGAACTCCTCGAGCTGGCGCGCCCGGCTCGCGCACTCGTTCCGGATCTCCTGGGCCAGACCCGCAAGGGACCGGGAGGCCGAGAGGGAGAGGGAGGGGGGAACGAAGGTCTGGCTCACCTTGATCGCGCCTCCGTCCCAGAGGACCTGGGCTACAGGAATCAGGCTGTAGTGTTCGAGACGGGAGATCTCGCTGTCCCAGAAAAGCCGGACATTGAAATACAGCGTCCTCACCTGGGCCTCAGGGCCGTTCCCGTAGAGATCCCGGACCTCCTCCGGGTCGGGAAGGGTCACGAACCGGGTCTCTCCCCCGTCGGCCTCCAGATGGGGGATGACGGTAACGTTGGAGGCGTTCTCCCGAAAACGCCGGAGACCGGCATAGAGGGTCAGGGGACGGTCCCGGGCGGTCCAGTCCTCTTCGAAGGACCGGGGACGGATGACCGCGTTCCCCGGGAACTGGACATAGGTGCCGTCCTGGAAGATTGCGGTCAGGCCATTGATATGGCCGGTCCCCCGCCCCAGGGCCGAGGACTGGATGTCGATCTCCCGGATCCCCCAGCCGTGGGGAAGGACCGCATCCATGAAGGGCCGGGAGAGGGCCTGAAGATAGACGTCGGTGAGCTGGAAGTGCTGGGGCTGGAGGAAGAGCCCCTGGTGCCAGTAAATCGGTTTCAGGGATTTCATGAGAGTCTGTCGCCTCCTCTTAGGGGCCGGATCCCGGGAGCCGGCCCGTGGGCCGGGTTCTCGTTCTTTCCGGGGGCCTGTTTTCTGTGTTCGGGTTTCAGCATGTTCACCCCCAGAAGGTGACGGCTTCCGAGGAGTATCTGGGTCACCGCAGGAGCCGGGCTGTCATGGGTGCTCCGGAAGATGAATCCCGACCGGGTCACCCGGACCGGAAGGGGCCGCAGGATAATGTCCGTCTTCGGGCTGTAATCCGAATATCCCGCAATTACCCCCACATACCGGGCGTGTCGCAGGCGGTCGATCTTCACCTCCCCCGAAGCCCCGGGAGGAACCACGAACCGCCGGACCTCGAGGATCCCCGGACCGCCGCGTCCGGCCGCCAGAGTCTCCATGGCCCGGTCCGGATTCTCCGCGAGGGGAAGAAGCCCGTTCGGATCGCGGAGCTCCAGAACCCCCACGACCAGGGTATGGGCCCGCCCGTCGGAGAGGTTGAGCGACCTGTCCGCCTGGACTCGGATTGTCACCGCCCTCTTTTCGAAGGACCAGTGGACCTTCTGCCGGAGGCGGTCGTCGGGAGCGGTTTCGATCCTCACCGAACTGCAGGCGGAGAGGACAAGGGCCAGAATCAAAAGCCCGATCCGTCCCGCCTTGCCAGGATTTGGCGCCATGAACACCTTTCGCTCCTTTTTAGGTGGCCCTACGGGGCCAGGAGGAGGACCGAGACCTGGCTCGGGACCAGGCAGACCCCCGGGGCATTGATTCCATTCTGGAGCGTGGGGGAGGTGAGCCGGGTGGCCGGCAATCCGGCGACCAGGACGGTGAGTGAACCGTCAAGGCACATCCGGCTTCCCATCATCTCCTGGGAGACCACGCCTCCGAGAACCCCGGCGTCGTCCCCCTGGGTGAGGGGAACCACGGTCATGAGATTGTGGGCGGGGGCCCCGCCGAAGAGAACATTGGGAGCGGGGGGAACACCCATCGGACCCATGGCGATATTCGGGTAGGGGATCGGAACGACCGCCGGACCCGCGGGGGTCTTGCAGACATCCGGAAACCCCAGGGACATTCCTCCCATCTGCGTGTTTGCGAACACCCTTCCTCCTAACCCAGATGAACCTGGTCGCCATCGATCTTCACCAGCTCCGAGCCCGAGATCAGCGTCGTCCGGGACTGAACCGAGACCATCCTCTCCGACTCGAGGAGGAACTCCCCGGAGTGGGCCCGGTCCACCCCCTCGATATGGCGGCTCGAGCCGCGGGCCCGGTCGATAAGCCATCCGGCCATCCGCTCCAGCGTCTCCCCGGCCTGAACGATCCGCCGCCCCGTGAAGGAGAGAATCTCCCCCGCCAGGGACAGGGTCCCCCCGGTGAGGGAGCATTCCGAAAATCGTCCCGTAAAACGTCGGGCCGAAACCCCGATCTCCCCGTCGGAGGCGATCTCGATCCCTCCGGAGAAGGTCATGGTCCTTTTATCCCGGCCCTCCCCGGAAAAAAGGACGGTCACCACCACCGGGGGGCCCCCCTCCCCGCAATAGACCAGGACGGTGTCGCCCTCCTGGGGATCGAGAAGGCATCCGGCCGCCCGCAGGGCCCGGTGTGCCTCCCCCTCGATCGCGACCACCAGGGAGGACCCTGAGGCCTCAAGGACCGTGGCGGGCCGGGTGGCGGGAAGGGCGCCGTCAGGCGCCATCAGCGTGTCATGGAACATGAGACCCCTCCTGGTCGTCGAAAATCCTTGGAACAAAGTCCTCGGCCCGGGCCCGTTCCGGATCGGTCTCCCGGGAAAGAGCCCGCATCTCCGGATCAAAGGTGGCCGATCCCTCCCTGGCCCGATGGAGATTGGAGCGAGTGAGGTCCGCGCCCCGGAAGATCGCTCCGGAAAGGTCGGCGTGGGAGAAATCGCCGAAGACGAGCCGGGCCCCGGTGAAGTCCGCCCCTGAAAGGACGGAGTGGGTGAAGGGTGCAAGACCCAGGTCGGCATCGGAGAAATTCGCCCCGGTGCAGTCGGTCTTCTGGAAGGAGGCCATCGGAAATCGCGCCCCGCGGGCCGAAACCCCCCGGAGATTCGCCTCCGCGAAGAGAACCTTCTCCCCCTCCGCCCGGTCGAAGACGGCTCCGGAGAGATCCGCCTGGTAGAAGTTTCCCAGGGAAAAACTGGCCCTTTCCCAGCGAGTGCCGGAGAGATCGCAGCCGCCGGCCTGGATCATGGGAAGGTGCATCCCCGAAAAGTCAAGCCCCCGAAGGACCGCCTTCACGAAGATCGGGTTTTTGAAGGTGGATCCCTCGAACCGCCCTTTGGAGAGGTCGGCTCCGACAAAGGAGGTCTTGACCAGAAGGGCCCCCGAAAAATCCGCTTCCCCGAAGCTCCCCTCGATGAAGGAGGCCTTCTCGAGATCGGAGCCGGAAAAGGAGACCCCCTCGAAGGACCCCTTGATCCAGGAGGATCGGGCAAGACGGCTCCTCTCGAACCGGGTTCCGGCAGCATTCGAATTGACAAAACGCGCGCCCTCGGCCCCGGCCCCGGAAAACAGGCTTCCCGTGAGGTCGCACTCCAAAAAGGCGGCCCGCCCGAGGGCCGCTCCCGAAAAATCGGCCCGAAGGAGGCCGGATTCACGGAAAAGGACAGATTCGAGCCGGGCCCCCCGGAAAAGGGCCTCCTCCGCCCGGACTCCCGCGAAGATGGCCCCCGAGAGGTCCCGGCCCGACAGGTCCAGTCCGGAGAGGTCCACCTCCTGGACCGGCCGTCTTTGGGCCACCATTTCAAGAAGCTCGGACAGGAGGATCCTTCTCATGCGGGCCGCTCCCCCGACAGAACCGTCTTGGCGGTGAGGGCCTGGTCCCAGCGGGTGGTCTCGTCCCGGAGGGCTCCCGTGAAGCCGGCCTTGTAAAGGGAGGCGTAGGAAAAATCGGCGGCCCGGAGATCCGCCTTCAAAAACTGGGCCTCCCGGAAGTCGCCCCCTCGGCCGTCCACCCCCCGGAGATCGGCGTTCATGAAGCGGGCCCCCACCGCCGAGAGGCCGGACATCCGGGCGCCCCGACATCGTCCACCCGAAAGATCGCACCCGGTGAGGGTGGCCCCCCGGAAGTCCGATCCGGAAAGATCGAGCCCCCGGAGGTTCGCCCCCGAAAGGTCCGCTCCCCGGAAATCCGACCGGGAGAAGTCGGTCGAGTTCGGAAAGGCGGTCTTGTGAAGTCTTCCTCCGGCAAACCGGCACCCCGGCCCCGTGCACTCGAGAAAGGTGGCCTTCGAGAGGATGGCCCCCGAGAGGTCGCAGCCAGAAAAATCCCCCTTCATGAAGAGTGTGCCGGTCATGTCGCAGCCGGAAAAATCGGCCTCTGCAAGCTCCAGACGCTCTCCGTCGGGGCTCCGGAGGAGTCCGGCCGGCGGAAAAGGGAGGGGCCCCGCCCCCATGAATTTCGCCCCCGCAAGATCGCTTCTTCTGATCCGGGACCGGCTAAATTGGCTCCGGAGAAGGAAGGCTCCCGAAAAGCGGCCCTCCGAAAGGTCGCAGCCGGTGAAGACGGCCCCGGACAAGACGGCCTTTTCAAAGACGGGCCCCGCCCCCCGGCTCCCGGAGAGGTCGGCGCATCCGAGGGCGGCCCCCGAAAAGTCGGTGCCGTCAAGACGGCAGCCGGAAAGGGAGGCATGGGCCATCCAGGACCCGGAAAACCGGGCTCCCGAGAGGTTGGACCGGGAGAGGTCCGCCCCGATCAGGTCGCCTTCCGAAAAGTCGCACCCGGAAAGGTCGAGGTCCGAGAGATCGGCCCCCCGGAGCGTGGCTCCCCGGAAGTGACCTCCCCTTTGAAGCTCCTCCAGGATCCGGGACCTTTGACGGGCCGCACGGTCGGGATCAAGGCCGGGAGGACGGAAGTGGTGGAGGGTGGGGCGCAGGGACTCCATCACCATTTTTGCCACCCCTGAGCGCTCGAGCCTCTCCTGGGCCCGGTCGATCCGTTCGATCGCCGCCCGGAGAGCGGCCTGGCCCTCCGGTGGAGGGTCTCCGGAAGACGGAGAGGAGACCGTCCCGAGGAGGAGAAGTCTCTCCTTCAGGGCGGAAAGCGGCCCCCCTCCGGAGAACCCCTCCTTCGGCGGGGCCTCAGGAGGGTTGAAGGCGGATCCGAGAAGGGCCTCCCGGTCGATCCTGGCCCGTTCAAGGACCGCCTCGGGAATCCGGCCGATGGCCTCTCCAAGGGCCTTCCTGGCCCTTTCGGCCGCATCTTCCCCGATCTGGAGCTCCTCCCTCTCGCCGAAAGTTGCCGAAACCCCTTTTCTCCGGCTTCCGGAAAGGGTCAAGGTGGCGGTCCCGAGAGCCTCCGCCACTTTCTCCTTCCCCCCGGAAGCCTGTTCGAGCCGCTCTTTCAGGGCTCCAAGCTCGGTTTGGACCCTCTCGAGATAACCCGCGACCACCGCTTGGGTCCCGGAGCCTCCCTCCGGAGGGGCTTCCTGAACGGCGACGTCGAGAAGCGTCGCCCGGGGATCGGAAGCCAGACGCGCGGGAAGAAGGGGGGCATCGGCGAACCGGGACGGGTCCCGGCCCGTCCGGTCGCTCCGGCGGTCCCGCACCGCGATATAGTGCTCCATGCCCTTGCCCTCTCCCGGGTCTTCGATGGCGAGGAGGACAGAGGAGATCTCCTGGGCCTCCCAGTCGGAGACGGGAAGCGATCCCCGGTGGACGACGACACCGACGGAGATCTCGGGGAAGAGCCAGACGGTTTCGGGATGGAGGGGAACCAGGAGGGCCTCCCCCGCCGTCCGGGTGACCAGGCTCCGGAGGATCATCCTGGGAAGACGTCCTTCCCGGAGGTCGCTCTCCGGCTGGAGCCCCTCCAGGCGGAAGCTCTCCCCGCCCTCCCAGAAGCCCGGAAGCCACTGGTCGGCGGGGGCCTGGTTGTAAAGGGCCCAGTCGGCGTTTTCCGGAAGGGGAGGAGGCTCGTCCCTGATCTCTCCCGCCCGGTAGCGTCCAGTCCGGGAAAATCGCGGGGTCCAGAGGATCTCGATCGGCCCCAGGCCGGCCGGTGCCGGCCGGTCGTGGGGCGAGGAGAAGGGCTCGAGCGGATCCTCGATGTTCGGAACCGGCAGGGGACCCTCGCCCGGCGGATCGGCAAACCCCTTCCCGACGGGATTGGGGGCGTATCCCGGCCCTCCGAAGGCATGGGCCCAGTCGACCGGCAGGGTGATGAAGGGGGCCGGCTCCCCCTTCCTGAGAAAGCCTCGCTCCCGGACCCAGACCCGGTCTCCGAAGACCTCCAGGGTCTTGGCGACCGTCCCCACCCGGACAGAGATCCTCCGGGAAGGGACGGGAACCCCTCCGGAGGCATGGCAGCGGGCCACCAGAAGGAACTCCCCCCGGTCCTTGGGGATCCCCTCGTCGAAGGCCCCGTCCCCGGGCAGGAAAGGGGCGATCGACTGCCACAGCTCCTGTTCGGTGAGGGGGGTGTCGGGATCCCCGAAGGGAAAGCCCAGGAGCCCCGTCAGCGCAAGTCGCGGTCCCTGCCTCTGGTAGGTCCGGCACAGGAATCCCGCAAGAAGCGGCTTGAAGACCTTAAGTCCCATGGCGCCAGAAACCCCTCAGGCAAAAATGGTCATGGCGTGGTCATAGAGCGACACCGCCGCACTCTTGACATGCGATCCCACGTTTTCGATCTTCGTTCCGACGTCCTTCAGGGTCAGCCCCGTATTGTCCGACTTGACACCGATCGCATGGTTGGCGGTCGGGGCGACCGTCAGAAGGCCTCCCACGTTGATGTTCTGCTGGAGGCCCAGACAGAGGTTCAACAGTTCGATCAGGTTGATGTTTTCCTGGGCGCCAACGACGAGATTCATCAGGTTCAGGAAGTTGAAATTCCACTGCATTCCTGCGGCCACATTCGTGAGATTGCCACCGACGACCGAGGTCAGGGTCCCGTCGACAGTGGACTCGACGTTTCCGTTGGTCACCGAGGCGGAATTCCCGTAGGTCATGACCACCGCATCGCCGTAGGTGGTCGCATTCAGGTTTCCGTGGGTCGTGGTGGTCGTGTTCCCCTGGGTGGTGATCGTCGAATCCCCCGTGGAATTCAGGGTCGACGACCCCTGGTTGGTGTTGAACTGGCCATTCAGGCAGTTGATGGTCACATCCCCGTTTTCGCTGTCGATGTGGATGCTGGCCTTTTTTCCGCTCTGGGAGTTGTTTCCGCTCTTGATGACCGCCCCGCCGTTTTGTCCTGAGATGTAGAAATCCCCGTTTTGCGGCCCCGAATAGAAATCGTTCCCGTCGGGGGTGTCGGTGAAGGGAAGGTTCGAGGAGGCGGTGTTCCCCGCCCCGATCCCGTTGATATAGATCCCGTTCACCGCCTGGAGGCTGATGTAGGTGCTGGAATAACCCACAAGGCCCGTGGTCCCCGCAACCTTTTCGATGTTGTCGTTATTGATGTTGATGCTGGACATGGCTCACTCCTTTCGCCGGTTTGGCCGGACACGGACCTCAGAGATTCCCGTCATTCAGCATGAGGAAGTGTCCCCCGGCCGACCGGATCATGTTCTTTTCGGGGTTCAGGTTCGAGATCAGATTCCGCCCCTCCGAGTTGGAAAGCGCCCCCACGATGACCGGCTGGTCGGGGTCGCCTCCCCAGAAGGCCACCGCAACTTCGGTCTCCTTCCTGAGCGGGAAATGGATCCCGTTGTCGGAGCCCGCCAGCGGAGTGGAGAGCCGGACCCATCCCGACCCCTTCTGGCTCTTCTTCCGGGTCAGGGCGAAATAGAAGCGGACCTTGTATTCCCCGTACTCGTTGAGTTCGGCGAATTTTCCCGACCCCTCCGCCTCCACGACGGCCTCCACCACCCCGTCGATCCGGGGCCAGGGTGTCCGGCGTTCCGGACGGAAGGGGATATCGGCCGGGATCGCCTCGAAGTGGCTCTGGAAATGGCTCTGCCCCCCCTCCCCTCCGCCCGGGGTGGTGCCCGCCAGGAGAAAGGCCGCCTGGGAGCCCTCGTGGCGGACCCGGGTCACAAAAAAGGCCCCGTTCATCTCCGGCCGGAAATGCCGCGTCACATGGACGGTGGTTCCCGCCCGGATCCCCGTGGCCGTGGCCTTTCCCGACAGGACGCGCTCCCGGCACCGGACCATTTCGGAGAGGAGGGTGGCCTGGCGCTTGGCCTCGGCGTTGGTCCGGAGATTCTCGCCAAAGATCTCCAAGGTCTCCCGCCCTCCGGCCACCACCGCCACCTCCTCCCGGATCTCGAGGGCGGCCTTTCTGTAATTGAAGTCCTGGACCACCACCCGGCCCGGAACACGATTTCGGGTCTCGGTCCATTCATGGAGCGACTCGTCAGAAAAACCGATATCGGGATCCCCGGGGGGGCGGTAGACCAGAGTCCGGTTCCAGGAGGGCTTCTGGTGGGGCTGGTCAGTGAAGACGATCCGCTCCTTCTCTCCCTCATGGTCGAAATAAGTGACGATCCCCTCCCGCTCCGTCCAGCGGGAGACAAAGCTCCTGAGGCTCTCCCGGTACTGGCAGACGAAGGAGCGCGGCCGGTAGGAGTCCCCCGTGCGAAAGAGGTAGTCCCGGGAGGTGAGCCCCGCCTCCTTCAGAACCTCCTCGATAAGGCCGGGGATCCCCTTCTCGGAGGTGTAGACCTCCGAATAGCAGGAGAGGTCAAGCCGGCTGATCCCCGGCACCAGGGTCGCCTCGTAGAAGGTCCGGGGCAGGACCTGGTGGCCCACCCGGAAGAGCCCGACCACCCCGTGATAGGAGACGGAGACAGGGGGGCCCTCCCGCCGGGAGGTGAGGGTGAAGGTCGCCTCCCTTCCGAGGAGGGCATCTGGACGGAGGCCCTCCTCCTGGGAGACCAGGGAGATTCGGAAGAGGTAGTCTTCGTTGAGGGCCTCCTCCCCTGAAAAGGAGGCCACCTGGAAGGTCTCCGGGGCATGTCCCGAGACCGAAAAGGCCATGGTCACACCCCCTGCCTGTTCCCGGTTCGCCCCGCTCATGGCTGTCTCCTTGTCTTTCCGGAGGGCCGGGCCTTCCGGCTCCCCCCATTCCTGGCCTCACCGAGGCCGCTCCAGACCCTGGTGGTCCCGTCGGGGTTGATACCGATCCGGACGGGACCTTCCAGGGTTCCCTCCACCAGCCGCCCGATCAGTTCCCGGGAGATCTCGGGAAGGATCCGGCTCTGAAGCAGGTAGTCGATGTTGCGCGCTCCGGCTTCCGAGGTTTCGCACTGGTTTGCCACATGGGCGATCAGGGAGTCCTCGAAATGAAGCTCCACCCCGTTGTTGTCCTGAAAGGACTGGGCGAGCCGGGAGGTCTTGAGCCGGACGATCCGTCCCAGCGCCTCCCCCGCAAGGGGCAGGTAGGGCACGATGGTCATGCGCGCCAGAAGGGCCGGCCGGAAATGCCGGGAAAGGTCCGGGCGGATGAGGGTCACCAGATCCTCGTAGCCGGCCTCCGGATTTTTCAGGGCGAAGTCCGAGAGCTTCTCGGAGGCGAGGTTGCTGGTCAGGAAGATGACCGTGTTGGAAAAGTCGATCTCCTTGCCTTCCCCGTCGGAGAGTACGCCCTTGTCGAAGACCTGGTAGAAGAGGTTCAGGATGTCGGGGTGGGCCTTCTCCACCTCGTCCAGAAGGACGACGGAATAGGGCCGCTGGCGTACGGCTTCGGTCAGAACCCCCCCTTCCCCGTATCCCACGTACCCCGGAGGGGAGCCGATCAGGCGGGAGGCCTGGTGCTTCTCCTGGAACTCGCTCATGTTGATGGTGACGGTGGCCTTCTCGTCTCCGAAGAGGATGTCGGCCACCGCCAGGGCGGTCTCGGTCTTGCCCACGCCGGAGGGGCCCACGAGGAGGAAAATTCCCACTGGCTGGCGGGCCCCCTTGAATCCGGCCCGGGAATTGCGGATGATCTCCCCCACCCGGGAGAGGGCCGGCTCCTGGCCCAGCACCCGCTGGCCCAGGGTCTCCGAAAGGTTAAGGACCGTCTGGGCCTGCTCCCGGAGAAGTTTGCCCAGGGGAATCCCGGTCCAGTTCGAGACCACCCGGGCCACCGTTTCGGGATCGACCTCGAAGGGCAGCAGGGGGTGTTCGCCTTGGACCTCCCGGAGCGCCGCTTCCTTCTCCGCAAGCTCCTGCCTCCAGGCCTCCCGCTCCGGCCCGTCCCGCCCTGGGCTGTTGCGATGGTCGAGGAGGACGCCCACGGCGGCCTTCTCCTTCTCCCAACGCTCTTTGGCCTCCCGAAGCCGGGCCTCGAGGGAGGAAAGCTCGGAGGCGATGGCCTCGAGGCGTCCGGCGGGAACCGGGCGGCCGAAGCTTTCGTCGCGTTCGAGCCCCTTCCTCTCCCGGTCGAGGGCCTGGACGCAGCGCTCGAGCCCCTCGACCGTCTCGGGCTTGGCCGATAGGGCGATCCGGACTCTGGCGGCACTGGTGTCCAGAAGGTCCACGGCCTTGTCGGGAAGCTTTCGCCCGGTGAGATAGCGGTCGGAGAGAGTGGCCGCCGCCACCAGGGCATCGTCCCGGATCGTGACATTGTGGACCGCCTCGTAGTGCTCCTTCAGCCCCCGGAGGATCAATATCGCCGTCTCGACAGAGGGCTCGTCGAGCTTGACCGGCTGGAAGCGCCGTGCCAGGGCCGCATCCTTCTCGAAGTACTTCTTGTATTCGGCCCAGGTGGTGGCGGCGATGGTCCGAAGCTCACCCCGGGCCAGGGCAGGCTTGAGAAGGTTCGCGGCGTCCCCGCCCCCCTGGGCGCCACCCGCTCCGATCAGGGTGTGGGCCTCGTCGATGAAGAGGATCACCGGAACCGGAGAACCCTTGATCTCCCTGATCACCCCCTTGAGGCGGTTCTCGAATTCCCCCTTGACCCCCGCCCCGGCCTCGAGTGCCCCCAGGTCGAGGCCCAGGAGGCGGACCTTCGAGAGTGCTTCCGGAACATCCCCTTCGACGATCCGGAGGGCCAGGCTCTCGACCACGGCGGTTTTGCCCACGCCGGGATCCCCCACGCAGATGGGGTTGTTCTTGCGCCTCCGGGCCAGGATGTCGATGATCTGACGCACCTCGGCATCCCGCCCAAAGACCGGGTCGATCTTCCCCGCACGGGCCTTTTCGGTGAAGTCCTCGCAGAACCGTCCAATGGCCGTTCCCTCCTCGCTCGCCCGCTCCCCCTCCTCCCTCTCCCGCCCGCCGACCTCCTCGGACGATCCCGCCGCGAGGGTGTCGAACTGCTCCCGCAGGCGCTCCTTCCCGATCTTCTCGAGCGACCGGGAGGGCCGGCCGGAGGAGTAGCCGGAGAGGCGGTTCACGAAGGCCAGGAGGAAGACCCCGGAGCGGGTGTGGGGCTCGCTCCGGTTTAAGCTTGCCACGAGATGGGCGTCCTGGAGGAGCTCGACCAGGAGGGGCGAAAAGACCGGACGGCCCCCGTTTCCGCTTTTGAGATCGTCAAGGGCCAGGGAGAGCTCCCGCCGGACCTGTCCCGGGTCGATCCCTTCCGCGGCGAGAATTTTCGCGACATCGGAGTCGGGGTGGTCCAGGAGCGAGAGAAGGACGTGTTCGGGGGTGATCTCGTAGTGGGTGCGGGAGAGACAGAGGCCCGCCCCCTGCTCCACCGCCCGGGTGAGAACGGGGGAGAGGCGGCGGAACAGGGGCTTGAGATCGGCGATGATCATGGGGCACCCTCCTTTTGGGCCCGGGGGGCCGCGTATGTGTCAAATGGACTCTCCCGGAAGACGGAGGAGAGGGGGAAAACCACCCTCTTGACCGGAGTGAAGGCCTCTGTCTCGAGCCAGGCGTCGAGTCCCAGCCGGCAACGCTCCTTCGCCCCGAGCACGACCGGAGCGGGGGAGCGGTCCCAAAGGAGCAGCTCGACCTCCGCCGAAACGGGATCGATCAGGTAGAACTCTTGCCAGAAGGAGACCTTCCGGAGAGTCTCCCGTCCGGGGAGAAGCCTTTCGAAGCCTGAATTGTCCACCGGGCCGATCCGGATCCGAATCTGGTTCGACCGGGTCCGGATCCGGTCTCCCAGCACCGTCTCCTCGCCCAGAAAAAGCCTCCGGCCAAGCAAAAGGCGCTGCTCCTGGGGAAGGGGGAGGGTCCGCTCGACGCACTGGACCACCTCGACCCGGGTCCCGTCCAGGACATCCGAAAGGATCGCCTCCAGGCCCCGGGCCGACCGGGGGTGCTGGGTCAGGAGTCCGGCATAGCGCAGGGCGGTGGGGCCCAGGGGATCGGCTTCCCGGAAGAGGGGGTCGGCAAGGCCGGTAAAGACATGAAAGAGGTTGGTGATCTCCGCCTCCCCCTTTTCGTAGGCGCGAAGCGACAGGCGGACCTTCTCCCAGGTGTCGTAAAGAAGGGGGTAGAGCACACCGTGGAGAATGTCCAGAAAGTCCCGGGCCGACGAACCATCGTTGTTCCGCTCCTCGATCAGGTCTTCGGTATAGAAGGTCGGAAGGGGGGAGGCGACGCCATAGAGCCCGAAGAAGTTGGCCTCCAGGACAGGCTTTCCCGAGGGATCCTCCCAGTCGAGGGAGGCCAGGTCCCGGGGCGGAAAGGCCAGCGACAGGGACGGACGGACCCGGACCCTCTCCCAGAGGGCCTCCCCCGTCCCCTCGTTTCGGGTGAGGACAAGGCGCAGGAGGCGGATGGCCTGGACGAACTCGTACCCCCCGGCCTGTGCCTCAAGGGTCCCCCGGAGGCCTTCTAGATCAGGGTCTGTGTGCCCAGCCGTTCCGGCCATGAGAGCCTCTCTCCTGTCAGGATGTCCTCGATCTCGAGGCGGGTGTAGGTGTTGACGGTGGCATAGACGGACAGGAATTCGTTCAGGACCGTTCCGAAAAGATAAAGGTCGGCGATATCGGCGAAACCGTCTCCCCGGACCCTCACCAGGATCTGGGTCCCCCGGAGCAGGATCCCCCGGATGAAACGGCTTTTCCGCTCCACCGTCACCGCCTCGAGGCTGTCGATCCTCTTGCGGTTGGTGTCCTCGAGCCCCTTGTTCCGCTCGGTCGGAAAGAGGTAGACCGACAAAAGGGAGCGAAGCCTTCCGGCATCGGCCAGGGAAAGGAAGTTTATTCCCAGCTGGGAAAGAACCCTCCAGGAGAGCCCGTCGCCCAGCGGAGGCTGGATGTAGGGGGTGGGGGGTGTGAGGTTTGTAAAGGAGAGGCGCTCGGGCGAGTTGTCGGTGGTCCGGTTGATCTCGCCTGTCTTCAGGGTCTCCGGCAGGAACCGGTTGGTGGCCAGTACCCCCAGGGAAAGGGTCTCCTCCTCCGGGACCTCTCCCTTCCCATAGAGGAGTCCCAGCCATGTCTCGGCCCGGGGCTCGGTCTGGGAGGGCCGCCGGATCACCCGGTAGGCCCGGATGTCCGGCGAGACCCCCTGGCCCAGGAGCTCCTGGAAGGGGCGATATTCCAGGACCCGGCCCGACATCCCCGACAGCCCGGTGACCCGGGTGACGGAAAAAACGTCAAAATGGTCGGGGTGGCTCCCGGAGAGGCGGACCGGGATCTCCGCCCGACGGTGGTCGACCGTGATCGGCTCCGCTTCGGCCTCGAAGAGGTTCACCGCCGGAACCGCCCCCAGGACGAAATGGTGGGGTCCGGGCGCGAGGGGCCGGGCCGGAGACCGGGTCAGGCGGAAGGTGAGGGTGGCCGTATTCCCGCCTCCCCGCTGGCGCCATCCCGAAAGACCCGAAAGCTCCAGGAAGAGGAACTTGGCCGGCATGACGAAGAACTCCTGGAAGAGACGGTAGGCCGAGAAGGAGCCGGGGGAGTAGGGAAAGAGAGCCGAATCGTCGGAGAGGGAGGGCATCCTGAGCGCCGAGGGGGAGAGGGAAAAGGGGGGTTCCCCCGGGGCCGAGATCTCGATGGAGGCGAGGCTCCGGGTCAGGAGATGGAAGTGGGTCGCCCCCTCGGAATAGGCTCCCCCCAGATAGAAGGTAAGGGAGTCGGCCTCGAAGCGGGACAGCGGCATTCCCGAAAGTGTCAGATGGATCGAGGCGGGCCGCCCGGCCTCCTGTTCTGCCCGGACCTCGGTCACCGCGAGGGGATGGACGTCGAGGTCCTGGCAGGTTTCGAAGAGACAGGCCGTGCCTTCAACGGGAACGGAGGCGGCCTTCGTCCCCCGGGGGACCCGGACCGTCTCGGTCTGTCGCCCGCGGGGGGTGAAAGCCAGGACCGTAGCGGAGGGAACCGGACGGAGAAACTGGGAAAAAAGGACCCGGGCGATCTCCTGGATGAACTCCGGGAAATGGTCGGAAAGCCTCTGGTGAAGGATGGAGGTCAGAAAGGCCACCCCCTCCAGAAGCCGCTCGACATCGGGGTCGGCGGAGGGCTGGCCGAGCATGGGCGCCACCGCCGGGTGGGCCGCCGAAAACTCCCGGGCCAGGACCCGGAGCCGCGACAGTTCCTCTTCGTAGGTCGTCGTGGACATCGATGTACCGCCCCCCAATTAAACGCCGTTAACCGCTCCCTACAGGAGGACGATCTCCCCGCTGGCCCGGACGAGCGCCGGGAACTGGATCGGCCAATTCTGGCCACCAAGGGGGATCTCTCCCGAAATTTCAAGACGTAGGGCCCCAAGTTCCGTGGTCGTCTCGAGGGCCCGGACCCGGGGCGTGAGGAGGCGCGGCTCGTAGCGCACCACCGTCTCGAGAACGGACCGGACGATATCGACCGAAGAGCCCGATTCGAAGGATCCGGCGACGTTGGAGAGATCGGGGACCCCGAAATCCTCTGCGATGGGGACGGACCGGCGCCGGGTCCGCAATATGCGCTGAAGGTGGGCCCGGACGGAGGCCGAGACCCGTTCGAAACGGGAACCCTTCCGGCCCTCCTCGGGCGCTCCCAGTTGGCCGATCCTCTCGAGGAGCCGTTCCCGGACCTCGGTCATGGCCCTTCCCCCCCGCCCCTTTGGGATCCTAGGACTTGGGATTGATCCAGGAGTCCTCCCCGGAGATTCCGCCGTCGGCCCAGGTCACCGTGATCTTTTCGAAGGCGAATGAGACATCCTCCATGTGTCCCATCTGCCGGTCTTCCGACCGTAGGACATTGGGCATCCAGTCCCTCATGGCGACGATGGTCGCGTTTTCGAGTTCGGTGGTGTAGTATTTCTCCTCCTTGCCCTGGGGGTTGATCCGGTACCAGTCGAGGGTCACCTTGGTCATCTGCTCCCCGGTGCAGAGGGCCTGGAAAAGCTTGGGCGAGCTCTTGTCGATCTCCTTCGTGATGGTGATCGGGTTGTGAATCCGGCGTCCGGTCGGAAGTCCGCTCTGGGGGTTTTTCGGAAGCTCGACCGAATAGTCGAAGGCCTGGACCTGGATCGCCCCCTCCCGGCCCTTGATGTTGCAGGAGCCGTCAATCTTTCCCTGCTGCTTTCCGTGGACGAAGGCATAGAGTGGCATCGGCATGTCGTGTCCTTTCTCGTTTGGGATGAATTCATGGCCTCGGGGTCAGCCTGGGGACCGGACCCCCCGCCTCATTTCTTGTCGAGTTTTCCAACAAGGGACAGGGTGAAGGACGACCCCATGTACTTGAAGTGGGGCCGGACCTTGAGGGAGACCCGGTACCACCCGGGATCTCCCTCGACGTCGGAGACGGCGATCTCCGCCTGGCGGAGGGGCCGCCGGCTCCGGACGCCGGGGGCCGGGTTGTCCATATCGGAGACGTACTGCCGGATCCAGTTGTTGAGTTCGGCCTCGAGGTCGCTCCGTTCCTTCCAGGTTCCGATGTTCTCCCGCTGGATCACCTTGATGTAGTGGGCCAGCCGGCTCATCACGAAGATGTAGGGAAGCTGGGTCCCGAGCTTGTAGTTGAGTTCGGCCTCCTTGCCTTCCTTCGTCTGGCCAAAGAATTTGGGCTTCTGCGCCGAATTGGCGGAGAAGAAGGCCGCGTTGTCGGAATTTTTGCGCATGGTGAGGGCCATGAACCCCTGCTCGGCCAGTTCGAACTCGCGGCGCTCTGAGATCAGGATCTCGGTGGGGATCTTGCTCTGGACCTCCCCCATCGCCTCGTAGTTGTAGATCGGCAGGTCCCTCACGGCCCCGCCTCCCTGGGGTCCGATAATGTTGGCGTTCCACCGGTACTGGGAAAAGGAGGCCGAGAGCCGGGAGGCGAAGGCGAAGGAGGCGTTCCCCCAGAGGAAGGCGTTGTTTCCCGGGCTGACATCCTCCTGGTAGTTGAACTTCTTGGAGGGAACCGTCTGGGCCCCGTAGGGGAGCCTCAGCATGAACCGTGGAACGGTCAACCCCACGAAACGGGCGTCCTCGCTCTCCCGGAAGGCGTTCCACTTCGCAAACTGGGGCATTTCGTAGATCGAGGCCAGATCCTTGAGGTTCGGAAGCTTCGAAAAGTCGTCGACCCCGAAGAATTCCGGACCGGCCGAGGCAATGAAGGGGGCATGGGCCATGGCGGCGACCGCGGCGACATTCTGCAAAAGCTTGATGTCCTGGGGACCCGGATTCATCTCGTAGTTGGCAATGATCGTCCCGTAGGGCTGACCGCCGAACTGGCCGAACTCGTTCGTATAGGCGATCTTGTAGAGTCCCGACTTGGTGATCTCGGGGGCATCCTCGAAGTCCTCCCGAAGTTTCTGCTTGCTCACGTTCAGGATCTCGATGCGGTTGTTCTCCCGGAAGTCGGTCTGGTCGACCAGAAACTTGAGGGAGCGCCAGGCGGATTCCATCTTCTGGAAGTCGGGATGGTGGAGGATGGCGTCGACCTGACGGCAGAGCTTCTTGTCGAGGTCGGCGATCATCTCGTCGACCGTCGCCTGGGTGACCTTTTCCACCGACCGCTGGGGTTCGAGCAGCTCGTTGATGAAGGCCTTGACACCCTGGCGGGTGATGGAATAGGCCTCGTCTCCGGGCTTGAGACGCGTCGCCTCGACAAGATCGTCGATCAGGGAGTCGCTGAAGGAGGGAGCGGTGCCGGGGTCCTTCGCGGATTTCTGCGGGTCGTCTGCCATGAGAAGGCCTCCTGTCCTTGGGGCTTGGATGAAAGGGTGGGTCGTCAGGGCTCCCGGATGCCAAGTTCGGAGAGGAGCTTTTCCCGGGTCTCGCCGTTTCGTATGATCTCCTGGAGCCTCTTCCGGAAATCAGGAATGTTTCCGAGCGGCCCCTTCAGGGCCTTCAGGGCATCCCTGAGGGCGATCAGCTCCCGAAGCTCCGGAACCTGGTCAACGATGGCATCGGGGGTGAAGTCCTTCAACTCCCGGACACGAAGGGAGACGGTCATGGTCTCGGCCTCCCCCCCTTCCCGGGGCGGGGCCAGATGGTTGGGGACACCCATCTCGAGGGTCAGGTTGTGGCTTTCCATCACGTTGTTGAAGTTGTCCTTGTCAACGCTGATGGGTTTGATCTCTTCGAGCTGGCGCGGATCCTCCTTCTGGGTGAAGTCCCCGACGACCAACTGCTTGAACGGGAGCTCCACGTCTTCTTTGGCGTCGCCCGTGGCCGGGCGGTACACGATATTGACGCGCTCTTTCGGCGCGACCGATCCCTGTTCGTCCATGGCCCGTCCTCCAAAAGCGTTGTCTCACCCGTCCCGGGTTGGCCGGTCCGGGTTTCGTCTTCCATCTTTTGCCAAGACCAAGTATAATCGGGAACCGTTAGAAGAGCGTTAATAAAATAGGCCATGTTTAATGACAGGTTATCGACGTTATTGATCCGGCATTCCTGTCGGGGGAGTCCCTCTGATCCCCCTCCGGCTCCGGCCGGGCCCCAGGAGGACCGGGCGGGAGACCTCCTCCGATGGGACGAAAGGCCGGATCCTCCGAACGCTTCCTCTCCTTCTCTCTTCTCGGGCCCCCCGAGATTCGTCTTGGCCCCGAACCCCTTCCCCCCCTTCCTTCGCGGAAGGTCCTGGCCCTTCTCGTCTTTCTCGCCGTTGAATCCTCCCGTCCCCATGACCGGAAGGCCCTGGCCTCCCTCCTTTGGCCCGATGTCTCCCTTGAGCGGGGTCTCGCCTCCCTCCGCCAATCCCTTCTCGCCCTCCGGCGAAGGCTGGGGGACGAGCGCCTCTCTCCCCCCTTTCTCGAGACAGGACCCCGGACGGTCGCCTTCAATTCGTCGGCTTCCTTCCGGCTCGACCTTTTGCTTTTCGAGGCTCCCCCTCCCGAATGCCGGGTTCTAGAGGATCCCGAGGCCTGCGACCGCTGCGCCGATCACCTCCGGACCGCGGCGGAGGGCATCCGGGGGCCCTTTCTCGAAGGCTTCGACCTCCCGGGATGCGAAGAGTTCGAGGCCTGGGTCGAGGGGGTGCGGGAGAGGACACGGACGCAGGCGGTCCGGACCATCGAACGGCTGGTCAGGTTCAAGGTCGTGGAAGGAGATCTTCCGGAGGCAATCCGGTTTGCCTCCCTGGGTCTCCGGATCGACCCCTTCGACGAGCGGGCCCACCGGCGTCTCATGCGCCTCCTCCTGGCCTCGGGAGACCGGCGGGCGGCCGAACTCCAGTTCGAGGCCTGCCGGAACCTTCTCGTCCGGGAGCTGGGGGTTCCACCGGAGCCCGAAACCCTGGCCCTCCTGAAAGAGATCCGGGACGGAAAAGGCGGAGGAGGCGAGGCTGCGCCTCCCTCCGAGGGGTCCCTGGAATGCTGCCCGGTGACCGTCCTGTTCTTCGACGGCCTCCCGGAGAGTCCGGGCGAGGCGGAAATGGCCCCCCTTTCCGCCGGACTCCGGCGGATCCTGGAGGGGGTCAAGGACTTCGTCACCCGGCGGGGCGGGGTCCTGGCTCCCTCCCATGGAGGGACCTTCATCTCCTGGTTCGGTCTCGGACATTTCCGGGAGGGGGCGGCCCGGCGGGCCGCCCGGACAGCCCTCGAGCTCAAGGATCTTTTCCGGCGGGAGGCGGGGGTTTCCGTCCGCTCGGGCCTTCACACCGGCATGGTGGTCGCGGAGGGGAGATCCGTTCCCGACTCCTCCGGGAGCACGGAGCGGATCTCCATGTCCTTGTGCCTGCAGGCGGAACCGGGAGAGCTCCTGCTCTCGGAAGCGACCGCCGCCCTACTCGCCCGCCAGTTCCGCCTCGAACCGGTCGATGGGATCCGGGTTCCGGCCGGAGCGGAAAAAGTCCACCGGCTCCTGGGTCTCGCCGAAACCGCTGCTTTTCAGGAGGAGGAGCACCCCCCCCTTATTGGCCGCCAAAGGGAGCTCTCGCTGTTCCGGGATCGCTGGAGGTCGGGACGGGGAGGGGTCATGGTTCTGGAAGGTCCCCCGGGAATCGGCAAGAGCCGGCTTGTCCGGGCCTTTGCGGGCCTGGCCCAGGCCGACCCTTTTCCAGATGGCCTGGAGGTGACGGTCCGATGGGTCGCCTGCCTCCCCCAATACAGCGACAGCCCCTTCTTTCCCCTCAGACGGCTCCTGAGGGGCCTCATCGGAATCTCCTGGGACCAGGAGGAGACGCTCTCCCGGACGAAAATCCAGGATTATATCAGGGCCCTGGGACTCCCGGATCCCCGGCGGGCCCAGGAGACTCTTGAAGATCTTTTCGGTTTCTCCTCTCCTCCCGGACTTCGGAGGCCCCGCACCTCCAGGCGGCAGTCGGTGGAAGAGCTGATCTTGGGAATCCTCCGGATCCGGGGGCGGGCCCCCTTTCTCCTGATCGTCGAGGATCTCCAGTGGGCCGACGATTCCACCCGGCAGGTCCTCAAAAGGGCCCTGGAGGAGCCGGGACTCACCCGGGGGCTTCTGACCCTTTTCACCGTCCGGGAAGGGGAGCGGCCCCCCTGGATCGACCGCCTCCCGAATTTGAGTCTCCTGTCCCTTCCTCCCCTCACCGATCCGGAAAGCCGGAGGATGGCCCTCGATCTGGCCGGAGCCGGAGGGCTTCCCGAACCGGATCTCGCCCTCCTCGTCCGGGAGGCGGGGGGCATCCCACTTTACCTCGCCCAGGGGGTGCGGACGCTCCTCGAGGGATGTCCGTTGGATCATCCGGATTTGCGGCGAGCCCGTCCCCGGACCCTCGATGAGCTTCTCTCTGACCGCCTCGCCCGCTACCCCGGGGATCGCCCCTTCTACCAGCGGGCCGCCGTCATCGGCCGGGTGATTCCCGAGGAGTTCTTCCGGGCCCTTTCCCCCGAGCCCCCGGACGACCTCGAACGCTTCTTCGCCCGGGGAATCCGGGCCGGTCTCCTGAGACGCCTTGTGGACCCCGCCGAGACCTCCTTCGAGTTCTGCCACCTCCTCTTCCAGGAGGCGGCGCTCCGATCCCTGGTTCCGGAGGAACGCGAGCGGCTTCATCTTCTGGTGGGGGAGACCCTGCTCAAATCCTTTCCCGCGAAGGCCGAGGCGATGCCGGAACTTCTGGCGCGCCATTTCGAAATGGGCGGGCGATCCGACCTGGCCATCTTCTGGTACGAAAAGGCCGGGCGCCGCTCCTTTGCCCGGGGATCGCTTGTCGAAGCCCTGAAAAATGCCGAATCGGCCTTGCGGCTTCTGCGCCTGCGGCCGGAAACCCAGAAAAATTCCGGCCTCGACCTGGCCCGGCTCCTGCTCCTCCTGGGAAAGATCCGGACCGAGACCGCAGGGCTGGGTCCGGAGGTGGAGGCGATATTCAAGGAGGCGAAGGCCCTGAGCGAAGCCGGCAAACGCCGCTCGGAGGAGTCGGTCCACTCCCTCTTCGGCCATTTTCAGGTCCTCCTGGCCAAGGCCAGGCTCGACGAGGCGGAGGAGATATTGCGGGATCTGGGGGGACGAGCCGGGTCCAAAGGAAGTCCGGCCCTCCGGGAGATGGTTCGCTTTGGGGCGGGGCAGCTTCACTACCACCGGGGAGAGTTTCCGGAGGCCCTTTTGTCGCTCAGGGACCCAGACCCGGAGCGGGAATGGCCCGGGAGCTTTCTTCCGGGGGGGTTCGGACGCCAGATCGCAAGCATGCGGGCCCTTTCCCTGTGGATAGCGGGAGAGTTCCGAAAGGCCCGGGAGGAACGGGAGCGGATCGAAGGGTGGGCCCGGGAAAAGACCCCCCTCCGGGGATATTACCTTCTGGTCTCCTGCCTCCTCTCCCGGAGTCTCGGCGACTCTCATGCGGTGCTCGAAAAATCCGAGGAGATCCTGGCTCATACCCGGGAGGCCCAGTCGGAAGCCTGGATCCCGTTCGGCATGGGATTCAGGGGATGGGCGCTGGCCCGGGCGGGCCACAGCATGGGCCTTCCCCTCCTCCTCAAAAGCCTTCCCCTGGCCCGGAGGATTCACCGGGTGGCCGAGCCGCTCTTCCTCTCCCTTCTGGCCGAGGCCTACCTGGCGCGGGGAGACGGACAGAGGGCCAGGAAAACCGCGGAGTCGGCCCTCGCAGTTATCCGCCGGACCGGAGCCCGGACCCAGGAATCCGAACTCTGGCGCCTCCGGGGCGAAAGCGCACGCCTCGCTGGAGATTCTGAAGGGGCGGAGGAGGATTTCCAGAGAGCCCTTTCGGTCGCCCAATGCCAGCAGGCTCCGGCTCTCGCCCTAAAGGGAGCCGTGGCCCTGGCCCTCCTTTACTGCGACCAGGGAACTCACGAGAAGGTCCGACCACTTCTTCTGCCTCTGGAATCGCTCGTCCAGGGACCCGGAGCCGACGGAACCCAGCCGGAGGTCCAGACGGCCCGGGATCTGTTGTCCCGGCAGACATAAATCCCGAAGGAGATGTGAGGGATCCAAGGCCCTACAGGATCAGCATGGCATCCCCGTAGCTCAGGAAGAAGAAGCCTTCCTCAAGGGCCCGGTCATAGATCCCGCGCCAACGGCCGTCTCCTCCCAGAAAGGCGTCCACCAGGACCAGAAGGG
>Ga0207433_10001596_pt1 | contig 48358 bp, 55 predicted proteins | sample YelNatPaOPGAMG01_FD_187559 | JGI IMG/M metagenome (GOLD analysis project Ga0207433, IMG submission 187559) | Hot spring thermophilic microbial communities from Obsidian Pool, Yellowstone National Park, USA - OP-RAMG-01 (SPAdes) (version 3) | ecosystem: Environmental > Aquatic > Thermal springs...
TTGCCCGGCTGACACCCTTCTCCTTTAAAGGCTTAATCACGCCCTCGTGGATAAGCTTCCTAATCTCCTCGCGGGTTATGGCGGCTTCAACATCCTCTATCCTATTAGGGTCTATCCAAACCCTGTCTTGACCAACCTTCAATATTTGGGCTGCTAGCCGCCTTTGGCTTTTCAGACTTGTCACTTTTCTTTCTCTCCTCCCTCGCTTTTCTTCGTCCTCTTCCGCTTAGGCTTCTGTTTCTCCTTTTTAACCGGCTTTTCTTCTCTCGCCTTTTCCCTCTCCGCCTCTTTTTCGCCCTTTTCTTTTTCTTCAGCCTCAGCTTTTTCCACTTCTTCTTTCTTTTCCTCCTCCTTAACTCCAACATTTAATACGGTTATTTTCTTCTTCCTTGCCTCTGCAAGAATTTGTAATCTAGTCTTTCTTCCAACGGTGTGGGCAATTCGAACGGCTTGGGTTTTGGGATCTACCTCCTTAAGTTCGTCAACGTTATGCACCAAAACTTCTTCATAACCAGATGGATGAAGTCTCCTGGCAGCTTTTGGCCCTCTATAACCAACGTTTACGGTTTGGGGCCAGCCCTTGATTTTTCTCCGCATTTTGTTGTCTATGCCTTTTGGTCTGCGCCAGTTTTCCTTTAACCGGTCGTAACGCCAGCTTTCTTGCCTTACAAAGTCGGGCTTTTTCTTTTTCAGTTTAGCCCTTATCCTTAAGGCTTTTTCCACAACGGCGGGGTTTTGCTCTTTCATGCCTCCATTCCCTCGCTTTTCTCGTATAGGTATATGCCGTCTAAGAAGACGCGGGGGTCTTTTCTACGCACTTTTGTGGCTTGCTCTATGTTGGCGGCTGTTTGGCTTACATCTTCAAGGTTTATTCCCTGAACAATAACATCGTCGCCGGCAACCTTCACTTTGGCATCGCCTACGATTTTTGCCTTTCTCGGGTTTCTTTCACCAGTAAAGTTTTCAATCAGCACCATTCCATCTTGAACTTTAACTGAAATTGGGAAGTGGGAGAAAACTATTTTCAGCTTGTATGTAAAGCCTTTCCTAACTCCAGTAATCATGTTGTTGATGTGGGCATAAACCGTGCCGACTAAGGCGCTTTCCTTTTTGCGAGGCCAATTAGCCCATATGCGGAGGCTTTTGCCTTGAAGCTCCATTGAGATTGGGGCGTATGAGAAGTCTCTGGTTAATGTTCCTTTTGCGCCTTTAACTGTCACTTTTTTGCCTTCGAGGGTTAACTCCACGTCGTCTGGAATTTGAACGACCTTTGAGACTTCAACAGCCCGCATCTGCAAATCCCTCTCAATAGACGTAGGCTAATAGTCTGCCTCCAATGCCTTTCTCCTTAGCCTCTTTATGGGATAGTACACCCTTTGAAGTTGATATTATGAGTAGACCCACCTCTCTTGAGGGCAGAAACTTCTTCTCCCAGTCTTCAATTTCGTCAACCTTAACAGCAAATCGTGGCCTTATGGCGCCACACTTATTTATCCTGCCCAAAAGCTGGACTTTGAACTTTCCAGAGCGCCCATCATCTATAAATTCGAATTCGCCGATGTAGCCGTTTAACTGCATAACCCTCAAAACTTTGCCCAAAAGTTTAGAGGCTGGGCTAATCACACATTCGCGTTTGTTGCGCATCTCGTTGTTCAATATGGTTGTTAGGCCGTTTGACAGCACATCCATCATGCTTTCCTCATCACTCATACTTTTGGAACCCAAGCTTTTTGGCTACTTCCCTAAAACAATGCCTACACAAATATAAATTATAACGCCGAATAATAGGGCCGTACGAGCCGCATCTGACGCATGGCCTGGCACCCTTTCCGTATTTTCTTTCTTTCTTAGGCTTCTTTTTACCCATAAATTCTCCCTCTAAGCCGATTAGACTATCTCAACCCCCAAAGTGTCTTTAACAAAAACCATAGCCTCCTCGGGCGTTAAGAGATGACTTGAACCTATTTTCGCCGTGCCTCTACGCCTGTTTTTAACACGCCATCCGGGTCTGCTCAACGACACGCATACGTCCATGCCGAAAATCCCTATTTCAGGGTCATATTTGACTCCGGGGATTTCTATATGCTCCTTTATTCCGAAAGCAAAGTTACCAAACCTATCAAAACAGCTTTTCGGGATTTTATAATCAACCACATGCAAAACTTTCTTTAGAAATTCTATGGCCTTTTGCTTTCTAAGCGTGACAATGCAAGCCATCGGTTCACCTCTTCTTATTCCAAAGTCCCTAATGGTTTTCTTCGCCTTTCTCTTACAAGGTGTTTGCCCAGTCAAATCTTTCAGCACCTTTGAGGCTTTTTCAAGAGGCTCCCCTGATTTTCCAACGCTTATGTTGACGACAACCTTTTCTATTCTTGGTTTAAGCATCGGATTTTCTTCCCACTTCTTTCTGATTTCATCCTCAGACATTCTATGAAACCTCCGGCAAGGATATCAGCGGTTTTTCTTCGCCTACTGCAAAAACAAACTCCATTATTGTCTGGTATCGGTTGCCCTTCTCGTCTTCCACCGTCACTATGGCATCTTTGCGCTTTTTACCCTTAACCTTTTCAATTTCAACAATTCTACCATGTTTTCCTACGTTTTTCCCGCCAGTGATTATAACATAATCGTTCTCCTTCATCTTAATGTGCTCAAGAATCTGTCTTTCTGGAAGACTAATCTTAACAGTGTCAAAGGTGCTGTAAATATCCTCTTGAGGGTTCTTTGGGTCGGCAACTTTAACAAGCACATTTGACCCATCGTGGAGATTCAGTTGTATATGTCCATTCTTCACCACAGTCTTGTTTTCTATTCTGCAAAGCTTGAAGCTGGCTTCCTCCTTGCTTATTGGGTGGAGAATTAAACCCTTATGGGATGGCAGAACGCGGAAATGCTTATCCATATCTGGAAGCGAAACCACATCCATAAGTCCCGTTGGAAACTTGTCGTCCCGTCTAGCTCTCCCATCAACGTAAACCTTTCCCTGCGCAGTTATTATTTTTGCTTCCTTCCTTGTTTTTGCAACACCCAAAATGTCGCGTAAGAGCAAGGTTATGGGTAGACAGCTCTCAAGAGAATGGGGACCTGGAGTGGGCTTCACAACCCACACATACTCTTTCCTGTGTATTGGCCAGATTCTTGGTGCTGGTTTACGCTTAAGGGTTGTTGAGCCCCCTTTCCTACCCAAGTTCAGATTCCTCCGCTTTCTTTCGCTTTCTTACAGCCTTCTTCTTTTTCTCCGGCGCCGTTTCCTCTGCTTTTTCTACGCCCTCTTCCTTAGGCTTCTTCGCGGCCCTTTTTCTCCTCGCTGGCTTTTTCTCTTTTGGCGGCGGCAGCTCTTCTACGGCTGGAGGCTTTTCCTCAACAACCTTTACTTCTTCTGGAGGTTTCTCCGCAACTTTTTCTGCAACTTCTCTGGCTTTCTTTCGCCTTTCCAGAATCTTTTTTCGCCACTTGTCGTCAAGGTTAAGCTTTGTTATCATAACCTTTGACGGATGGATTGGAACAAAAACAGTTGAGCCGTCAACCTTCTCGCGGGTTAAGCCTTCAACATAAATCCTAAACTTTTTCCTATCAACACGGGCAACTTTCCCCTCAAAGCCCTTGTGGTCTCCCCTCATAACGCGAACGGTGTCGCCGCTCCTTACTGGAAGACTTCTAGTTCCATAAGATTTTCTTAGCTCCGGCGCTAATGGGGCGGCAAAATGCTTATAGCGTATGTGGTCTGGGGCTTGGAAGAGCATTTTCCTCTGTTTTGAAGGTTTTGATGTTTGGGTTATTGTCTGCATACAAACTTCACCACTATATTATTATGCTGGCGGCACTTGCTATTCTGGGCCACCTTTCAGCCGCCTCCTTCGCCACTGGTCCGCGAATTTCAGAGCCTTTCATCTCGCCCTCCGGAGTTATTATTACCGCCGCATTGTCCTCAAATTGAACCCAGACGCCGTCAGCCCTTCTGAAGGGCATCCTCTGCCTAACAACGACTGCTTGAAAGATTTTCTTTCTCATGTCTGGCGTTCCATGTTTAACAGAGACCGTTATGCGGTCGCCAACAGCGGCGGAAGGCACACGCCTAAGCCTACCTTTATAACCAATGACCTGTATTAGGCGCAGTTCTCGGGCTCCGGTGTTATCTGCACATTTTAAGATGGAGCCAGCTGGCAATCCTCTTGAGATTTTTGGCTTTTGACCAATTACTCCTTTTGCAACTAGACCCCTTGTTTTCGCTTTCGCTGCCATCTTATTTCGCCTCCTCCTTCTTTTCCACCACGACGAAGGATACTGTCTTGCTTATTGGTCGGCATTCAGCTATTATGACACGGTCGCCTTCTTTTGCGTCTATGCATGGTGGGTTATGGGATGGAATGCGGCTGCGTCGCCTTTCATACCTCATGAACTTTGGAACATATTTCAAGTAGTCGTGGCGCACTATGACCGTTTTATCCATTTTCGCGCTTACAACCACGCCTTCTAATATGCGGCCTCTTATTGGAAGACTCCCATGGAATGGGCAGTTCCGGTCGTTGCAGGTTTTCTTAGGTTTTTTAAAGGTTAGCGCCATCACCAAAGCCTCCTTACCCGCTTTTTGAGGCGGTCTTCAGGTCTTCCGACAAGAAGCTTGCCATCAATTTCAACAACGGTTCCGTCTGGGAACTTGAAATGAAAAACAGAAGAATCTTTCACAACAATTTTCCTTTTACCATTATGGAGTATGGTAAACGTGTTCCGTGTCTCGTCAATTATTTTACCGCGTAACCCAATGTAACCGCGGTGAGTGCTTCGAGCAACTTTCGCCACGGTTCCAATAAACTCGTAGCGTATTATGTCTGGCGTCACCTTCATTTGCCTCTCTTCCCCTTGCCCTCTGCCGTTTTAACTTCAAGTCTTTGCTCATTTTCTATAGTCAGTATTCTGGCAATTGCCCTTCGCAGTTCCTTTATCCTTGCAGGGTTTTCTACGGTGCCGCCAGCCTTAACCATAGTTTTAAGTCTAAGAAGCTCTGTTCTAAACTCGTTAAGCTTTTTACGTCGCTCTTCAGGGGACATTTCCCTTATTTCCTTAACCCTAATTATGGGCATTTACTCAGCAGCCTCCTCTCCTTCTCCTTCTTCCTCATCTGCCTCCTCAGTCTCCTCTGTGGGAGCTTCTTCCAAAGTCTCTTCAAGCTTTTCCTCCGTTGGTGGAGCCTCAACTATTTGGATTTTATCTGGAAACTTGGCGTCTGGAGGCATTATCCTAACTTTTACGCCGTAAATGCCCGGCTTAAGCTGAACATGAACCTCCGCTTTGCGCATATACTTCAAGGCTGGGTCTCCACATTTTGGCAAGTAGCCGCTTCTAAACTTTTCATATCTAGCTCGTTCGGTTCGCAATTTACCACTGATAATTATCTCCACTCCTAGGGCTCCAGCCTCCATAACCTGGTTTAAAGCCCAGAAACCAGCGCGTCTAAAGTGCACCCCTCTTTCCAGGGCTGAGGCTATGCGTGTAGCTACAATGTATGGGTTCAGCTCTGGAACCTCAATTTCGGAAACTGAGATTTGCGGGTTCGAAACTTTAAATTTCTCTTCAAGTATTTTTGCGAGTTCCCTTATGGTTTCGCCGCTCCTCCCTATCACGAGGCCGGGACGCATGGCATAAATGACTATGTGAGTCCCGAGAGGGGTTTCTGAAATGTTTACCCCGCCATAACCAGCCTTTTCAAGCTTTTTCTGCAGAAACTCGTCGATTTCCGCCCTTTTCCTAGACTTTGAGATAAAATGCTTAACGACGGACATTAGGCTTCCTCCGTGACCGCTTCGGGCTGTTCTTCTAGGGCTAGTTCAATGTGGGTTAGGGTTTCAAATTTTGGTGTGGCTCTTCCAAAAGCCCTTGGCATGTAACGTTTAATCTTCATTCCGGGATAAGCCGAAGCATGAATTATTTTGAGCCTTTCCGTGTCTAACCCTTTGTTCTCAGCGTTGGCTTCCGCGCCTTCCAGAATTTTTAGGATTTGCTTAGCCGCTTTTATGGGGTATCTGCCAGCATAAGCCTTTTCCAATCCGCGTCGGTGGGCGGCTTTCTTCTTAAACCTGGTAAAAGGAACAGCCCTCTTTTTGGCTATAACATCCCTCAAAAACTTTTTTGCTTCTGTAAGCATCATGCCCTTTATTGCGTTGCATACTTCGCGGGCGGATTTATGGGATACCCTAACCTCTCGCCCGCTTGCCTTAACCGTTTTCTCAGGGTCTAACGCCTCTTCTGGTATGGAGTATCCCCATTTTGGCACTCGATAGACTCTCCAACTGTGCAATTGAACAGCTACATGGCGGTTTATATGGTTTTCCATAAACCAGTACATTTTAAAGTTTACCAAACACCAACAAAACAGGTCTCTTTTCAAAATTTAGTGCATTAGCCTCTGCTAAGCACGGTGGGGTCCTCGATGCATTTATGTTTAACCTAGGACTTTATTGACTCAGAATGGTGAAAACTATTGAAGCGGGACGAACACATCACAATGTTGCACGGCGCAGGCGGAACAGTCATGCACGACCTTGTCAAAAACTACATTCTGAAATATTTTGGCGGCACTGAAAGCACGGATTTTGAGGTGTCCCTTGAGGCTCTGGATGACGCGGCGGTTGTGGACGACATTGTCTTGAAAAGCGATTCCCACGCTGTAAGGCCCATCTTCTTCCCCGGCGGGGACATTGGACGCTTGGCGGTTTCTGGCACTGTTAATGACATTGCAGTTTTAGGAGCTGAGCCCTATGCCTTGGCATGCGGCTTCATTTTGGAGGAAGGCTTACCTCTGACAGATTTTGAAAGGATTCTAGCCAGCATGCAAGAAACATGCCGAGAAGCAAATGTAGGCATAGTTACGGGCGACACAAAAGTGGTGGAGAAAGGCAGTCTAGGCGGCTGTGTGATAAATGTTTCTGGAATTGGCAGAAGAACAGAAGCGCTGGAAAAAAATTTGATGGTTGTTAAACGTTTTAGAGGCGACTTCAAGGCGCGTTGGATTTTAGACTCAAACCTTAAACCCGGAGACAAAATAATATTGTCTGGCACTATAGGCGATCATGGCTTGGCAGTCTTGTCAGCCCAAGAGGGCTTAAGCTTTGGAAGCGAAATAAAATCCGATGTTAAACCCTTAAACCGCCTCATTCAGCACTTGCTAGGCGATGTTGGCGGCATAGTCGCCATGAAAGATCCAACACGCGGAGGCTTGGCAGACGCCCTAAACGAGTTCAGCGAAAAATCCAAAGTGGGCATACTAACCCACGAAGAAAAAATTCCAATAAAAGAGAATGTGAGGGCAGCCTGCGAAATGCTCGGCTTAGACCCGCTTGAAGTTGGAAACGAGGGCAAAGTACTCATAGGGGTTGTGAAAGAGAAAGCTGAGGAAATTTTAGGGTTTTTAAAATCGACTGAAGATGGAAAGGACGCGGAGATAATAGGCGAAGCCACAAGGGAGTTTAGTGGAGTGGCAATGCAAACAATGGTTGGAGGAAAAAGAATAATAGCGAGACCTGTAGGTGACCCTGTTCCGCGCATTTGTTGAACTAGTTAAATTTCAAGTTTCACCTAATAGAATCAAGCAAAATTATAAATAGTGTTAATGGAAAATAGAAGGAAGGGGAATTTGAGATGGAAAGACCGTTTGGAGTAACATTATTAGCCATCTTGGCCATTATTGACGCACTGATGGCTTTTGGGACAGCATCGATGGTGGGCTTTATGTTTGGCATGATGGAATCAATGATTCCCGGAGGAGCAGGCGGCATCTTTGCGGGAATTGGAATGATTATTGCTGGTGTAGCAGTGATCTTCGGCCTAATTTATTTGCTTCTTGCTTGGGGGTTATGGACTGGTAAAGGCTGGGCTTGGACTGTGATGATGATATTCAGCATCTTAGGATTGATAGGGGGCATTATATCACTTATTGCATTCGTTGGCATTGTACCATTGATTATCAACATCTTAATACTATACTATTTGACTAGGCCGCATGTTAAAGCTTTCTTTGGAAAAGGGCCTCCGCCAGAGGGGCCCCCACCACCGCCTCCGCCGTAACCCCTTTTTCTTTTATCTTAAAATGTTGGTCTGCTTGCTTGTTTTTGCAAGTAATTATAGAGTTCTCTCGCATAGTTTGAAATGTTATCAACGCGTTTGGTGAGTTCTTCGACTTTTACCTCTAGTTTTACAATCCTTTCTCTTAGCTCCATAACCTCTTTCCTAATATTTTCTTCCGACATGGGCATCACATATTACGCTATTTTATTTTCTGAAGTATTTATTGCCTTTGCCCATATGCTGCATGTTCCTTCTATGCTTACCATACATGCACCCATGGGCTTCTCCGGGGTGCAAGCCTTCATGAATAGCGGGCATTCTGTAGGCTTAATCTTTCCAATCATTACGAGATGGCATTGGCATCCTGGCAATATGTCCCTAGCGCGACTAATTTTTACTCCGAATTTTTCTCGTGCGTCAAATGTGCTGTATTCTTCTCTTAATTTGAACGCTGATGATGGAAGTTTTCCTAAACCCCGCCATTCTCCATCTACGATTTTGAATGTTTTGTGCATTAGCTCTTGTGCTTTGGTGTTGCCTTCCCAGCTTACAGCCCTAACATACTCATTTTCTAAGCGCGCCGCATTATCCCTGATCTGTTTTAGGACCATGTATATGGCGAATAATACATCTAACGGTTCAAATCCAGCCACCACTGTTGGCATGCGATAAGCTTTCGGGAAAATCTCATAAGGCTTTAAACCGATGATTGTGCTCACATGCCCAGGGGCAATGAAGCCGTCTATATGAAGGTCGCCTATCCCGAGGAGAAGTTCCATGGCTGGTGGTATAAGACGGTGGGAGACAAGAAAGCTTAGGTTCTTCGGCGGTTTTTTTAAGATTTCTAGGGCTGTTGAGGGGGCTGTTGTTTCAAAGCCTATGGCGAAAAAAGCGAACTCCTTATCCGGCTCCCTTTCAGCCATTTTAACTGCGTCTAATGCGCTGTAGACAACTCTTACGTCTGCGCCTTCCGCTTTAGCGTCTAAAAGCGACTTTTCGGAACCCGGTACGCGGAGCACATCCCCAAAGCATGTGACAACAACTCCTTTTAGGGCGAGTTGCACAGCCTCATCTATTTCAGAGGCTGGTGTCACGCATACTGGGCATCCTGGTCCAGCTATAACCTCCACATTTTGTGGTAAAAGGCTTCTAAGCCCGTAATGAGTTATTGTCCACTCATGGGTGCCGCAGACATGGCATATCTTCACGGTATCACGTTTAGGGGCGACTTCATGGGTTTTTTCGACGATACGTTTCGCTAGTGTGGGGTCTCTAAATTTTAAATGCTCAAACATTTCGGCTCATCGCAAATCTTTTCGTTCAAGCTTTTCTCCAGCTTCTAGAATTTCGCTCCATAAACGCAGTGTTTCTTCGGCTTCTTCCTTGCTTAGCACTTGGATGGCGTATCCAGCGTGAACAAGCACATAATCATCAGTTTTGACCTCTACGAGGCTTACGTCAACCTCTCTTATTATGCCTCCTCCAAAATCAACTTTCGCAACATTGCCTTGAACGCTTACAACCTTTGCGGGGATAGCCAAACACATCGTTTATCTGCGAAATAGCAAAACAAACGGAGATAAATTGTTTATGGCCTATGGTGGCAGGAACCCAGCGGCGAAAGCTTGACCAAAAGATAAGCCTCCATCGCCCGGCGGAACAGCCTCATGAACAAGAAATTTTAAGCCAGTCGCCTCAACAGTTTCCCGCATGATTTTTGCTAGTATCTCGTTGCATGCAACCCCACCAGAAAAGCCAACAATTTTTACGCCATTCTCTAAAGCCTTTTCTATGGCTAGTTCTGCTAAGCCTTTTGCTAAGTAGGCGTGGGCGGAGAAAGCTAAGTCATGTATGCCGCATCTTTCTCTGTTTTCAAAAATCTCCAGCAGCAACTCTGTAGTGTTTAAAGTGTCGCCTTCAATTATCGGCTCCAATTCCAGAACATCTTTTCCTTTCATAGCTGTTGATTCCAGTTTCATGGCTGGCTCACCCTCATATGTTCGCTCATAGCACACGCCTAAAACGGCTGCAACAGCATCTAAAATCCTCCCACAGCTCGTTGTTTTAACAGTTCCGCGTTCCCTTTTCAACTGCTGAAGAATTAGCTGGACTTCCTTTTCGCCTTTGGGAAAATGCCCCTTATTCTGCATAAGCCAGCCTTCCAAATCCACTTTTTTGCACAGTATTCCAGCCGCCATTCTAAGCGGATAACGAGTGGCTAAATCACCGCCTATCATGGGTTGTTTTTCAAGATGGGCTAGACGTTTAAAATCCATCGAGCCTTTTGAGCCTAGTATTATTTCTCCGCCCCAAGCCTCGCCGTCAACGCCATAACCATAGCCATCGCAGCAGATGCCGATGATTTCGGATACGCCGTGTTCAGCTATCAGGGCTGCAACATGCGCATAGTGGTGTTGAATTTGGAAAAGTTGCCAGCCATTTTCCTCCGCCAAGTCTTGTGCAAGCATTGTTGTTGTGAATTTTGGGTGTAAATCGCATGCAACAACGTCCACCTTGCTATTTGTTAGGCGAATTAAATGTTTGGAGGCATTCTCCAAGAAATCGCGGGTCTCTATGTTTTCCACGTCGCCTATATGCTGGGATATGAAGGCTTTGTTGCCGAGCAAAACACAAGCAGTGTTATTCAGTTCTCCGCCCAAAGCTAAAACACATTTTTTGGCTTTCTCCCTCAGCATTATTGGGGCGGGCGCAAAGCCCCTCGAACGCCTAATAAAAACCAGTTTTTCGCCGTGCACCCGCACAACCGAGTCGTCACATCTGTGGGCTATCCGCCTATTATGGAAAAGGAAGTAGTCAACAACGCCGCCAAGGGTCTTTAGGGCTTCATCGTCATCTTTAACTATGGGCTGGTTTGGCGGGTTAGCACTTGTCATAACAAAAGCTGGCTCGTCTACCTCGTCAAACAACATATAGTGTAGTCCGGTGTAGGGGAGCATGACTCCAACATTATGCAAGCCCGGAGCAATCAAATCTGAAAGGTAATATCTGCTGCTCTTTTTCAGAAGCACTATTGGACGCGTATAGGAGGTTAAAAGCTCGGCTTCTTTTGGGCTTACTTCGGCAAAAGACTGCACTGCTTCGAGGCTTCTCGCCATAACCGCGAAGGGCTTCTGCTTTCTATGCTTTGCTTCCCTAAGCCTTACCAGAGGCTCATCCTTTGTTGTTGAAGCTGCCACGTGAAAGCCGCCGTACCCCTTGATGGCAACGATATAGCCTTCCGCAAGCAGTTTGCCAGCCTCCCTTATCGGGTCATTAGCGGGAACCAACTCGCCATTGCATGTGGTTAGGTAAACTTTTGGTCCGCATTTTGGACACGCCACGGTTTGTGCGTGGAAACGCCTATTCAATGGGTCTTTATACTCTTTTTGGCAGAAGCTGCACATGGGGAAGTCCCGCATGGTGGTGTTTTCACGGTCGTAGGGAAGCCTCTCAATAATCGTGTATCTTGGACCGCAATCAGTGCACGTTATGAAGAAGTATTCATATCTTGGGTTGCCCTTCTCCCTCAACTCTTTCAGGCACTCGTCGCATATGGCTACGTCCGGCGGAATAACAGAACCGGAAAGCTCAGACTCCTCAGAACTTTTCTCAATCGTGAAGCTTGTGTACTGGTTTTCGCCCTCAAGCTTCGTTGTTATAATTTCGTGAATCTGCGCCAGATGCGGCTTCTTTTCCTTCAAATCCCTCAAGAAGTTGTTGATGGCGTTTTCCTCGCCTTCTAGGAGGATTTCAACGCCAGCATCACCCATATTTCTGACATAGCCTTTCAAACCGTTTTTTACGGCTGTTCGGTATATGAAGGGGCGAAATCCCACACCTTGAATTATGCCGGTAACCCTAACTTTGACCCGCACTATATTCCATCTCTTGAAGTTTATTCACAGTTGAAACGCTGGTTTTAAAGTTTCACTCTTCTGACTCCTTCCACAAATAGTTGAAGTAATCTTTTGCTAGTGCCGCTAAACCTGGATGGTCAGACCATATGGCACTTATCTCACCTCTTTCATCGCTGAAAAGCAGTAGAACCTCGTTGCCGTCTGATATGGCTCCTCCGCCAAACATTTTTGTCCTGCACTTCACTTCGCCGATTTTTGAGAGCAGCCCATACACATTTTCGCTTAGCCCCTTTAACATCATGAAGCGAACCTGCACTTTTTCGCCGACAAAAGAGTGAAGCAGCTGGTAGAAATCCATTAAAAATTCTTCTTTGATAAATGGTAGGGCTATGAGCATCTCATGCCTACACTTTTTGGTCATTTCCTTAAACTTTGAAAATATGTTTAATGTGCCTCGCAGAATCCAAACATCATACTTTTCTCTGGTTTTCAGTTTTTCATAAATAGGAAGTAGTTCGTCGGTTATTGTTTTCTCGATTTGCAGCCACTCATTTTCAAAGGCTGCCTTAGCCGTTTTTAAGGCTGTTTCAGGCGACTTTGGAAAGTATCTGCTGGGCCTTTTTCTTGTTGCCTCTATCCAACCTTTCTTTTCAAGGCTGTTTAGGACCTGGTAAACTTTTGAGTAGGGTATTTGCGCTCCGTAGCTTATTTGTTTGGCTGTTAGTGCGCCCTTTTCCATGAGGAGTAGGTATGCGTCTGCCTCGTAGTCTGTCAGTCCAACTCTTCTAAGCATCGTCTTTATTTTTTCGCTCATTGAAAGGGAATAATACTTTTCACCCTATTAAAATTATGGAAATTCTAATATAGCCACGAGTTGAGACTTTAAAGCATAACATGGCGGTTAAAATGCAAAAACAAGAAGAAGAGATAAAGTTTGAAGCTTATTCAACAAGCCTATGCCCAGAATGCCTTAACAAGGTTCCCATGAGAATCTATGAGGAAAACGGTGTAATCTACCTTGAAAAAACTTGCCCAAAGCATGGAAAGTTCGAAGACGTCTATTGGGGGGACGCTGAACTTTTCAAGTGGATTTACAGAGAATGGTATAACGCCAAGTACCTTGGAAATGGCTTGGAGAACCCCCACACAAAAACTGTTAAGGGCTGCCCCTACGACTGCGGCTTATGCACCCAACACAAATCCTACACGGTTTTGGGCATCATAGACGTCACAAACCGCTGTAACATGGCTTGTCCCGTCTGCTTCGCCTATGCCGGGGCGGTCAACTATGTTTATGAACCAACATATCAGCAGATTGTAGACATGATTAAACTGCTTAGAAACAACAAGCCTTGGGCATGTAACGCGCTCCAGTTCAGCGGAGGCGAACCAACCATAAGAAACGATTTGCCACAGCTTATCGCAGAGGCGAAAAAGGCTGGGATAGAGCATGTGGAAGTGAACACTAATGGTTTACGCATTGCAGAAGACATAGACTATTTCAAGAAGCTTTTAGACGCTGGCATGAGCACCCTCTATCTTCAGTTTGACGGTTTAAGGGAAGAAATCTACAAGAAAACAAGAGGCAGAACAGACCTCGTCCAAATCAAGCATAAAGTTTTGGAAAACGCCAGAAAAATAGGCTTAGACTCAATAGTTTTAGTTGTCACCCTCGCAAGAGGCGTTAACGACAAAGACCTAGGCGACATAGTGCGCTATGCAGTTGAAAACCATGACGTCGTCAGATGCATAAACATTCAGCCAATTTCCATGGCTGGAAGAGCCCGCAAAGACGAAATGCGAAAAATGCGCATAACAGTGCCGGACACCATCAAACTGATAGAAGAGCAAACAGATGGAATTGTTACACGATGGGACTGGCGACCCGTTAACTGGCCTGTTCCAATTTCGAAGGGCATGGGCATTGTAAAGAATAGGGTTTATCCGGAGTTTACTATGCATCCTATGTGTGGGGCGGCAACATTCATTGTCGTTGAAAAGGATGGCTCGTACAAGCCCATAACGCAGTATGTGGATGTTGACCGTTTCGCCGAAATCTTCTGGGACATTTACTACTCTGGTGTTAAAGGCAAGAGGACGATGGCGAAGATGAAGATGTTGGAACTGCTGCCACTAGTAAAGTCACCACTCGTGAGAGGCTTGCTTAAGGACGTTATAACGAAGGGAAGCTACGAGGCGCTTGGAAGGTTCATGCGAAAAATAATCATGATTGGAATAATGCACTTTATGGACGTTTGGAACATTGACCTAGACCGAGTGCAGAGATGCGTCATACACTATGCAACGCCAGACGGCAAAGTTAGACCATTCTGCACATACAACAGCATCCACCGGAACAATGTGGAAAAACAGTTCGCCATATCAGTCAGCGAGTGGACTGAAAAGTTTGGAAAGAAGCTAAGCGAGCCAGTTTAAAAGAAAGAAGGGAAGGCTAGGTTTTAGCCAGTTTTTTAAGCTCTTCTTCCCGCAAAACTCTGCGGAGAACCTTGCCAACAGCGCTTAGCGGCAATTCTTTGCGAATCTCCAACTCCCTAATCGCCTTGTACGGTGCAACCTTCTCGTTTACAAATTTCATAAGCTCCTCTTCTGTGACGGTCATCCCTTCTTTAAGCACAACGAAGGCTTTTGGAATTTCACCGGCAACGGGGTCTGGTTTGCCAATAACCCCGCATAGTTTCACGGCTGGATGCTCGTATAAGACGTCTTCAAGCTCCCTTGGATAGACGCTGTAACCCTTATACTTGATTAGGTCTTTCTTCCTGTCTGTAATATAGAAGTAGCCATCCTCATCCATTTTTCCAATGTCACCAGTGTAAAGCCAACCGTTTCTTAGGACTTCGGCGGTTTCCTCCGGCATTTTCCAGTAGCCCTTCATCACTTGTGGACCCTTAACTATCAGCTCACCGATTTCTCCGGGTGGAAGCTCTTTTTCGCCTGTCTCTATATCAACTATTTTCGCGTCAGTGTCGGGCCAAGGTATCCCTATTGAACCTATCTTCACGGTTTTCATAGTCTTGTCAAGGGGGTTGGCGTGTGTCACGGGCGATGACTCTGTGAGACCATAACCCTCAACCAAAACGCCGCCGGTAACCTCCATAAACTTCTTCTGAACCTCGGGTGGAAGTGGAGCTGCGCCGGATATGCAGAACTTTACTGATTTGAGGTTGTATTTTTTGAGGTCTGGATGGGCTAGAAGCATTGCGTACATGGTTGGCGCGCCGCAGAACACCGTTACTCTATATTTTTGGATGGCTTCTAGGACAGCTACTGCGTCAAAGCGGGGTAGCATAACCATTGTTCCAGCGAAGAATATTGGGGCGTTCATGCTTGTTGTCATGCCGTAAATGTGGAAGAGCGGAAGCACCGTTAAAACGACTTCTTCCGCCTCATTGGCTTGCAACCATTCCTTGCACATAACAGCGTTTGAAACAAGATTCATGTGGGTGAGCATAGCCCCTTTAGAGATGCCGGTGGTTCCACCAGTGTATTGGAGGGCGGCTAAATCTTCCCTTGGATTTATTTCAACGGTTGGCGGTTTAGCCTTGTATCTTGCCATTAGTTCTGTGAAGAAGTAAACGTTCGCTCTACGCTCCACCTTACGGGATGGAATCTTTTTCAGCAAAGACCCCAAAACGGCTTTAAATGTTGGCATGTAATCCTTCAAGCCTGCCACTATGACATTTCGAAGTTTTGTTTTCTCCCAAACTTTTTCCACGATTGGGTAAAGCATATCTAGAACAACTATTGTTTCAGCTTCAGAATCGTTTAGTTGATGCTCAACCTCCCGTTCCTTGTAAAGTGGGCTTATCGCCGTTACAACCGCTCCAGCCTTCAACGCACCATAATACGAAATTACAAACTGTGGAATATTCGGAAGGAAAATCGCCACCTTGTCTCCCTTTTTCACTCCAAAATCCACTAGGGCTGTTGCAAACTTGTCAGAAAGCACATCAAGCTCTCTAAAGGTTATTTTTCTGTCAAAATAGATAATCGCAGTCTTATCCGGATATTTTTTGGCGGAATCTCTCAAAAACTCGAAAAGGGGCACTTCGGGATAATCTATGTGTTTTCTAACGCCTGGAGGCCAAAACTTGTACCATGGCTTTTCCGGTGGCTTTTCGATTTTCGCTTCTTCAACCTTCTTTTTCCTTTTAGCTGGCATATTAAACCCTATTAAAGATATTTGCGGTTTTTGGAGTAATAATACTTTCCATAATTAAAGATGGTGCAAGCACCAGTTTTTACTCTGGCCTAGTGAACTCGTATGTTGGGCGTCCATCGGGGGTTAGTTTTGCCACAAGTTTTGCTTTCATGCCCACCTTGACTTCTGAAAGTTTAAAGCCTGTAAGCCACGCGAGCACCCTTACGCCTTCTTTAAGTCTGCCTATTGCAACCGTGTAGGGCTTTTCCTGCTGGAAAGTTGTTGGTCTAACAACCACATGTGTGAAAGTTTCTATCGTTGCCTCGTTGCTGAGTTCGACCCACTCCATTTCTGAGGTTAAGCAGCTTGAGCAGTCAGCAGCTGGCGGGAAATACAGTTTTCCGCACTTTTTGCATTTTGTGGCTAGGATTTTCCCCTGTTTAAGGGCTTCCCAGAATGGCAACGTCTTGCTTATTGGGATGTCTTGAACAATTTTTACTTCTCGTGACTTTATTGAGGGCATGGCAGCCAATTTTATCATCTCCTTAAAATTGTCACGTAACAGTAATGCCCAGTTCCACCCACATTGTGGGCTAGGGCTATGTAATTTTTCATGGGAACTTGTCTGCCCTTTTCAACAGCCTCTTCCCTCAGCTGTTTTGTCAGCTCGTAAATCATTGAGCATCCCGTAGTGCCAATCGGGTGACCCTTCGCTTTCAAGCCGCCGTCAACATTCACGGGAATTTTTCCGCCTATTTCGGTTTGTCCTTCTCTAATTAGTTTGGCGCCTTCGCCTTTTTTGCAGAAGCCCAAATCTTCGTATGCCATTATTTCGGCTATTGTGAAGCAGTCGTGGACCACTGCAACGTCAAGCTGTTCCGGCGTCACATTCGCCATTTTGTAGGCTTTTTGGGCGGCTGCCACGCTGGCTTCCAATCCAACATAGTCAAGCCTTTTGCTCATGTTGGCTGTTCCGGAGGCGAATCCTATCCCGGCAACCCAGACTGGCGTGTCAACTTTAAGCTCTTTAACCTTGTCTTCTGAGGCGAGGATTACTGAGGCGGCTCCATCGGATACCGGGCAGCAGTCAAAGAGTTTTAGAGGCGCGGCAATAACCATAGAAGACAAAACGTCGTCAACGGTTATTCTGTTTTGGAGATGCGCTATCGGGTTCATTGAAGCGTACTTATGATTTTTAACGGCAACCAGCGCTAAGTCCTCCTCTGTTGTGCCAAACTTAGCCATGTGGGCTGTTGCATACAAGGCATAGTAAGCTGGAAAGGTTAAGCCAAAGTTATGGAACTCCCAGAGGTAGTATCCAGCCCTTCCAATCCACTCCATCATGGTTGGAGTGTCAATTTCCCGCATCTTCTCAACACCCAAAGCCGCCGCAATCTCGACTTGCCCGCTAGCCACAGCCCAATAAGCCGTTGCGAAAGCTGCACTTCCACTTGCACATGCGGCTTCACAGCGCACAAGCCCAGCCCCAGTCAAGCCACAATATTCAGCTGAAACAACAGCTGGAAGGAGCTCTTCATACCATGCTCCCGCCCCAGTTGAGCCCACAGCAACAAACTCTATGTCTTTCGGCGTTATTCCAGCATCCTCAACTGACGGCTTAAAAGCTTCGAAGGCAAGTTCAGCCACATTAACATCGTTTCTAACGCCAAACTTCGAGCTTCCAACCCCTATGATTGCAACTTTCCTCATTTCACCACCGAACCGCTAAATTTTAGAGACTAAAAATATGGGGAATGGGAGGGAGATGTTTACTTCCCTTTGAATTCGGCTTTCCGCCTTGACATGAAGGCTTCTACGCCTTCTCTCAAGTCCTCTGTGGAGAAGGTTAGGGCCATAAGCCCAGACTCGATGCGTAGACCAGCGTCTAATGGCACTTGTGTTCCAAAGTTTATGGCAAATTTCGCATATTTCAGCGCTATTGGCGGCCCCTCACTTAGTTTTTTAGCTAGTTCACGAACCTCTTCTCTAAGCTTCTCGTAGTGCACAACCTTGTGGACTAAGCCTATTTTTAGGGCTTCTTCAGCCTTAAGCCGTGTGCCGAGCATAACCATCTCCTTAGCCTTCGCCAAACCAACAATCCTCACAAGCCTCTGGGTTCCGCCCCACCCTGGTATTAGACCCAAATTTATTTCTGGGCTTCCAAGCTCCGCATGTTCCGCGGCTACCCTAAAGTCGCATGCCAGTGCCAGTTCTAAGCCCCCGCCTAAGGCGAAGCCGTTAATTGCCGCTATAACTGGTTTTGACATCTCCTCAATTTTGCTGAAAACCTTCTGCCCAAGCCTAGAAAACTCTTCGGCCTTAACAGGCGTAGCCTTTGGAAACATTGTCACGTCTGCGCCTGCGCTGAAGGATCTGTCGCCTTCGCCAGTTATCACCACGCATCTTACTGATGGGTCCTTTTCAGCTGTGTCTAAGGCGTCTGCAAGCTCCTCCATTAGGACGTCGTTGAAGGCGTTAAGCCTATGCGGTCTGTTTAGAATTATCCATAGGACGCTGTCTTCCCTCTCAATTTTTAGGGTTTCATACGCTTTGCTCATAATTTCACCAAACCATGTTTTATGGAATAGCCTATATTACTTTTGGGAGATTTAGAACTTTCTTAGGAGGTACTTGAGCACTGTCAGCTTTTGGATTTCGCTTGTTCCCTCGTAGATTTCAGTTATTTTTGCATCTCTGTGGTATCTTTCAACGCGGTACTCGCCCAAATAGCCATAACCGCCCAAGGTTTGGATGGCGAAGTCTGTGGCTTCCATTGCCACACGGCTTGCATACTGTTTCGCCATCGCCGTTGCCATCGGATCCATTTTTCCAACATCTATGAGCCAAGCAGCCTTATAGGTTAGAAGCCTTGCAGCCTCTATTTTTGTGGCTAACTCCGCCAAGGTGCAGCCTATTGCTTCATGCTGAATTATGGGTTGTCCAAAGGCTTCCCTCTGCTTTGAGTATTTGAAGGCTATTTCCCACGCACCTTGAGCCATGCCTACGGCTTGGGCCGCCACACCAACCCTTGTTTTGTCAAAAAACTCCATGGAATGGTAGAAGCCCCTATTCAGTTCGCCCACAATGTTCCAGTCCGTAACCTTAACATTGTCGAAACGCACTTCGCCAGTTACGGAACACCTTATCCCCATCTTGTTGTGAAGCTTTGTCGTTTCCAGCCCCGGTGTGCCCTTGTCGACGACGAAAAGTGTTTCGCCTCTGTAGGTTGGTCTGACCTTCGTGTCTGTCTGCGTCAGCACAATGATGAAGTCGGCTATTGTGGCGTTTGTTATGAAAGTTTTTGTGCCATTAATCCACCACTCGTTCCCATATTTTGTGGCTGTTGTTTCCATTCGGGTTATGTCGCTTCCGCTGACATTTGGCTCCGTGAAGGCTGCCGCTGATATAAAATCGCCTCTACAAATTGGCGGTAAATACTTCTCCTTCTGCTCCTTACTGCCGTAAGCCAGTATAAGTTCACTTCCAAAGTTTCCACTTGAAACAGCTACACCAAGCGAGGAGTCCGCCCTACACATTTCCTCAATTACCAAGCATGTTTCAAGAAGCCCATAACCTTGGCCGCCATACTCTTGTGGAAAGAACATGCTTGTAAAGCCCAGTTTTGCAGCTTTCTTGTAAAGTTCCATGGGAAATTCTTCTTTTCTGTCAAGTTCTAGGGCTAGTTCTGGCTTAAACTCCTTATCGCAGAACTCTCGCACGGCGTTTTTTATTCCGATCTGCTCTTCCGTCAATTCAAACTTCATTTAGTAGAACCCCCTTCCAGTTTTCTTACCGAGCCAACCCTTGCTGACATACTCTTCTAGTAGCGGGCATGGCTTATACATTTCCGTGCTGTATTTGGCGTAGAGCTCCTTCAACTTGTTGACGATGACGTCTATGCCAGTTCTATCCGCATACTCGCATGGTCCAGAAGGCCAATACGTGCCAAGCTTCATTCCAGTGTCTATGTCGGCTGGGCTTGCAGCGCCTTCATGTATTAGCCATGCAGCCTCGTTTACAGCTACAGCCCAAGACCTTTCGACGTCATACTCTTCCATAAGGTTAAAGGGTATCCTTGGTCTCCCCTTAGTCCAGTCGTAGAAGCCCACGCCTGTTTTCTGTCCAAACTTTTTCTCTTTGACAAGCGGCTCTATAACTTCCGCGCATGGCTTGAAGCGTTCGCCATAAGCCTCGTAAAGGATTTTTCCAACTTCGTAGGCAATGTCAAGTCCAACGAAGTCCGCTAGCTCAAACCATCCCATCGGGAAACCGCCGCTGTATTTGACTGACGCGTCTATGCCCTCTTTTGTTGCTTCGCCACGATAATAAGCCCAGAAAGCCTCATTAAAAACCGCACCAAGAACGCGGTTAACTATGAAACCCCGCACATCCTTTTTGACAACCACGGGGGTTTTTCCAAGTTTTTTGGCCAACTCCACGAGGGTGTCTATTGTTTCTTGACTTGTTTTTTCGCCCTTAATCACTTCCACCAGAGCCATCATTTGTGGCGGGTTGAAAAAGTGCATTCCCGCCACTTTTTCTGGACGTTTTGTGGCGTTTCCCATTTCGGTTATGCTTAAGGTTGAGGTGTTAGAAGCTAAAATCGCATGAAGAGGCGCCATGCTGTCAAGTTTTGCAAAAACCTGCTTTTTGAGTTCCATATTTTCTGGAACCGCTTCAATGGCGAGGTCTATGTCTTTGGCTGCTTCTTCATAACTTGTTGTTGTTTTTATCCGTGACAGTGCAGCGTCCGCGTCTTCTTGTCTTATCCTCTTCTTTTCGACAAACTTTCCTAAGCTCCATTTGATTTTCTCCATGCCCTTTTGCAATAGTTCGTCGCTGATGTCCACCATTGTCACTTCGATGCCACTCATCGCCAGAAGCTGCGTTATTCCATGTCCCATTGCTCCAGAACCTATTACAGCAGCTTTCTTTAATTTTTCAGCCAAACAAATCCTCTCCCAAACGTAGAATAGAAATGAATAGCTAGCATTCGTAATAAAACTTTTGAGACCTTACGGCAAGCCGTCGGGAAAAATAAGGGGGAGAACGGCTACTTTGTCAAAAAGTTGACAATAGTTAGTTTTTGGATTTCGCTTGTTCCCTCATAAATTTCGGTTATTTTTGCGCATCTGTGGAAGCGTTCCACATGGTAGTCTGCCAAATAGCCATAACCGCCGAATATCTGGATGGCGTCGTCCGTCACCTCCATGGCTACACGGCTTGCGTAAGCCTTAGCTATCGAAGTCGCAGCCGGACTTGGTTTTTCATGGTCGTATATCCAAGCCGCTCTATAGGTGAGCATCCGTGCAGCTTCAATTTTCATAGCCATTTCAGCCAGCTTGAAGGATACTCCTTGAAAATTGATTATTGGCTGGCCGAACTGTTTGCGGGTTTTAGCATAGTTTAGGGCTTTTTCAAAGGCTCCTTGGGCTATGCCAACGGCTTGGGCTGCCACTGTTATGCGGGTTCCATCGAAAAGCTCAAGGGCGTAATAGAAGCCCTTGTTTAGTTCGCCTACAAGGTTGTTTGCGGGCACGCGGAGGTCGCTTAATGCCAATGAGCCAGTGACACATGGTCTTATACCCATCTTGCCATGAAGTTTTGTCGCCTCTAAACCGGGCATGCCCTTCTCCGCCAAGAAAAGGCTTTGTCCACGGTGGGGCGGCGTCGCGTTTGGGTCTGTTTGGCATAGGATTATGAAGGTGTCAGCTATTGGGGCGTTGGTTATGAACTGCTTTGAGCCGTTAATCACCCACTCGTCGCCAACCTTAACGGCTGTTGTGTCCAATTTTGTTATGTCGCTTCCATGTTCCGGCTCTGTGAAGGCTGCAGCAGCAATTTTGTCACCCCTAGCCAGTGGCGGAATATACCTTTCCTTCTGCTCTTCCGTGCCATGCTTTAGCAAGACGTCTGGAACCATTAGGTTTCCAAGGGAGACAGCCACCCCCAATCCGGGGTCAACACGGCAGAACTCTTCAACAACAAGGCATTCTTCTAGTACACCGTAGCCTTGCCCATCATATTCTTGTGGTATACGCATGCCCGTGAATCCCAATTTGGCGGCTTTCCTGTAAAGTTCCATGGGAAACTCTTCTTTCTGGTCGTATTCGAGGGCTAGTTCTGGTGTAAACTCCTTTTCTGCAAACTCGCGGGCAGCCCGCTTAATCTCCATCTGCTCCTGGGTCAACTTAAACTCCATTCAGACTCCTCCACTAGTGAAACTGAGTTTACGCTTTTTGAGCTTTTAACTCGCTGATCTTGTTCTTCAGCACTGGCACGACCTTGAATAAGTCTTCAACGACACCATAGTCTGAAAAGCTGAATATGGGAGCCTTCGGGTCTTTGTTTACGGCAATTATTAGGTCGGAGTTTTTCATTCCTAGGACGTGCTGGAAGGCGCCGCTTATGCCTAGGGCTATGTAGAGCTTTGGCTTAACAGTTTTTCCAGAAGTCCCCACCTGCCGGTCGCTTGGAAGCCAACCTTTATCCACAATTGGACGCGAACACGCCAATACTCCGCCCAGCGCCTTCGCCAGCTCTTCAACCATCGGTATGTTGCTCTGGTCTTTTATGCCCCTTCCAATGCCCACGAGCACCTCTGCCGCTGTAATGTCAACGCCTCCTGGCGGTGGCAACACGTATTCCAAAAACCGCTTTGTCGTTACCTCTTCTGTTAGGGGGGATGGTACCTTAATTATTTGTCCGTTTAATGGCGCGGGTGGCTTTTGAGCTTGGAAGGCTGCTTGGCGAACGGTAACCATATAGCTTTCAGATTTCCGGAGCGTTGCCTTAGCGTTCACTTTCCCGCCGTACATCTGCCGCGTAATTGTGAACGTGTCACCTTCAAAAGCCAAGTCTATGCAGTCCGTCGCCAAAGGAATGTTTAGGGACGCCGCCAACCTTGGGGCAAGCTCAACACCATAGGATGTGTGCCCAATAATCGTCAGAAGTGGCTTATTCTCCTTAATCAGTTGTGAAAGAACCCTTTGGTAAGCCTCGGAATTAAAGTTCTCAAGCCTAGCATCCTCAACCAGCAGAACCTTCTTAGCGTGCTGGGCCAAGTTTTTAGCGTGCTCCCTAACATTTTTGCCAAGAATAACCGCCACCGGCTCGGCGTTTGTTTTTTCGGCTAGTTCTCTGGCTTTTGTCAGCATTTCGAAGGTTATGTCCCTCAACTGCCCTTGCCTATGCTCAGCTAAAACAAAAATTTCGGTCATTCCTAAATCAGCCCCCTAGACTTTAAGATTTCAACAATTTTTGCGGCTATTTCATCTGGGCTTCCTTTGAGGAACTCCGCTTGCTTCTCAACCGGTGGGACATAGAGTTTCTCTATCCTCAGCCACGAACCAGCCTCACCAACATCGTTTTCGCTTAAGCCAATTTCCGCCAAACCCATAACCTTAACCTCCTTCTGCATAGCCTTGCGAATCCCCATGATGGAAACGTAGCGCGGCTCATTAATGCCCGTCTGCACAGCAAAAAGCGCCGGCAACTTAACCTCCAGACGCTCTTCTAAGCCGCCTTCAAGCTCGCGGTTAACAACAGCCTTTCCTTCGCCTAACTCGATTTTCTTAACCATGGTAGCGTGAGGAATGCCGAGCAACTCAGCCAAAACGGGACCAACAACAGCACTTCCATCGTCGCCAGCTTGAGCCCCCGTGAGGATTAAATCAAAGTGGAGGGTTTTAATTACGCTGTGGAGGATTTTTGCAGTTGCGTAGGCGTCTGAACCGGCAAATTTTTGGTCCGTTAGGCGTATAGCCCTATCTGCGCCGCGGGCGAGACATTTCCGCAGTGTGCTTTCAGAGTCTTCTGGTCCAACGGTTATGGCTGTAACTGTCCCGCCAAACTTCTCTTTTATGCGTACAGCCTCTTCCAAGGCGTAGTCGTCCCACTCGTTTATGTCAAAGACCAAGCCAGCTTTTTCTATGCCCTTGCCAGTTGCATCGATTTTAAGTTCTGCTTCTGCTGTTTCTGGAACATGCTTAACACAAACAATAATGTCCAAGCACATTCTCTCCTTTAAACCAGTTTTGAAATTGTTTTCCGTCTGTTTTCATATATTTTTTGCCTAACCACCTATGCCAATTCAATGTTAAACTTCTAGAATCCCGCCATGTCCTAGCAAAGTCTTTATCAAACGAAAACGGTAATGGAAACAGAGAAAAATGGGAAAGAAAATCGACTGGCTGCCAATACTAATCCAGTGCAGAGACAACGTGAAAAAGCGTATAGCCCCCCTTCTCGAGTCTGCACGAGAACAACAACAGCCCAACCTTGGCATCGGGGCTGGAGGCGACCCTATAAAGCAAATAGATATGGCAGCGGAAAAAGCCATAGTAGAAACATTTGTTGGGCAAGACATATCCTTCACTTTGATAAGTGAGGAATCCGGCATAAGGGAGTACGGCGAAAACCCGAAGGAAAACTATGTGACAGCAGACCCCATTGACGGAACAACAAACCTAACGAGGGGCATACCCTTTTACGCAACATCCATAGCTGTATCCACAAAGCCAGAATTGAACGCTGTCCACACCGCGCTTGTGGCAGACCTCTTCCACGGCACAACATACACGGCGGAAAAAGGCGGAGGAGCACACTGTAACGGTCGGAGAATTGCTCCCTCGAAACAAACAACCTTGGAAGACGCTGTGATAGGCATAGACCTAAACACCTACAAGGCTCGCGAAATCGCCCCCTACTTAACAAGCCTCATTGAGAAGACAAAGCATATACGCCACCTAGGAGCCAACGCGCTGGAATTGTGCTATGTGGCTGATGGAACAACAGACGCCTTCATCGACATCCGCGGAAAACTTAGAACAACAGACACGGCGGCTGCTTGGCTAATAATAAAGGAGGCTGGAGCACTAATCACAACACCTGAGGGGAAACCCCTAAATGCCAAATTAGACCCTAAGGAGAGGCTGACTTTCGTGGCGTCAGCTAACCCAGAGATTCATAAAAAAATTCTAAGCTTGATAGGGAAAGGTTGAAGCGGAAAACAGATGATAACTCCTTTAATGCCTCATCCCGCGGTTCTTGTAAAGACTAAGAAAACAAGAGTTTTAGTTGTGGCGGACCTGCACATAGGGTGGGAGATAGCCCTATCAGAGAAGGGCATACACGTTCCAACACAGATGCCAAAACTTCTACGAAAATTGAAGATGCTCATAAGCTTATACAAGCCTGAAAAACTCCTAATCATAGGCGACGTCAAACATACTGTGGCAACGGCAGAAATAAGCGAGTGGCACGACGTCCCAGACTTCTTCACAGAACTAAAACCCCTCGTCAAAGAAATTGAAGTAATCCGGGGAAACCATGATGGAAATCTCGACCCGTTGCTTCCAGAAGGCATAAAGGTTCTTCCATCATCTGGAACAATAGTTGATGATGCAGGGTTTTTCCACGGCCACCGCTGGCCATCACCAGCACTTCTAAAGTGCAAAACCATTGTTATGGGGCATGTCCATCCAGTGATAGCGTTCCGCGACCCTGCTGGGTTCAGAATAACAAGGCAAGTTTGGGTTAAAGCAAACTGCGACAAGGAACAGCTCACAAGGATTCTGCTAGAGAAAAATAAAATAAAGATTGAAAACAGTCCACAACAAACTTTGCTTAAACATTATGGAGTTAAGCCCAAAACCTCACAGCTTTTCATAATGCCGTCCTTCAACGAGTACTTGGGGGGAAAACCCCTAAACGAGGAAAACTCTGGCGGAGAGGCAAAAAGCGAAAAAATTGTTGGACCAATATTAAGGACAAACGCTGTTGACTTGGAAAATGCTGAAATCTATCTTCTAGACGGAACCTTTCTTGGAGTTCTAAGCCAGCTTAGAATTCTTGAGTAGCGCAAAGATTTTATAGATTGAGGTTTTCCACACTAACTAGGTGGGAAAATGCCTTCTGAAGAAGATTTTCCAGAATGGTTTAGGAGGAGACGCTTCCCATTCTTCGGAGGCTGGTTCTTCGAAGACATCGACAGAATGTTTAGAGAAATGGAAAAGTGGATGGAGGAGGAATTCAAAGAGTTCACATCAAGAATTCCAAGAGACTATGTTAGGGAACGCAAACTACCAGACGGCACAACGATAAAGGAGTGGGGACCCTTTGTCTACGGCTACAGCATAAAAATAGGGCCAGATGGCAAGCCGGAAATCCGCGAGTTTGGAAACGTTAAGCCAACTCGCCTTGGACCGAAGGTTAAGGAGGAGCGCGAGCCGCTGGTGGACATTGTTGAAACAGACAACGAAGTCCATGTTGTTGCTGAGCTTCCGGGTGTTGAGAAGGAGGATATTAAGCTTCACGGCACTGAGGACACGCTGACCATAAGCGTTGACACTCCCCAGCGGAAATACTACAAGGAGTTGACGCTTCCAGCAAAGGTTAATGTGAAAGAGGCTAAAACCCAGTATAAGAACGGGGTTCTAGAGGTTAAACTTCCAAAGATTAAGGAAGAGAAGAAGCCCAAAGGCGAACCCATAAAAATCGAATAACAAAAGTCCAGCAAACACCACAACAGATTTCAAGCCTGTGCCTTATATGAGCGAGGACTCCGAAAGCGATATCCTAAATGCTATATGCAAAGAGGTTAAGGCAGAGGGCAAACTAACAGGGAAAAATATTACTAGGCTTTATGAAGTGTTTGGACAGCGTTTTACAAAGGCTTTTGAGGCCTTAAAGGAGAACCGAGTGAAAAAGTACACGTTCAAGCCCAGCGGAAGGGTTGTCTGGGTGGTTGTTGGCAAGGAACGCGACTACCTAATAATGCCAGACGCTGAGTTCTGCTCATGCGACGACTTCTACTTTCGAGTGCTGGATAGAAAAATCCACCTATGCTACCACCTGATAGCTCAGAAAATAGCCAACATCCTAGAATGGTATGAGAAGATAGAGGAGCATGACGAGCTATACGAGCCATTGATGAGGGAATGGAGGAAACCAACTCCTTAAATACCACAAGTTAGAATTAGGAAAGGGGATTTCGCGTGGATATTGGGGCATACTTTGAAGTCCTCAAATACGTGCTGATGACGGCAACCCTCGTCGTCCTAGTTCTCATATTCCTATACATATTCTACGGTAGAGAGGAAAAGAAAAGCTGAGCCCTAGGACCGCCTTCCTCAACTTCTTCGCCACCATAATACGAGAAACAGTATAACGCTTAAAATTCCAAGAATTATGGCGAATAAGGCAAGCCATGGGGCTTCTGGGCCAGCGCCAAAAACTATGGGAAATGGTCCTATAAGTATGAAGCCCCCAATGCTTGCGCTGCCCCCGCCAAATAACAGTGCGGCAGACACCGTTATTATTACGCCCACCAAGATTATGAAAAAGCCTATGAAAAACAATATTATAGAGCGTTTAATCCATTCGTTTTCTTCTTTTTCAGACATCATCCGCTTTCACCTACCCAACAAATAAAGCACAATGGAAACAATGAAGAGAAGCACTGTAAGCACTATTGAAAGCCACAAAATTGTCTTAACGGATTCTTTATCGCTGCCAAAAACTATCGGAAACGGTCCAATAATTAGTGCTCCACCGCCTCGTGCTCTTCCGCTCTTTATGCTTGAGAGGATAAGCAGAACAAAAGCTGCAAAGACGATTATGACGCCTATGAAGATTATGATTATGCCCAACTCGTAAAGCGTTTCACCACCAAGTGCCAAACCCATTTTTATTCCAATTTACGCAGAACATTACAAGCTATTAAACATTTTAGATGGAAAAGGGCAGAAAATAAACTAGGACGGCTGTTGCAAAAGTGGCTATAAATGAGGGAATTACGTACTTGTAGACTTTGCCTAATGGGCTTTTGAAGTAGTCAGCTGTAAAAGTGAAACAAAGGTGCGTGGGCGAAATTGTATATCCAAGATAAGCACTAATATACAGAAGCGCAGCGGTTTTTGGCGAAAAAGCTAGAACCCCCGCCTTCAAAATCGGTACGCTTATGGCTATTGCTCCAAGTGGAGAACCTGTTAGAAAACCCAAAACTGCTGGTATAACGGTCAACGGCAACGTGACATCCACACTTCCATTGGCAACAAACTCCTTGAAAACCTCAGAAACTCCAGAAGCAACCATTACATTTCGAAGTAGAAAGGCTCCGTAAACAGCAAGCGTCACACCATAAATTCCCCATTCTTTAAGCGGCTTCACCAGAATTTTGCGGTTCATCCGAGAAATTACGGCTAAAACCATTAATCCGGCAAAAGTTGCGATTAAAACATCAAAACCCAGCCTGGACAAGCTGTAACTCAGCGCATCAATAGAAACAGCCACAACAATAGTCGCCAGTATAGGAGAGAAAGATGTGAGAAAATGCTTAAACTCTAAAGTGGCGTTAATTTTTGCCTTTTCAGAATCTTCCCCACTTTTTACGCTTGGAATTTTCCAGAAGCCCACCAAAAAGCCAACAACAACCATCACAGTAACTGTTGGAATCTGAAGTAAAATAATTGAGAATAGGGCTGTTCCCGTTAAGGCAGCCGTCACTATTAGCACTTGGCTTAGTGGATAAACTGGAAAAATTGTGTGCCTAAACCACAAATTCACATAAGCCTTTCTCTCGGGCTTCAATTTCAGCTTTTCAGCCTCAGAATCCACTATGGGCGCCGACATTAAAGCTCCGCCAGCAACTGGGAGGAAGCCTATCACGGCTGGAAGCACGCTTAAAACAATCTTTGGATTTTTAACAATTCGACTTAGACTATCACTTAGTTTGGCTATTTCCCCAGTCTCTTTGTAAAGTTGGCTAAGCCACATTATGCCAAAAGTTGCAAGAATAACAGATATGGCGAGAAGCCCTTCACTTTTCAAGGGGTCCACAGTTGCGTAGGCTATGCTTGGGATTCCGAGCCAATCCAGCGAAAGCAAGGCCAAAAGGACGGCTGTGGCATTTAAAGTTATCCCCAAATTAACCCGTTTATAAAGCAAAACTCCGAGAAAGCAAAAGGAAACCACCACAGCGCTCAAAGGGTCAAGCAGTCCCAACTATGGCATCCCTTTCCAAACATTTGAAAACCAAAATATTCGCCTAACACTTAATCCTTTCCATAAAACGCGAAAAGTGCAACACCATGAGGGGAAAAGCCTTCATTTCAGGCCCCATCCAAGGCATGGAAACAAGGCAATCTTATAGGGAGGCGATTAGGCGAATTTGCATCCGCTGCGGATACGAGCCCATCGACCCATGGCAACGTGAAAAAATAATCTATAGAGGCGAAGAACATGGTTGGTGGGAAAAAGTGCCAGCAGCAGACTTCATTAAAAGGGATTTAGAAGACATAGAGAAATGCGACGTTTTAATCGCCTACATGCCAAAACTCTCCGCTGGAACATGCATGGAACTCTTCTACGCAAAAATGAGAGGGAAGAAAACCATATGCATATGCAAAATCAAGAACCCAAGCCCATGGATAACCACCCATTCAGACATCATCCTCAGAAGAATTGAAGAACTTGAATCAGCACTGAAAGCCATAACATCCCAATAATTCTGTCTTAAAGACTCAGACCTTCAACGCAGCCCTCAGCCTTGCCGACCTAGCCCTAGGATTTTCCGCAACCTCCGCTCTAGATGGTCTAACAGGCTTTTTCGTCAAAATTTTAACAACACCCTCCCTGGCCTTTTCCTTTAGAAAATTTTTGACAATGCGGTCTTCTAGGGAATGGAAAGCGATAACCACAAGCCTCCCTCCTTTACTCATTATGTTTAGGGCTTGGGGCAAGGCCTTCTCCAAATTCTCCAGTTCATTGTTAACCGCTATTCTTAAGGCTTGGAAGGTTTTTGTTGCAAAATGGATTCTCCCCTTATGATACCATGATGGTGTCGCCCTCTCAACAGCCATAACCAAATCCACAGTGGTCCTCAAAGGTCTGGACCGCACAATCTCTTCGGCAATTCTCCTCGAGGACCTTTCCTGCCCATAAACCCTCAGAATCCTCCAAAGGTCCCTCAAACTCCAAAAGTTCACTATGGCTTCGGCGGTGAGCGGATTTTCCGGGCTGTACCGCATATCAAGCGGCTCGTCCCGTAGGAAGGAAAAACCCCGACCACTTTCCTCTAAATGCCAACTTGACAAACCCAAATCAAACAAAACTCCAGAAACACGCCTAAAGGCGTATTTCTCAACTATTTCGCCCAAGTTTGCAAAGTTGCCACACACAAGAACTAAACGCTTCTCATAACCTGTACCCTCAACTTTATGCCTAAGCCTCTCTAGAATTGTTGGGTCGGCATCTATCCCCAAAACCATACCAGAAGGCTTAGTCCGCTCCAAAATCGCCAAAGCGTGACCACCCAACCCCACAGTGCAGTCAACAAAATCCTCACCCGGCTTTGGGTCAAGAAAACTGATAACCTCATCCTTCATAACTGGCAAGTGCAAACCCAAACACCAAACCACTCAAATTTCAAACAGCACACATCAGCTTAGCTGGATGGCGCAGTCCCATTTTAACATTTACCATTCCAACATCAACCACAAATAAATAGTGCGGCCGCCGGGATTTGAACCCGGGTCGCCGGCTCGGGAGGCCGAAGTCCTACCAGGCTAGACTACGGCCGCAGTAAAATGCACCTACATCTGTTTTACCATTTTGGTTTTGAAGTAAACATGTATTAAAATCTTCGCTGAAAGAGGTTATAAGCTAGCGTTGTTTTGGGACATCTTTTGTAGCGAATACCTTTAAAAGAGATTTTCTAGAGAAGTGTAGCGGTGTGGAGGTTGCTATTTGCCTAAGGAGTTTACTTATGCTGGTGCTGGTGTTGATAGAGGGCTGAGGGCTAAGGCGAAGGGTGCTTTGCGTTTTCTGAGGAAGACTTATGGTTTTAGTCGTTATGGCGGGGTTGTGCAGCTTCCCTATGGAATAATTTTTCCTTTTCGTGATGGTTGTTATTTAGATTTTGTTATTGAGGGGGTTGGCACTAAGGTTTTGGTGGCTCAGTTAGCCAATAAATATGACACGATAGGCATTGATGGTGTAGCGATGGCTGTTAACGATGTTATTCGCTCTGGGGCTAGACCTTTGGCTGTTGTGGATAATATTCATGCTCAGGTTTCTGACCCGGTTTTGGTTAGGGAGTGGATGAAGGGCATAGCGAAAGGCGCTGTGGAAGCTGAATGTGTTGTTCCAGGCGGCGAGATTGGCGATGTTGCTGAGCTGATTAGGGGCTTGGTGGAGGGGAAGGGTTTTGACATGGTTTTTGCCTCTGTCGGCGAAGTTTCTAAAGACAAGATTATTTACGGGAGGGATGTTAAGCCCGGGGATGTTGTGGTTGGCTTGCGGAGTTCCGGAATTCACAGTAATGGCGTGACTTTGGCGCGTAGGGTTTTGTTTAAGTGTTGGGGTGGCAGATATGACCCTTTTGATGTTGTTGAACCTCTTGAAAGGGAATTGGTTTATGAGGTTTTGGAGCCCACTAAAATTTATGTCAAGCCCTTCCTGCGGGTTGCTGACGAAGTTAGGGTTAAGGCCGCAGTGCACATTACTGGTGACGCCTACCTTAAATTTAACCGTTTGACGCTTTTCTCGAAGGGTATAGGCTTTGAATTTGACAACTTTAAGCCTCAGCCCATTTTTGAAGTTATCCAGAGGGCTGCTTCGGAGCTGGGTGGCAAAATATCAGATGAGGAGATGTTTAAGACTTTTAACATGGGCTGGGGTTTCGCGATAGTGGTTGGGAAACAAGACGTGGATAAGGCGGTTGACGTTTTGGAAAGGTCTCGAGTGCATGCCGAAGCAATAGGGCGTGTGACGAGTGCTCGTGGAATTCGAATCTTCTATAAGGGTAGGAAGATGGTTTTGAAAAGGTAGGTTTGCCTTTTCCGTGGTGAAAGTGTTTAAATCGGCTTTGGGTTTAATTTTAGCCTATGAGGTACCGTCTTAAAATTGAGGTTGGCTTGAAGCCCGGGCACAGCGACCCAGAAGGCGAAACCACAGCCCGTTTGCTTAGGGAGCTTGGCTACAAGGTGGAGAGGGTTGGCGTTAGCAAAGTTTACAGCGTTGTTGTTTTGGCTGATTCTCGGGATGAAGCCTTGGCGAAGGCTGAGGAGATGTGTAAGAGGCTTTTGGCTAACCCCACGAAGGACAATTACACCATAATGGTTGAGGAGGAGAGATGATCGGAAGCCTCTACATTCGCAGGGAGACGCCTTTCCCGCTTTTTGAAGTGGCTTTGGCTTCTGCCACTGACCAGCAGTTGCTGGATGTAAGCCGTGAGCTTGGTTTAGGTTTAAGCCTTGAAGAGATGAGGGCTGTTCAGAAATACTTTATTGGGAAGGGCAGAGACCCAACGGATGTTGAGCTTCAAACGGTTGGGCAGACTTGGTCTGAGCATTGCTTTCACAAAACCTTTAAGGGGGTAGTAAAGTTTGATGGGAAGGAAATTGACAGCCTCTTCAAGACATATATTGTGAGGGTGACTAAGGAGCTTAATCCCCGCTGGTGTTTTTCTGTTTTTGAGGATAATGCGGGCATAATCCATTTTGAAAGGGATTACGGAATAGCCGTGAAGGTTGAGACCCATAATCATCCTTCGGCTATTGAGCCTTTTGGTGGCGCAGCCACTGGTGTGGGCGGCGTCATACGCGATATTTTGGGGGTTTGGGCCGACCCAATTGCGTGTACCGATGTTTTGGGCTTCGGCCCGTTGGATTATCCTTATGAGAGGCTTCCACCGGGGGTTAAGCATCCAAAATACGTGTATATGGGCGTTGTTGCCGGTATTGGAAGTTATGGCAATAATATGGGGATACCGACGGTTAATGGCGCCATATGCTTTGACGAGAGCTATGTGGGCAATGTGGTTGTCTATTGTGGATGTGTGGGGCTTTTGCCACTGAAAAAGTTTAAGAGAAACGCCAAGCCGGGCGACTTCATTGTTTTGGCTGGAGGCAAAACTGGAAGAGACGGCATCCACGGGGTTACTTTTGCCTCTGCGGAGTTGACGGAGAAGTCTGAGGAGGTTTCCAGACCAGCTGTTCAAATTGCTAATCCCATTGAGGAGGAGAAGCTTAAGAGGGCAATAATCGCCGTAAGGGATTTGGAGCTAGCTTCAGCCATAACAGACCTTGGCGGGGGCGGCTTATCTTCCGCTGTTGGCGAAACAGCCAAACGTTTTGGATGTGGCGCTGTTGTTGAGCTTGAAAAGGTGCCGTTGAAATATCCGGGTTTGGCTCCTTGGGAAATTTATATTTCCGAATCCCAAGAGAGGATGCTTTTGGCTGTTCCGCCAGAAAACCTTACAAGGGTTTTGGAGATTTTTGAGGGCGAGGATGTTGAAGCCACTGCTATCGGGCGGTACACTGATGACGAGATTTTGCGCATTTATTATTGCGGAGTAAAGGTGGCTGAGCTGGATATCCCGTTCCTTTTTGAACCACCCAGAACCGTTAGAGTCGCTGAATACAAGCCACCAGTGTTGACAGAACCAGCCTTTCCAGAGCCAAAAGACTTGACCAGCACTGTTTTGAAGCTGCTCTCTTCGCCGAACATTGCCAGCAAAGAAAGTGTCATCAGAACCTACGACCATGAAGTTAAGGGGAACACCGTCCTCAAGCCATTGCACGGCGAGTTTGGTGGTCCAAACGATGCGGCTGTCCTAAAGCCCATAAAAGATTCATGGCGGGGTTTGGTGATTTCTTGCGGCATAAATCCGCAATATGGGAAGATTGATCCATACTGGATGGCGGCTTCAGCCATAGACGAGGCTATAAGGAACAATGTGGCTGTTGGCGGGAGAAGAATAGCCCTCCTAGACAATTTTACATGGGGCAACCCTGAAAAACCCGATAGGCTTGGAAGCCTAGTTAGGGCTTGTGAGGCTTGCTATGATTTTGCTAAAGCCTTTGGAACGCCCTTCATTTCTGGTAAGGACAGCTTATACAACGAGTCGCCTCTTGGGCCGGTAACGCCGACGCTGCTGATAACGGCTGTTGGGATAATTCCAGACATCCGCGTTGCAGTTTCATTGGACGTCAAAGAGCCGGGCAGCTCCATCTATGTTGTTGGCAAAACCTACCATGAGCTTGGCGGCTCAGAATATTATAGGCTGTTGGGTTTTGTTGGAAAAACAGTGCCGAAGGTTCGGGTCAGCCAAGCCAGAAAAGCCTTTAGAGCAATCATTAGGGCTATTGACCATGGCTTGGTTAGTGCTTGCCACGACTTGTCGGAGGGTGGTTTGGCTGTTGCGGCGGCGGAGATGGCTTTTTCCGGCGGCTATGGTATGGAGCTGAATTTGCGGCTTGTCCCCACCGAGGGCTTGAACAGAAACGACTTTATCCTCTTCGCAGAGTCTAACAGCCGCTTCCTCGTGGAAGTCCCGGAAAAATGCGAGAAGGATTTTGAGGCTGTCATGCGAGGATGCACTTTCGCCAGAATTGGCAAGGTGACAACTGCGCAAAAGCTTCGCGTTTATGGCTTGGATGGGGATGTTGTTGTGGATGCGCCCATAAGCGAGTTGTTGGCTTGGTGGAAGCGCACTTTAAGCGGCAGCGGCAATGGTGAAGCCCTAACATGAAACGCGAAGAAATTAAGGTTTGCATTCTTCGTGTTGGCGGAACCAACTGCGACGCTGAAACAAGAACAGCCTTTGAAGACCTTGGCGTTCAAGCCCAAATCCTCCACGTGAATGAGGTGGTTAAGCGGCGAAACCTAATGGATTACCATGCTCTAGTTTTTCCCGGCGGCTTTTCCTTCGGGGATTATGTGCGTGCTGGTGCGATTTGGGCTAAGTGGATGCTTGCAAAAATGGGCAAGGAGTTAGAGGCTTTCGTTGATGAGGGACGCCCAATCCTTGGCATATGCAACGGTTTCCAGGTGCTTGTTGAGGCTGGCTTACTCCCAGCATTTGACGGCATAAGCCCCTATCCGGAGGCAGCACTAGCCACAAACCATCCGCCCGGCTACAATTGCCGCTGGGTCTATATACGGCACGAAAACAAGGGCAAATGCATATTCACAAGAAAAATTCCTAAGGGCAAGGTTTTGCGCATGCCAGTCGCCCACGCGGAAGGCAGATTCCTATTCGCTAAAGAAAAGGAGATGCAGTATTTAGAGAGGCTTTACGAGAACGACCAGCTGGTTTTCAGATACTGCACAAAAGAAGGCGAATATGCGGAGGGGCGATACCCAATAAACCCCAACGGTTCTTTCCACGACATTGTTGGCATATGCAACCCGGAAGGTACGGTTTTCGGCTTGATGCCCCACCCAGAAAGAGCCTACTACTGGTGGCAGCAGCCAGACTGGACGAGACAGAGGCTTATGCCCATGCATGGGGATGGAAAACTAATCTTCGAAAGCCTAATAGACTACCTAGAAAAGCATTTTTAAGTCTTCTAGGCGCGGAAGCCCAGTGCGGGCACCCATCTTCATTATGCAACGCGAAGCAACAAAATTGCCCAGTTTCGCACACTCTTTTAGGCTTTTACCATTTAACAAGCCGTAGAGAAAGCCGGCACAAAAAGCGTCTCCTGCACCAGTCGTATCCACAATCTGCACCTTGAAGGCTTCCACGTGGTGGTTTTCCCTCCCATCTGTGACATAGCATCCCTTGCCGCCGAGCTTAATTGCAACAACTCTTACTCCAAGCTCCAACATTTTTTCGGCACCCTTAACATAGTCCTCTATGCCCGTCAAGAGCGTCAGCTCCCGAGAGTTTGGCATAAAAACAAATGTTCTCTCCAGGATTTGGTTTAGGGCTTTTATGCCCTTTCTTGCGTAAAGCTCGCCGGGGTCTAGGCTAACTTTAACGTCTTCTGGGAGGTTTTCCACAAGCCTTCTCTGGGCTTCGAAGGACTTCTCGCCGACAAAAGAGGTTAGGTGGATGAATTTTGCTTGACAAGCATACCCTACATCTATTTCTTCGAAGCTTATGGTGTCGTTTACGCCCGGGTCCACATACAAGGCTCTTTCGCCCTTTTCGTCTACGAAGCCCATGACTGTTCCGCTTCGTCCAGCCTCAGCCCTTATAATGCCCTTTGTGTTTACGCCTTCTCTGCGGAAATCCTCCATGAGCATTTTTCCTTCTCGGTCGTTGGCAACCTTCCCAATAAAGCCGACCTTGCAGCCTAGCCTCGCCAAGCCAACAATGGTGTTGGCTGCTGAGCCGCCGCATGCCTCTTCAAAGCCTTTTATGAAGCCTTCCTCTTCTGGTCCAGCTATCTTATTAACCTTGTAGAGTTTGTCCACGTTTAGGGCGCCAAAACCTATGACATCAAAGCGTTTCATGGGAACAACTCACGCAAATAAATTTTGTAATCGCCAAGTTTCCCACCATAATTTCCAGCCGAAATTTTCACGACGTCCCGCACTTTTAATGCGGCTTCTATGCCAGCTTTCATAGCCTTTTTAACAGCCTCAAGCGAAACACCATTTATCACGATTTCTGGAATGTAGTTCACGCCTTCCGGAACTTTTGACTCTTTGCCAAGCTGCTTCTTCAACGATGGACAGTAGGGATGGTTTGTTGTCGGTCCTATCCATGGATAACGGGTTTCTGGTTTTGAGCCAGCAGAACAAATGTCAAATGGCGTTGTTACGCCTTCCACTTTGTGGATGGCTTCCAAAGCCCTTGCTCCAGCCTCCATAACGGCTTCTTTTGTTTTGCACATTATCCAGAAGTTTGCTCCCATAACGCCGCGGGCATAGCCCAAAAACCGTTCTATTATGAAGTCTGGAACCATGATTGGCACAACGATGACTTGGCGGTTGTGACGTTTTTCCTCCCACTCGTAGCCATCTCCGCAGTGGCCGACGCGTTCCATCATGTCAATTTTGCCCAGCGGATTCTGCAAGGCGTCAAAGACTGCTGTGAAGGGTTTGACGAGAATATCCTGCCTTATACGGTAGGAGAGTTCGATTTCGAATTTTTTGAGGGAGTCGGAAAAGGGTTTTTTGGAGTCTATTCCGCCCCAGAACTGGAGGATTACGCCTTTACGCCCGTCTGGGGTTTCCTTTTCACCTAGCCACCTTTCTATTCCGGCTTCAATTCTGCCGATAACTATGGATGGGGTGGCTGTGGCGTGTAATGCCGCCTTTCGCAGTGTTTCCTCATCATCAGCCGTAACAATGACTCGGCAGTAGATGCCCTCGAAGGCTTCCGCGTAAGTATCCTCAACAAGCCCCTTTTTAGTCAACGCGTCCCTCGCCCCATGCTTCAAGTTGCGGATTAATTTAGGTTGGCGTTTCCGCTATTAAACCTTTGACAAGCCTAGCCTAGACGCCCTATGGCCTCGCCTCGAACGGTTTTGCGGAAGGCTGTGCTTTCCTTTGCCAACCTTTCCATATTTGCTGCTGTGACAACTTCGACGTGCGGAAGTTTCTCGCCGTAAGCTTCAAAGAATCTGTTTTTCAGTTCCGTGACCACGTCAAGCTCCCTAAGCCTTTCAAAGCTCCAGTTGTTTACAAGTTCAAATACGTCCTCTTTACCGAACTTGCAGAAAACCGCTGTTAGCAGTGCTGTTACAAGTGCTTTTTCGGACATTATGGCAATTTCAGCCTCTCTTATGGCGTATTCGTTGCCGTTAAAGGATATTGTTAAGCCGCCTCGGCCGCGGACTGTTTTGAAGGCTTCAACGTCTGTTATGCTGTCGCCAACATAAACCACTTCGGATAGGCTTACGCCCAAATTTTTGGCTATTTGCAGAACCGCCTCGGCTTTTTCGCGTCCACCAACCGGGTTAACCTCGTTGAAGACTTTTCCAATCTCCATTTTGGCTATTTCTTCCCAGAAGATTTCATCAAGCCGCCTTATGACTTGCTGATGTTGTTTTGGGAAGTCTTGGATGGAACTTGCGCCTTTCGGGATTTCGATTTCTGGCATTTTGGCAATTTCGGCTGCCAGTTCCCGAAGCCTATTTCGCTCTTTTTGACTAAGCGAATACTTGTCCATCTTCACTTTTGTGCAGTAAACGTTCTTGAAAGGGAAGTTTATGGCTTGGCACAGCGCCCTAATGTAATGCTCATAGCTTGTGCTGACAATAAACGTGTGAGCAACTTTCCGAATGAAAGCCAAACTTTCCTTAACATTCGAGATTAGCAGAAGCGTTTTGGCAGAGAAACTTCGCATTTTGCGGTCTGTGACTCCATAAGCCTTAAGAAAGGGCAGTATAAGCTTCAGCGTATCGCCAGCCTTGTAGCCGGGCTTTTTTACAACTTCTGCAAGCACATCGTCATATCGGCTTATAACCGTAAAGAGTTGCTCGCCATTGGGCACATAATGGGCTGTCAGTTCGAAGGCGTTATCGTTCTTGGAGATGGGTCCTTCACAGTCTGATATGAAGACCTTTTTTATTCGCGTTTCCTTAACGCCTCCATGTGGCGTATGCTCTTTTCTATGTGCTGTTTCGAAGCTATGTCGTTTCTATGCCACAAAGCTCCACCCTTTATGGCTTTAATGCCTTCCAAGGAGATGTTTCTGGCATCCTCTATTGTTTCGCTTATGCCAACCACGCAAACAGCCCTAGACTTTAGGGGGTAGGTTTCGCCGTCACGAAGCTCCATAGAAGCCGGATAAACACGAATTCTTTCGCCATACTTTCTGCCCAGCTCATAGGCTTTTGTTAGGTCTACTGGCTTGTCTATTTCCGCCTTGTTCACACGTTCTGGGAAAGCCTCAGCATAACCGCCATAATTTGGCGGCACTTTGTAGGTCACCACAGTCGCCATCCTTTCAATTTCTATTCGGGTTAGGTTTCCATCAAGAATCTTAAAGCACACATCAACAAAATCGTCCTTCAAAATTGGCAAGATGTTAATCATTTCCGGATCGCCCGGGCGACTATTGTTTTCAAGGATTTTCGGTCCCATGCCAGTGTGCATAAAAGCCACGTAAAAGGGGATGCCCCTCAAGGCTTGGTTGTCCTGGGCTTTCCACCTGCCAAAAATCTTTTTCACGATTTCCAGCTCTTTTTCTCTGTCCGCCACAGTCATGAAGGGCAATATTTCACCAGAATCCTTGTAAGAGCCCATTCCGCCGGTGTTTGGACCCTTATCATCGTCAAAGGCGCGTTTATAATCCCTTGTTTCTGGAAGGGGCACCAAATGCTTTCCATCGCAAAAGGCTTGGAAACTGGACTCTTCACCTTCAATTTTCTCTTCAACTATGACCGCGCCGTGCCGCAGGTTTTCCCAAAAATGCTCAAAGAGCTGTTCGCGGGTGGTGAAGTGGTCTCCCCATACGCCCACGCCCTTGCCAGCAGCCGGCTTATCCGGCTTAACAACAGCCATATTTTCAAGCTCGTCAAGCCACTTGTAAAGGGCTTTACGCGCCTCCTCTGGCGTTTTAAACTCTTCTGGACGGAAGATTCGGAAGCGGGGATTCACCTCTGGAGCAGTCTCTTGGAATAGTAGGCGCTGTTGGACTTTGCTGGCTTCTATGGCGTACTCTTTTGTTGGGCAAATCATTGGTATGCCGGTGCGCTTCTCAACGAGGTCGCGGACGCCATCAATTATGGGCTTTTCTGGACCCACAATGCCGAAGTCTATGCGGTCTTTGTGGTTTTCAGCGAATTTGCATATAGCCTCAACATTCAAGTCTGGAATGACAACGTGTGCCGCTGCGTGCTTCACGTTAAATGGGTTTCGCTGTTTATCGGCAACATAAACCTCAACATTGTATTTTGTGCTTCTTAGAAAAGCGTCAACCAACGCCACTTCACGGGCGCCGTAAGAAACTACGAGTATGCCGACTTTTTCGACCAAGATGTGCCACGCACCTTCTAGTGCTTAAATGCTAAATGCTAGAGGACGCTAATCTATTTTGCCACTAATCCTCGCCAACAAGCTCTGGAATCTCATAAAGCCTTCCAGTTTCCTCAAAGCCTTCCAAAAACCTCTTCTTCATCTCATCCGCAATCTTTTGAGCCAGCGGCGTTGGATACTCTCCAGTCAAACAGCCCAAGCATAACTCTTCCCTTCTAAAGCCAGTAGCCCTAACAAGCCCATCTATCGATTGGTAGCAGACGGCATCCGCCCCTATGATTTTGGCTATTTCTTCGGGCGTGTGCTTTGCACCAATGAGTTGCCCATAAGTTGCCATGTCTATCCCGTAGAAGCATGGACCAATTATGCGTGGAAAAGTCACAAACAAATAAACTTTCTTGGCGCCCATTCTGCGAAGCTTCTCCACAGTAATCCTTGTGGTGTCGCCCCGGACAATGCTGTCATCCACCACTATGACCCTTTTTCCGTTCACCTTTGAGGCTAAAATGTTAATTTTCTTGTCTATGGTAGCGTAACGCTCCTTGTTAAGCAGTATGAAGGCACGCTCAGTCACATAGCGATGTCTACGAGTCGCCCTCTCCCATCTTAAACCAGACTCTTCATGAACCCCCAAAGCAGCATCATCACCAGTTTCAGGCATGGAAATAACCATGTCAGCATCTCTAACAATGTCAGGGTTCTCCCTCACAAGGTTCCGCCCAAACTCCTCGCGAATCTCATAAACATATCGCTTGTCGAAGATGGAGTCGGGTCTGGCGAAATAGGCAAACTCAAAGGCACAAAAGGCTTTCCGCTCAGAATTCACAAGCCTTTCACGTTTAAATCCATCCTCAGAAACTGTTACAAATTCGCCGGGCTCCACCTCAAAGTCCCGACATAAACCGTTAATGTCCAAACCAACACTTTCAGAAGAAAAAGCGTAAGTCTTCCCGCCATCACCGTGACCAGCACAGAGGGGCCTTATACCATGAGGGTCTTTGAAAGCGAAAAACTTGCCGTCGCTGGTTATTCCTGTAACGGAAAAGGCGCCCTCAATTTCCTGCATGCACAATTTCACAGCAGAAGCCAAATCTTTGCTCTTAGCTAGTTCTATTAGGAGTTTGTGGCAGATAAGATCGGCGTCGCACTCATAGGAGAAGTTTGGAAACTCTTCGGAGATTTCCTTTTTAAGCCTAAAAGTGTTGACAACATTACCGTTAAACGAGATAGCCAACCTTAAACCCTTTTTGGAGGCAGTGACGGGTTGAGTGCCCCTTATCAGAGACTTTTCATCCGTCTTCCCAGAAGTTGTGTACCTAACATTGCCTATTCCAATGTGTCCCGGCAAACGCCCAAACCACTCTTGGATGGCGCTTGCCTTTATCTTCGGCACAAGGTCTAAGCTTCTGTGAACGTAAAATTTTCCATCAGCATACGTGAGAAAGCCGTGGGACTGGTGTCCCCTATGATTCTGAGCCCTTAAACCCCAATATACGTATGGGAAAATGGGCTGCCCATCAAAGTTTATTGCGCCGAAGACTCCGCACGCTATTTTTAGCTTCTCTCCCATGGTCGGGGATAAATTAAAGCCTCTTTATCAACTTTTAGAACAAGTTTAAATCAAAAGCATGCATGAAAACCCGGAAGCGGCGAAAAACCAGAGGGGGGAGGGGAGACGAAAATAAAGTTGAAAACTCAACTAAATTCCATATTGGCGCTTCTGAAAAATCTAGAGGGGAGTAGTCAATTTAGGCTTTTTCTCGCACCAAAAATTGTTGGAAAACCTAGAGAAGGGTAGTGTATTTGTCGCTTTTCTCCACCGCAAATATGACCATTCACATGACTGAACAGTTAATTTTAAAGGCTTGAAAATAAGAGATTAACAACTACATGCGAGGTGGAATGACGTGGTTAAAGTTGACGGATACGAGGTTCCAGAAGGACTATACTACTCAAAGGATTTTGAATGGCTCAAAATTGAAGGAGACAAGGTTCGCGTAGGCATAACAGACTACGCCCAAAAACAGCTGAGAGAAATAGTTTACGCGGAATTGCCAAGCCCAGGAACCACAACAAAACAGAATGAGCCATACGGCACAGTGGAATCCGTAAAAGCCGTCTCAGACCTTGTGGCGCCAGTAAGCGGAACAATAGAAGAGGTAAACACTGAAGTCCAGTCAAAACCAGAACTCCTAAACGAAGACCCATATGGGAAAGGCTGGCTTCTCGTCATAAAGCCCTCAAACCTGCAAGCAGAATTAGCAAACCTGATGGACTTTAACGCGGCTGTTGAGTGGCACAAAAGCCTAATTAAAGAAGGGAAGTAGCCCTTGCCTAGACGCATAGTAATTATTGGGGCGCACGCCGCCGGTGTAGATGCAGCCTCAGCCGCAAGAAAAACAGACCGCACAGCCGAAATAACCCTAATAACCGACGAGAAATATGCTGGATATTCCCGATGCGGCTTACCCTTCGTTATAGGCGGACAAATACCAAGCTTCAACAACCTAATAGTTTTCCCGCCAAGCTACTTCCAAATGATGAAACTGAACCTAAAAACAGAAACAAAAGTGACAAAAATAGACATAGGCAAGAAGGCAGTCTCAACAGTGGATAAGGCGGGGAACACTGAGGAAATCCCCTACGACAGCCTAATAATAGCCGCAGGAGCAAGCGCCTTCACACCACCAATAAAAGGAAGGGAAAAACAGGGCATCCTACCACTAAGAACAATTGAGGATGGACAACGAATAGACCAAGCAATCCGCGAAGGCGCAAAAACAGCCGTTGTAATGGGCGCCGGACTCATAGGCTTGGAAACAGCCGTAGCCCTACAAGAAAGAGGCTTAAATGTTACGGTTGTGGAAATGCTGCCCCAAGTTTTGCCAGCCATGCTCGACGCGGATATAGCCAAAACGGTTCAGGAAGAGCTGGAAAAGAAAGGCATACGAATACTAACCAACAAACCCGTTGAAGAATTCCTCGGAACAGATAAAGTGACAGGCATAGTGGCTGGAGGCGAGCAAATAAACGCAGACCTCTTTGTCAGCGCCTTTGGTGTAAGGGCGAACACACAACTTGCTGTAGATGCTGGAATAGCCACCGGCGAAACTAGACTCATTAAAACAAATGCGAGGATGGAAACCAATGTTAAAGATGTTTATGCTGTGGGTGACTGCGCAGAATCCATCCACATAGTCACACAAAAACCGGTCGTCCAACAGCTCGGAACAGTAGCCGTAAGACAAGGAAAAGTTGCAGGAATAAACGCAGCAGGAGGCTACGCACTATTCCCAGGCGTAATAGGCTCGTCGGTAACCCAACTATACGACATTCAAATAGGAGCAACAGGCTTGACCGAGACCGCAGCAAAAAGGGCTGGAATAGAAACGGTTATTGGAACCATAACTTCAAAGACAAAGGCAGACTATTATCCAAGCGCCTTGCCGATAAAAATTAAGCTTATCGTGGAGAAAGAATCCCAACGCATCATCGGAGCCCAAATCATAGGCGGGGAAGAAGTAACCCAACGCATAAACGCCGTTTCATTTGCCATACAGAAGCAGATGACTGTGCGAGAATTGGCTAAGGCGGATACGGCTTATGCACCGCCCCTAAACGAGACATGGGAGCCTCTTGTTTTGGCTGCTGAAATGGTTTTGATGAAACTTCGCTAAAACTCCATATTTTTCTCCTTTATTTTCGTCGGAAAATTAATTAAGAGAACCAATTCCATTATTATCCGAAATTTAGCACAAAATGGTGATTTAAATGCCAATAAGAGTAGCCATAAACGGTTTTGGAAGAATTGGAAGGCTTTTATACAGAGCAGCCATCGAAAGGAAAGCAAACATAGACTTCGTAGCCGTAAACGACATTGCAGACGCCAAAACACTGGCACACCTACTAAAATACGATTCAGTCCACGGACCATTCCCAGGCGAAGTTCAAGCCAAAGAAAACAGCATAATAGTAAATGGCAAAGAACTAAAAGTGCTCACCGTAAAAGATCCAGCGCAGCTGCCATGGAAAGACCTAGACGTTTACTTGGCTGTGGAGTCAACTGGTTTGTTCACTAAGCGTGAGGACGCGGCAAAACATCTTCAAGCAGGAGCTAAGAAAGTTTTGATATCCGCTCCGGCTGAAAACCCAGACATAACCATTGTTTTGGGCGTAAATCACGACAAATACGACCACGACAATCACCACATACTTTCAAACGCCTCCTGCACCACAAACTGCGTCGTGCCATGCGTAAAAGTGCTTCATGAAAACTTCGGCGTTAAAGCCGGGTTAATGACAACAGCCCACGCCTACACTAACGACCAGCGCATAATGGACCTCGTCCACAGAGACCTGAGAAGAGCAAGGGCTGGCGCAATAAACATAATACCAACAACGACAGGTGCCGCGAGAGCATCAGCCTTAGTCTTCCCGGAACTGAAGGGGAAAATTGACGGAATAGCCCTCCGCGTACCAGTCCCAAACGTCTCAATAGTGGACTTAACCGCTGTTCTAGAGAAGGACGTAACAAAAGAGGAGGTTAACGAAGCCTTCAAGAAGGCGGCTGAAGGGCCATTGAAGGGTATAATGGCTTACACCGAAGAGCCAATAGTTTCAACAGACGTTAACCACACGCCGTACTCCGCTGTTGTTGATGGCCTATCCACAATGGTTGTTGCTGGAAATCTTGTTAAGGTGCTTGCATGGTACGACAACGAGTGGGGCTTCTCCTGCAGAATGGTTGAACTCATAGAACTCATAGGAAAGAAGGCTGGTTTCTAGCCTAGGCAAATATAAAATTTAAAAACAAACAACCCCTTTATTTTTCTGTTCTAAAACTGGAAAGGGATAGGTATGGCAAAATATTTAACTCTAGATGATGTTGACGTGAAGGATAAAGTTGTTCTTGTAAGGGTCGACTTCAACTCACCAGTAGATCCGGAAACAAAGAAGGTTCTGGACGACACGAGGATCAGGGCGCACGGCGAAACCACAATAAAAGAGCTAGCCCAAAAAGGCGCAAAGGTTGTAGTCATAGCCCATCAAGGGAGAAAAGGCGACCCAGACTTCATACCATTAAAGCAGCACGCCGAAATTCTAGGCAAAGTTCTTGGCAAACCAGTAAAATTCGTCGACGACGTTTTCGAAGAGAAAGCCCAAAAAGCGATTAAGGAGTTGAAAAGCGGCGAAATCCTAGTCCTAGACAACGTAAGAAACTTCGCCGGAGAAACAAAGGAAGGCACACCAGAAGAGCACGCAAAAACAGAGCTTGTTAAGGCACTGGCACCGCTGGCAGACATATTTGTAAACGATGCATTCGCAGCAGCCCACAGAGCCCACGTTTCAATGGTTGGCTTCACAGCTGTCTTGCCAAGCGTCGCCGGAAGAATAATGGAGAGGGAGCTAAAATCCTTAAGCAGAGTGCTGGAAAATCCAGAAAAACCATGTGTCTACGTTTTGGGTGGCGCCAAGGCGGACGACTCCCTTGAAATTTCAAAATATGTGCTGGACAACGGAATAGCAGACTATGTATTAACAGGTGGTGTTGTCGGACATGTCTTCCTAGTGGCTAAAGGCTTCGACCTAGGCAAGCCAAACATGAAATTCCTAGAAGAGAAAAAACTAATGGGACTTGTTCCGGGAATAAAAGAGCTTATGGGAAAGTATCCAGACAAAATTAAGGTTCCAGCAGACGTGGCTGTGGAAGTGGAGAAAAAACGCAAAGAAATCCCTGTTGAAAAGCTTCCAACAGACTATCCAATATTTGACATTGGAGCAAAAACCGTTGAAAACTATGCAAAAATAATACACGATGCGAAATCGATAGTGGTAAGTGGACCAATGGGAGTTTTCGAAAATAGCGAATTCATATACGGAACAAGAAAGGTCTTCGAGGAAATTGCAAACTCGAGGGCCTTCTCCTTAGCTGGTGGAGGTCACACAATAGCAGCCCTACAAGAGTTGGGCTTATCCAACAAAATATCCTACGTGAGCACCGCTGGCGGAGCCCTAATAGAATTCTTGATGGGTAAGAAGCTTCCAGGCGTGGTTGCCTTAGAAAAAGCCGCAGCTCGCAAGCCTTAGCTTTGAATTCGCCAACTTTCCATTTTATTTTTGAGCTATCTTCTCTAGTAAGTCGACAACCTTGGCTTCTTCGTGTTCCGGCTTGTGCTGAAGCATTTCATAAATCTGCAAAGTTTGTTCAGCAGCCTTCCTCCAGGTGAAGTACTGCAGAACCCTTTTTCTACCATTTTCTCCCCACTTTTTTGCTCTTTCAGGGTCGCATAAAACCTCTTTCACACCCCATGCTATGTCAGCAGGATTTCCACCATTAACATGAATCCCGTTCTGATCTGGCCCGAAGGACACGACCTGCTCTCTAAAGCCTACAACGCCTTGGGCGCCTACAACAATTGGTTTTTCCATAGCCATGGCTTCTAGGCTCACTATTCCGAAGGGCTCATAGGTGGATGGGAAAACACAGACGTCTGCTGCTGCATAATGTAGTATGCGCTCTTTTTCCGGCACGAAGTCGAATCTGCAGATTAGCTTGTCGCTTATTCCAAGCCTAGCAGCAGCCTCAATTATGTCGTTTTGCTGTTCTCCCTTGCCCAAAATAACAAGCTTGGTGTTTGGATATTCTGCTAAAATCATGGGCATGGCTTGAACGAGGTTTATCACGCCTTTAACCCATGTCAGCCTCCCAAGAAACAGAATCATCTTTTCATCGGGCTTAATGCCGTATCGGCTGCGAATCGCTTCAACCTCTTCCGGCTTGCACTTTTTAGGGTTATAGCGCTCCGGGTCAACACCGTTCCAAACAACACTAATTTTCGCCTTAGGCCAGCCATGACGGACTAAATCTTCCTGCATTGCATGACTTACGGTTATTATTCTGTCAGCCTTCTGCGCCATAGCCCACTCAAGATAAGAGACAACCTCTGAGCCCTGCCCACCGCTTCTTCCCCATTCCGTGCTGTGAACATGAAAAACAACAGGAACTTTCGTCTCATTTTTTATTATGATCCCAGCTATACTGCTCAACCAGTCATGGACGCAAACAACATCGTAAACGCAACCTTCCTTCTTCAACATGCTGTTAATGAACTTGGTTGCGCTTAAAACATTGTAAATGAAAATGTCATTGAATAGGCGGATGTTTGTACCCCACTTTTTCAAGTCGTCTATAACAAACATAGGAAAAACATTGCTAGCATCCGCAATCAGCGGCCTATGAACCTCAACACCCTTTATAATCTCCCTAGTCTTTAGGTTTCCCGGATTAAGCGTAAAAACCGTCACGTCATTACCCATGGCAACAAATTCGCGAGTAATGTACTCGGCGTATGTGCCTAAACCACCCACTAGCGCAGGCGGATACTCCCAGACAAAGAAGCCTATCCTCAACTAAAACCATCCAACAGCATTTAACCTACAGTTTCCAAACTGCAAAGAATAATGGTGATTCTAGAAAAGCTTTAGCTTCCTTTTAGGCGGCTCTTCCTCTTTCGGCTTTTCTGGCAACTTTGGAGGTGGCGGTGGTGGCGTCTCCTTCATAGGCTCTGGTTTTGGAGGCTCAGGCTTAGGTTCAGGTTTTGGCTCCTCTTTCTTTTCTGGTGCGGGTGGCTGCGGTGATTGTGGCATCTCCTCTTGCTCCTTCTTCTTAAATGTTTTTGGTTCACGCTTTTTCTCTGGAGGTTTTTCCTCTTTCGGCTTTTCAACTGGTTTCCATGTAAAAATGGGTTGGAGGCGGAGACCTTTATGATCTCCGAGCTTTAGATACTCCCACTCGTACAGGTCTATGCGGATACCCTTCATGCTCTCAACAGCTCGCCTAACAGCATCTGAAAAGCTTGGCGCAATCAGTATAAGCCTAGGCTTTTCCTTATCATCAATTTTATGCTTGTTGTATGTAGCCTTCAGGAAAGACTTGAACTTGTCAACATAATCAAAGCTTTGGAGCCCTTGAAGAAGCATGGCATCATCTTCCTCAACGTTCAATTGAAGAATGACAAGCTGCCCATTGCTGTCATGACATAAAATGTCCAATGTGGTTTTGTCATTTATTGGGACGTTGCTGCAAATAACTGTTAAACCCTTCTCAACAAGGTTTATCTCGTTGACTATCATCTGCTCCAATTGTTGGCGACTTTCAATGCTAATTTTTTCAATCGACACACTATTCACCTTTGTTTTAAGAAATGAAACTATGGAAAGGATAAATAAGTTATGAATTCAAAATCCGAATCTAATCTAAACTCAGCAAACCAGAAATAAGGCATAAACAGAAACAATAACACCAGAACAGAGGCTAACAGATTGACGGACATAGTTTTCGTATTTGAAGTGCACCAACCCCACAGATTAAGAAAGAACTATTTCTGGGAGAACAAGCTCTTTAAACGCCTAAAAAAGGAGGAACTCTTTGACTACTATTTCAACCACGAACTTGACAAGGAAATCTTTGAAAGGGCATGCAAAAAGTGCTATTTCCCATCAAACCAGATACTGCTAGACCTAATAGACAAGCATAAGCGAGAGAAAAAACAGGTTA